>Ga0315900_10008644_pt1 | contig 13074 bp, 8 predicted proteins | sample LakEriMetagenome_FD_203521 | JGI IMG/M metagenome (GOLD analysis project Ga0315900, IMG submission 203521) | Freshwater fungal communities from buoy surface, Lake Erie, Ohio, United States - Buoy 12 MA114 | ecosystem: Environmental > Aquatic > Freshwater > Lake > Lake biofilm | place: USA: Lake...
ACGGCCGATCATGGCGTGCAGAGCTGTGAGCAGCGTTGAACGGTGCAAGAGCGTCCTGCGGCCGCAGAGCGCTCGACCCAGCCGCTGGCGCAACCTGTCCTGCAGGCCAGGGCGTGCAGGTCAGACCTGGGAAAGGCGCTTGCGGCCCTTGGCACGGCGCGCATTGATGACGGCACGGCCGCCACGCGTCTTCATGCGCACCAGAAAGCCGTGCGTGCGGGCCCGGCGGGTCTTGGACGGTTGATAGGTACGCTTCATGGCCATGATGGACTCGCCGCTTCTTCGGAAGGAAAGTTGAATGGGCCCCGAAATTCGGGAAACCCGCGATCATATCCAAAAACCCTTGTGTCTCAAACACTTGGACCATGTTCCGGGGCTCTGACGGGCCTTGACGGGCGGTCGAAGATTGTGGATAACTGCGGCCCGCGCCACCCATGGACCCCCGTTTCCGGGCATGCGCCGAGAGACTTTTCCACAAAATGATGACCGACCTTTGGACGCTGGGCCGTGAACGCCTGGCTGCCGAACTGCCAGCGCAGCAGTTCAACACCTGGATTCGCCCCCTGCCTGTGCCTCAAGTAACGGTGGCCGAGGACGGCGCCAGCACGCGCGTGGCCCTGCGTGCCCCCAACCGCTTCATGCTGGACTGGATTCGCAACCAGTACGCCAGCCGCATCGAGACCGTGCTGAGCGAACTGGCGAACATGCCGGTGCAGCTGGAGCTGGCGCTGGCCGCGCGGGAGTCCACACCGCAAGGCAGCATGCCCCTGCAGGCCAACCGTGCCCACCGCGCCGCCACTTCTTTGCGACTGCCGCTGGACAGCACCGGTTCCAGCCCCTCTTCGGGGCAGCCCATGGCTGCGGGAACGCTGGTTGAAAGCGCCTTGTCGTCCATCGAAGGTTCGGCTGCTGCCCGCGCCGGCAGCCGTGACGGTTCAAGTGGTTCAAACGGCTCAAACGGCTCAAACGGCTCGATCGCCTCATCGGCCTCATTGCCCCCCGCAGCCACCACCCACAAGCTCAACACCTCGCTGACCTTCGACACGCTGGTGGCGGGCCGCGCCAACCAGATGGCCCGCACCGCCGCGCTGCATGTGGCCGGGGCACCCGGGGTCATGTACAACCCGCTGTTCATTTACGGCGGCGTCGGGCTGGGCAAGACGCACCTGGTGCACGCTGTGGGCAACGCGCTGCTGGCGGACCGGCCCTCGGCGCGCGTGCTGTACCTGCACGCCGAGCAGTTCATCAGCGACGTGGTGAAGAACTACCAGCGCAAGACCTTCGACGAGTTGAAGGCAAAGTACCACCAGCTGGACCTGCTGCTGATCGACGACGTGCAGTTCTTTGCGGGCAAGGAGCGCACGCAGGAGGAGTTCTTCAACACCTTCGAGGCACTGCTGGCCAAACGCGCGCACATCATCATGACCAGCGACACCTATCCCAAGGGGCTGGCCGACATCGACGAGCGCCTGACCTCGCGCTTCGACGCTGGGCTGACAGTGGCCATCGAGCCGCCCGAGCTGGAGATGCGCGTGGCCATCCTCATCCGCAAAGCCGCGGCCGAAGGCACGGTGATGCCGGAAGACGTGGCCTTCTTCATCGCCAAGAACGTGCGCGCCAACGTGCGGGAACTGGAAGGCGCCCTGCGCAAGGTGCTGGCCTACGCGCGCTTCTCGCACAAAGAGGTGCACATCGGCGTGGCGCGCGAGGCCCTGCGCGACCTGCTGTCCATCCAGAACCGCCAGATCTCGGTGGAGAACATCCAGAAGACCGTGGCGGATTTCTACAAGATCAAGGTCGCGGACATGTACTCCAAGAAGCGGCCGGCCAGCATCGCCCATCCGCGCCAGGTGGCGATGTACCTGGCCAAGGAAATGACCAAGAAGAGCCTGCCCGAAATCGGTGAACTGTTTGGCGGGCGCGACCACACCACCGTGCTGCACGCCGTGCGCAAGGTGGCGGGCGACCGCACCAAGAACACCGAGCTGAACCAGCAACTGCACGTGCTGGAACAGACCCTCAAAGGCTGAGGAGAAGCGCCCGTGCAAAAGCCTGTGGATGGGTTCGGGACAAGCCCTGACTTGTCCACAAGCCCGGAGCGTCAGCAGCATTTGTCCCCAATCGCAGCACGCTTGCACCCCCGTTCGTCCACAGGGTTGAGGGCCTGCTAAGCCCTTGAAAAACAAGCGAAAATGGCTTTGTCCACAGGCGCAGCCGCTGCCTACTACGACCACCACCTTTAAAAATTGAAAACATCATGATCGTCTTCAAGGCAGCGCAGGAACAGGTGCTTTCGGCTTTGCAATCGGTGGCCGGCATCGTGGAACGCCGACACACGCTGCCGGTGCTGGCCAACGTGCTGATGCGCAAGAACGGCTCAGCCCTGGAGTTCACCACCAGCGATCTGGAGATCCAGGTGCGCACCACCGCTCACCTGGGCGGTGAGGAAACCAGCTTCAGTACCACGGTGGGTGCGCGCAAGATGATCGACATCCTGCGCACCCTGCCGGCAGACCAGACGGTGACGCTCACGGCCTCCGGCAGCAAGCTCACGCTGCAGGGCGGCAAGAGCCGTTTCACGCTGCAGACGCTGCCCAGCGAAGACTTCCCCCTGGTCAATGAATCGGTTGATTTCGGCACGCCCTTTGCCGTGCCGCAGAAGACGCTCAAAGGCCTGATCGACCAGGTGCACTTCGCCATGGCGGTGCATGACATCAGGTACTACTTGAACGGCATCCTCTTCATCGCCGAAGGCAAGACCCTGACGCTGGTGGCCACCGACGGTCACCGCCTGGCGCTGGCCCAATCACCGCTGGACACCGAAGTGCCCGCACGGCAGGAAGTCATCCTGCCGCGCAAGACGGTGCTGGAGTTGCAGCGCCTGCTCAAGGCAGATGCGCAGCAAGCCACTGCCGACCAGGGTCAAGGTGCAGGTCAAGAGGGTTCCGCCGCGGCCCTCATCGAGATGAAGTTCGCCCACAACCAGGCCAAGTTCAGTTTCTCGGGCATGGAGTTCGTCACCAAGCTGGTGGAAGGCAAGTTCCCCGACTACAACCGCGTCATCCCGAAGAACCACAAGAACTCCGTGACCCTGGGCCGTGCCCCGTTGCTGGCAAGCCTGCAGCGCGCGGCCATCCTGACCAGCGAAAAGTTCAAGGGCGTGCGGGTCAACATCGAGCCCGGTCTGCTGCGCATCGGTGCCAGCAATGCCGAGCAGGAAGAGGCCAAGGAAGAACTCGAGGTCGATTACGAAGGTGACGCCATCGACATCGGCTTCAACGTCACTTACCTCATCGACGCCTTGGCCAACATGGACGCCGAGATGGTGCGCATCGACCTGCAGGACGGCAACGCCAGCGCCCTATTCACGCTGCCTGACCGGCCAGGCTTCAAGTACGTGGTGATGCCCATGAGGATTTGACCGTCGGTTTGCCTGGTGGCAAACCTTCGGACTTTTCCGTGTACTCCCCCGCGCCCCCTCCGAGAGGGGGCTCCAGCCAGATTGACAAGACAGCCCGCCACGGTGGGCGTTGCGGATCACTTTCATGACCGAACCAGTACAGAAGCCTGACACCCCGACGCCCGCCGACACCAGCTACGGCGAGGGCAGCATCCAGATCCTGGAAGGGCTGGAGGCCGTGCGCAAGCGCCCGGGCATGTACATCGGCGACACGTCCGATGGCACCGGGTTGCACCACCTGGTGTTCGAGGTGGTGGACAACTCCATCGACGAGTCTTTGGCGGGCCACTGCGACGACATCGTCGTCACCATCCACAGCGACAACAGCATCAGCGTCACCGACAACGGCCGTGGCATTCCCACGGGCGTAAAGATGGACGACAAGCACGAGCCCAAGCGCAGTGCGGCTGAGATTGCGCTGACCGAACTGCACGCGGGCGGCAAGTTCAACCAGAACAGCTACAAGGTCTCAGGCGGTCTGCACGGCGTGGGTGTCAGCTGCGTGAACGCCCTTTCCAAGTGGCTGCGTCTGACCGTGCGGCGCGACGGCAAGGTGCACTTCATCGAATTCCGCAAGGGCGTGCCGCAAGACCGCCTTCTGGAGCAGCGCGACGGCTTTGAAGTGAGCCCCATGCGCATCACGGGAGACACCGACAAGCGCGGCACCGAGGTGCACTTTCTGCCCGACGAAAGCATCTTCACCAACGTCGACTTCCACTACGACATCATTGCCAAGAAGCTGCGCGAGCTGAGCTTCCTGAACAACGGGGTCAAGATCCGCCTGGTGGACGAGCGCAACCAGAAGGAAGACACCTTCGCCTTCGCCGGCGGCGTCAAGGGTTTCGTGCAGTTCATCAACACCGGCAAGAAGGTGCTGCATCCCACCATCTTCGGCGCTGTGGGTGAGAAGGTCAGTGACCAGGGTACCACCATCACCACCGACGTGGCGATGCAGTGGAACGACGGCTACAGCGAGAGCGTGCTGTGCTTCACCAACAACATCCCGCAGCGTGACGGCGGCACCCACCTGACGGGGCTGCGCGCGGCCATGACGCGCGTCATCAACAAGTACATCGACGATAACGAACTGGCCAAGAAAGCCAAGGTCGAGATCAGCGGTGACGACATGCGCGAAGGCCTGTGCTGCGTGCTCAGTGTGAAGGTCCCCGAACCCAAGTTCAGCAGCCAGACCAAGGACAAGCTGGTCAGCAGCGAGGTGCGCGGCCCGGTGGAAGACGTGGTCAGCAAGGCGCTGACCGACTACCTGCTGGAGAACCCCACCGACGCCAAGATCATCTGCGGCAAGATCGTCGAGGCCGCCAAGGCCCGCGAGGCCGCGCGCAAGGCGCGTGAGATGACACGCCGCAAGGGCGTGCTCGACGGCATGGGCCTGCCCGGCAAGCTGGCCGACTGCCAGGAAAAAGACCCGGCGATGTGCGAGATCTACATCGTGGAAGGTGACTCCGCCGGGGGCAGCGCAAAGCAGGGCCGCGACCGGAAGTTCCAGGCCATCCTGCCGCTGCGCGGCAAGATCCTCAACGTCGAAAAAGCGCGCTACGAAAAGCTGCTCACCAGCAACGAGATCCTCACGCTCATCACCGCGCTGGGCACCGGCATCGGCAAGGGCATGGGCGGTGACGATTTCAACGTCGAGAAGTTGCGCTATCACCGCATCATCATCATGACGGACGCCGACGTTGATGGCGCCCACATTCGCACCCTGCTGCTGACCTTCTTCTACCGCCAGATGCCCGAGCTGGTGGAGCGCGGGCACATCTACATCGCCCAGCCGCCGCTGTACAAGGTGAAGCACGGCAAGCACGAGCAGTACCTGAAGGACGGGCACGAGCTGGACGCCTACCTGATGAAGGTGGCACTCGACAGCGCCGTGGTGTTGCCGTCAGGCGCCGGTGAAGGCCAGCCCAGCATCAGCGGCCCGGCGCTGGAAGACTTGGCGCGTCAGTACGTGCTGGCCACAAACGTCATCGAACGCCTGTCCAACTGGATGGACGTGGAAGCCCTGCGTGCCATCAGCGACGGCCTGGTGCTCAAGCTGGAAAATGCTGCCGAGGCCGAAGCCAGCGCCCTGGCGCTGCAGCAGGCCTTGCATGACGCCGAAGTGGCCGCCGAGTACGACGCGCGCACCGACAAGCACCACCTGCGCGTGAGCCGCCGACACCACGGCAACATCAAGAGCAGCGTCATCACAGCAGACTTCGTGCACGGTGCCGATTACGAAGCCCTGGCCACCGCTGGCCTCACCTTCAAGGGCCTGCTGGCTGCTGAGGCCGTGGTGAAGCGCGGCGAGGGCGAGCGCCAGAAGGAGCACAAGGTCAGTGACTTCCGCGCCGCCATGGCCTGGCTGATGGGCCAGGCCGAATCCAGCGTGGGCCGCCAGCGCTACAAGGGCCTGGGCGAGATGAACCCCGCACAGCTGTGGGAAACCACCATGGACCCCAACGTCCGCCGCCTGCTGCGCGTGCAGATCGACGACGCCATCGAAGCCGACCGCGTCTTCACCATGCTGATGGGCGACGAGGTGGAACCCCGCAGGGACTTCATCGAGACGAATGCGCTGAGGGCGGCGAATATTGACGTGTAGCCAAGCCGCAGGGCGCCACAGTAATTGCGACTCGCGACAAAGTAGTGCGAGAGTTTGGACACAGTTGGTGCGACTGACCGGACTTCCGACCGGTCAGGGTCCCCACAGAACCCGTTCGGCTGAACAGCTGTAGCTCAGAGTCCTTGCTCAAAGCAGGGAGCGAAAGTGTGCGTTGACGCGGAGCGGTGAGCTGCACCCTGGCTTCGTAGCACTTCGATCTTGGGCCCAAGGGTTTGGCATGGTGCGCCAGCTAGAGCTTGAAAGTCACGCTCATCGGATTGTTTCCGAGATGCGACTGGTACGTTACCTGGCCGCGATACACGAAGGGAGCTGCCTTGCCGCTGCCGAGTTTGGTCTCTCGCACGAAGAGGTGGATGGCGATGCCCTTTGCCACGTGATTGATGATCTCCTGGCCGCGCTTGCTTGCTGGTGTCGTCGCGTTCTGGCTTTGCCAGTGGAACGTGTGCTCATCGATCCAGTGGTCGTGGTACCGATGCTCCTGCGCTTTGCCTTGCTTGTTCAATGTCACCAGAAGAACGTGGACCTTCTTGTCGTTCAGCACGACGTGACCGACGTTCCAACTTCCTGGGTTGAAGGACTCACCGAAGAGCGGCGCTATGTCTTCGCGCGAGAAGGCCTGCCCCACGACCAGGTCTAGGGGGTCGACCACTGCTTTCAACCGCGCCAGGGTGCGCATATCGTCGGTGGCTTGCAGGTCCTCGTAGGCAGGGTTGTTGGCCTTCAGGATGTAGCTGCCGTCCTTGGTCTTGGTGACCACGCGCAGGAGGTACTGGTTGTCACCGCCGCCTTCGTCCTGCCGTTCGATCGCGATCACCGTGCCGGTGATCGACCCGGCATTGCCGGGGCTGACCAGTTCCAGCAGAAGGTAGTCGCCGTCCCGGATGGGGTTCTTGCCGCCATCCATCGAGTGCCCTGAGGCCCGTGCGATGAAATGACGCGTTGCGTCCAGCTTGCCATACGCGGTGGGCAAGGTACGGTGCTCCTCGGCGTCGGTCCTGCCCGCACGAAAGTGGCCGCACGCGATCTTGAGATTTGGGAAGTACGGCAACTCGACTTCCGGCTTTTGTCTGGGCTTGAAGGGAATGACGTTGGAGACTTCCGCCTCCACATGGCGACGCACCTCGTAGGTGGCGAGGCGGTAGGCAGCCAGTTCTTGGAGAAGACTCTCTGCGGCCTCAGCTTCGTCAGCCGGCAGCGGTTTTGCTAGCGAGAACCGATCTTCCTCGACACAGAAGAAGGCCGAGCTCGCAGCGGCGCGAAGCCCGCCCGTCCAGGCTTTGATCGGCCAATCGCGCCAGTACCGGATCCATCTGTCGTCAAGCCCATCGGGTAACTTGGCAATTGCTTCTGGGAGATCGCCCAGCAAGCTGGGCCGACGGTGGAGGACCTCCCAAGATCGCTGCGCTAGGGTTGCCACCGTAGGCGGTGTGATCAGCCCGTCCAACTCCAGCCAGGCTTCGATCAAGACCATCTTGAAACTCTTGGTCATAGGCGTGACCTCGACCTCGCGCAGCAATCCTGCCAAGGCCTTCAATGCGCGAGCCTCGTCCTCCTGGAGGTCGTCCATGGTGTTGACAAGCTCGAACCAGCCGCCATGCTGTTGACGCATCATCTGGACACTGGCACCAGAGCGGTAGAACTCTGCAAGCGTCGGCCGCCGCCCAAGGCTGGCGCGCAGTGCTTCGTAGTCCTTCTGTGTTCCGGCGCTATCCAGCGACTTCAGGAACTCGATGACCTTCAGGTCGTAGTTGACATAGCAGCCATCGGGAAGTTCAAGCCGACCTTGTTCGGCCTTGCGAGCAAACGCGGCGAGCGCCTTGTAGGTCGCTCCGACCCCGAACAGCGCCTGCGGCTTCTGCAGGAAGCTCTGGTGGTTTCCGATGAAATCCAGAGCGACGAGGTGTTCCTTTTCGTCGCTCAGACGCAGACCGCGGCCCAGTTGCTGAAGGAAGAGGATCTTCGACTCGGTCGGCCGCAGCATCATCACCGTGTCGATGCCGGGGAGGTCGACGCCTTCGTTGAACAGGTCCACCGAGAAGACGACGCTGAGCTGACCGTCCCGCAGTTGCTCCAAGGCCTGTGCGCGTCCGAGCGCCGACCCGGCGTACACGGCAGCCGACGAGATGCCTGCTTTCTGAAACTGCGATGCCATGTACTCGGCGTGCCTGATCGACACGCAGAAGGCGAGCGTGCGCTTCTGAGCGCGTGATCGCCACTCCCGGATGGCGTGCCGCGCGCGTGCCAGGGTGGCCAGCTTGTTCGACAGCTCCTCGGGATCGAAGCGCCCGTTTCGCCACGGCACCTCACGGTAGTCGACCGACTCATCCAGGATCCCGTAGTAATGAAAGGGCGCCAGTAACTTGGCCTGGATGCCTTCGAACAGGTTGCGTGTGAAGACCAGGTTGTCGTCACACAAGGACAGGATGTCGGACTGGTCCGTGCGGTCGGGGGTGGCCGTCAGCCCGAGCAGGAACGCCGGGGCGAAGTGCCCCAGCAGCCTGCGGTAGGTGGCCGCCGCCGCATGGTGAAACTCGTCGATCACCACATAGTCGAAGTGCTGCGGCGCAAACCGCTCGAGATGCTCAGCGCGGCCGAGTGTCTGCACGGACGCGCAGAGCACATCGACTTCAGCGTCGCGGCTGCGTCCCACGTAGTAGCCGACACGTGCCCGCGGGCGGATGCGCACGAACGTCGCCGCCGCCTGGGCGAGGATCTCCTCGCGATGGGCCACGAACAGAACGCGACGCGCGCTCAGTTGGGTTGCATCGAAGGCAGCGAGCCAGGTCTTTCCGAGACCCGTGGCGAGGACGACGACGCCCCGCCGAAAGCCCTGTTGCCGAGTCTCCTGGAGCGCGGCGAGCGCGGCCTTCTGCACTTCAGTTGGCTCGGGCGGTACTTCTTGTTCATGGCTCCCCGGCGCTACCGATCGAGGTGGCGGGACGCGCCGCCTCTCATAGGACTCGATCCACGCGTCCGACAAGGGAACTGTCCTGGTGTGGGAGAAGATCTCCTCGAACCGAGTTCTGGCCTCCAGGAAGCCACGGTCGGCCGGGTAGACGACACGGTAGTTCCACTCCAGTCCCTCTTGCAGCGCCTGGCGGCTGATGTTGCTCGATCCGACGAATGCCGTCCCTTCCACCAATTCGCCCTCGGACAAACGGGCGAAGATGTAGGCCTTCAGGTGGAAGCTGCTGCCGGCCGTCACGAAGACGCGGACTTCGGCTCCCTGCTCCTGGAGCAGCAAGAGCAGTCGAAGCGCCTCCGGGTCGGTGATGTCCAGGTAGTCGCTGGTGAGCACACGCACCTTGCGGCCAGCCTTGCTTTCAAGGGCCGCCTGTAAATCAGGCAGGAGGAGGCGAAGACCTGTCGTCTTGATGAACGCAACGGCGAGGTCAACCTCTGTGGCCCGTGACATCGCCTCGGACAGGTGGGGGAGGAAGTGATCCCGATCTCCAGTAACGAGGCGCTTGGGCGAATCTGGAGCCTTCTTGACCAGGGCGTTGGTCCATTTCTCGGCCCTGTCTGGTCGCTGGTCGTCAGTCAGCCAGATGTCCAATTGATCGACCCCTGCGAGGACGGTGAGCCAGTCCTTCACTTGCGACTCGTCTGCATCTGTGAAGCGTCTGCCTCCCTTGAGCCGGGTACCTGTGCCGCTCTTGAAGCTTGCGTACAGGACGCCGCCTGGCGCCAGCGCGGCCCACAGTTGGGCCAACACGCCGGGCATATCCTCGGGTGCGATGTGCAGTAGGCTGGCACAGCACCAGATGCCGTCGTATGCGCTGACCTCGTCAACGTCGCGAAACGTACGAACCTCTACAGCGAACCCACAGTGGTCCGAGGCCCGTGCGGCGAGTTCGGGAGAGGCGTCGAAAGCCGAAACGCGGAAACCTTGCTGCGCGAACGCCTTGGCGTCCCGGCCGGATCCGCAGCCAGCGTCGAGGACCCTCGCGTCAGCGAGCAGCAACGCCGCAAAACGCTCGCGGATGGGCGACATGTCAACGCCGACCGTGCTCTCAAAGAACTCGGCAGCAAACTGTCGGTAGTACCGAGCGGTGTCGTCCATCCTTGGGGCTGACTTTGAAGTCGGTCAGTACTGGCTAGCGTACCAGGCGGTGTTGACTGGCGTCAGCCCGCAAAGGAGGCGTTTGAACGAAGTACATCTGCTGCGGCCATGTTTCGGCCAGACGTCGTGGCGCGTCCAGGTCGGCGCCTCACGCGACGAATGGCTGAAATGTGTCGAAGAATCGCCATTTGATCGACACATTCCGGCATCACGTCCCCGATGGCCACCTCAAACTCCTCCACCTGAAGTGATCGGTGACGGGGTGCAAAGCCGGCGCCGCTGGCACCCGTTGGTAGGACGTTGACTGACCGCCCCGGCAGGGGAGGTAAGGAGTGAACGTCTTGAAGCCGAACAAGCAGACCACCATCGCCACGCTGCAGCAGCGGTGCAGCCAGCGCGCGATCGCACGCGACAGCGCCGGCATCGACAGGCGTCAGAGTACGGCTGACCTTGCAGCGAAAAGGCAGAGATTGCAGCGCATTTGCGATACACTTTTCCGATGAAGACCGCCGCCATCCCGTCTGTTCGCGTAGAGCCTAGCTTCCGCGCCGAGCTTGAGGCCGTGCTGGCGGATGGCGAGACCCTGTCCGAGTTTGTCGAAGCGTCTGTTCGTGCGAGCGTCGAGCGGCGCCGCGTCCATGCAGAGTTCGTCGCTCGCGGTCTGCGCTCTCGCGACGAAGCGCGGCGAACCGGCGACTACGTAGATGCCGACGTCGTGCTGGAAGCCCTGCAACGCAAGCTCGACGCCGCGCGTGTCAGCCTGGCGAAAAAGGGCAAGTGACATTCAAGGTCCGGCTGACGCGAGATGCCGAGTCGGATCTCGAACGGTTGTTCGACTTCCTCGTCGAACGGGAGTTGGCCCGTGACGGCGGCGACCTGTATCTTCCAGAGCAGGCCATGATTGCCTTGCGCGCCGGGATCGCCACGCTGCAGTCGTCGCCCTTTACCTGCCGCAAGGCCGGCAGCAGTCCCTTCCTCAGGGAATTGATCATTCCGTTCGGACGATCGGGCTACGTAGCGCTGTTCGAAATCGAAAACAACTCGACCGTTGCCGTAGTCGCCGTACGCCACCAGCTCGAAGACGACTACCACTGAGCTGACCGTTCGTGCCGCCCAAGCGCCTTCGAGCCACCTGCATCACGCGCGACGTCCACAAGGGGCGCGGCTGTGCCGGCACGCGAAGCAGCCGCGGGCCACGCTCACAGCACCTTGCGGTACTGCACGAAGCCGCTCTTGTCGGCAATGCGGTCGTACAGCTGCATGGCCTGCGCGTTGGATTCATGGGTGAGCCACCAGACGCGTGAAGCGCCAGCCTCTGCGGCGCGGGCATAGACATGTTCGATCAGTGCGCGCCCGAGGCCCGTGCCGCGCAGCTCCGGGTCGACGAACAGGTCTTGCAGGTACACGTAGTCGCCCACGGCCCAGCAACTGCGGTGCTGGATGTAGTGCACCAGGCCCACCAGCCGGTCGCCCACTTCCGCCACCGCGCAGTGCATGGGCTCGGCCGCATCATGGAAGCGCGTCCAGGTGGTGGCCGTGGTGGCTTCCGGGATGTCGGTCTTGTAGAAGCGCTGGTACCCCTTCCACAGCGGCAGCCACTGTGCGAAATCGGTCTCGCGTGCCATGCGGATGTTCATGCGGGTCCCCCTTGAAGCGGTGTTCGGAAGTGTGGTGCGGCCTCGTGCTGGCCCTAATCGTTCCGGCCCTCCAAGCTTAGCCGGCCTCAAGCCGGCGCCTCGTGGACCATGAGGGCCGAGGGCCTGAGACACTTACCCTTGCTGAAGACAACACCCCAAAGCACCTTGAGGAACCCCTGATGACTCTCTTTCGCCGAGCCTTCACCCTCAGCCTGGCCGCGGCGGCGGCCGCAGGCGCCCTGCTGGCCGCGGGTTGTGCCCAGTTGCCCACCTTGGGCACGGGTGCGGCGGCCCAGCCCCCCATCGTTTTCGTGCACGGCAACGGAGACTCGGCGGCCTTGTGGCACACGACGGTGTGGCGCTGGGAGAGCAACGGCTGGCCGGCTGATCGGCTGTTCGCGGTGAACATGCCCAACCCTCAGGCGCGTGACGACGACACGAAGGAACAGCCCGGCCGCAGCGGCAGCGCCGACCAGCGCCGCCACCTGGCCGCGGAGGTGGACCGCGTGCTGGCTGCCACCGGCGCCCGGCAGGTGGTGCTGATGGCCAACTCGCGCGGGGGCAACGCGGTGCGCGATTGCATCGCCAATGGTGGCTGCGCCGGCAAGGTGTCGCACGCCATCCTGGGCGGCACGCCCAACCATGGCGTCTGGGCCAACCCGGGTTTTCGGCCGATGAACGAGTTCAACGGCGCCGGCCCCTTCCTCACTGCACTGAACGCGCCCAAGGGGCCGAACGGCGATGAGGTGACGCCGGGGGTGCGGTGGATGACGCTGCGCTCGGACAACAACGACAAGTTCGCGCAGCCCGATGGGGTGTGGATCGGCGCCCGGGGCACGCCCACCAACGTCACGGCCGACGGGCCGGCGCTCAAGGGCGCCGAGAACGTGGTGCTGCCAGCGCGTGACCACCGCGAGGTGAGCTACCACGCCGAGGCCTTCGCCCAGGCCTGGCGCTTCGTCAACGGAGCGCCTCCCGCCACCACGGCCGTGGCGCCGCAGGCGCGTGTGACGCTGGACGGTCTGGTCACGGGCTTCACGCCCGCGGGGCCCACCAACCTGCCTTTGGCCGGCGCTGAAGTCAGCGTGTACGCGGTGGACCCGGCCACCGGGGCACGCCGCGGCGAGGCGCTGCTGAAGAAGACCGTGGCCGCCGATGGCCGCTGGGGCCCGCTGGTCACCGATGCCCGCACGGCGCTGGAGTTCGAGCTGGCGGCCCCCGGCTTCGCCACTGCGCACATCTACCGCGCGCCCTTTGCGCGCTCGTCGTCGCTGGTGCATCTGCGGCCCGA
>Ga0315900_10008645_pt1 | contig 13070 bp, 8 predicted proteins | sample LakEriMetagenome_FD_203521 | JGI IMG/M metagenome (GOLD analysis project Ga0315900, IMG submission 203521) | Freshwater fungal communities from buoy surface, Lake Erie, Ohio, United States - Buoy 12 MA114 | ecosystem: Environmental > Aquatic > Freshwater > Lake > Lake biofilm | place: USA: Lake...
TGGCGAAGATGCGGGCAGGCTGGTTGTCGGGTATAGAGGCAACAGCGGCTTGGGTGTCGGCAGCCCGCTTCCAATCGGACCACAATCCGGTAGGACTGTCGAGTCCGAGGGCAGCGAGCTGTCCGGCATCCAGACCGGCCACTTCGCCTGGGGGGAGCTGAGAAATGCTAGTAGCGATAGTGGCTTGCTTCTCGGGTGGGGCAGTGAGCACTGCTTTGGCCAGAGCTGGGAGTCCCCCGTCTTTCTCCGGCAGCTGCCATCGTTGGCCCTTGCTGCCGTCCGGTAACGTCACCTCTTCGGTAAGGTTGACGTCGCGGAGTGCTGTGATATTGACGCCAGCCTTAGCGAAAGCATCCCGGAACTTGTCCAACGGTGCCAAGAGTTTCAAGTTAGCTTGCTGAGTAGCTTGGTACTTCCCAGCTCCGGTAGCGGCTTCGCTAACTAACTTCTCCAGGCCGGCCTTGCTACCAATGACCCAGTTGTAAAGGTCCGGGTCGGTTTCTTTGAGCGCCTTCACGAAGTCTGTCTTCGCATTGGGGTCGTCCAATATTTGCTTCACAATGTCGGTCATGGCTGGGGAGGAAAGTAGTTCTTCGACAGTGTACGTCTCATTGCCGACTTGAACCTGTCTTCCTTCCGCGACATCCTTGCCAACCTGGCCTACTTGGAATTCAGCTCCAGCTAGGCCAGTCTCTTCCATTGTGGCGAGGACGTCTCGGAGGGCAGCTTTCTCTGTAGTCGAAAGAAGCGAGGTTGCGGCCATCCCAGCTTGTACTTCTTGAGAAGCGCCGAATTCCGATTGCTGTAAGGTAGCAATTCTATTTTGGATATCGACAAGGGTCAAGTTCGGGACTTCAGCGGCTGGGATGCCCAGTAAGCTTGCCAGTTCCTCCTGCGTGGTGCCTAGCTCCCCGATATCCTCGAGAGTGATTTTGTCTCCGACCGCTTTGGTAACGGCAGTACCAGCCGCAGCTTTAATTACATCAGGGGCGGCAGCCACTAGTCCTGGTATCTCGTTAGCGCCGATGGCAGTATCTGCCGTCCGGCCGAGAACAGTATTCAGTCTATTGAGGCTCGCAGTATCAGCTGGGTTGGCACCAATTTTGGCAATGAGGTCAGCTACTTCAGTCTGTGCCTCGGGCTTCAAGTTTTTGATGACTTCCGCTGCGGAGTTGACCTTCACTTGGAGTCCACTATCCGCTTCGGCGCCTTCGACCTTTTGGCCGGTGATGCGAGTCATGGCAGCATCGACGAGTTGTGTCACTTTGTCGCCCATCGGACCGAGTGCCCCGGCTAAAGCAGCAGCCTTTCTCTTCGCCGTTTCCGTTTTCTCGTCGGCTTCAGCCGGAGCCCGGAGTTTGACGGCCTGCTCTAGCTGGGTCTCCCCAGTAGCGGCGGCAATTTTGGCCCCCTTCTGCGCCGGAGTACCCATCATCTTTCTTTGGTCGGGGGTAGCCAGGGGTCCGGCAGTGGTGGCAGTCGTCCCTGGGGTGATGCCTACTTGGCCAGCAAGCTGATTAACAGTCGGCATAGCCTGAGTCTTGGACCCAAACTGTTGACTTCGTTTGATTCTTTCTGCAACGGAGAGCTGCTCTGCCATACTGTTACCCCTTGGTAAGTATGCTACCACGGGTCAGGTAGCCTGTCAAGTCGGGGAGTTACTACATCCGGGCCGGGCGTACTCTATGCGGGTTATTCAGCTACGGTGCGTGCTTCCGCCTACGGTACGCTAGTCATACTACATAGTACCTTGGTACCAGCTGTACCTGCTGTTACTGCGTGTACCAGCAGTTACTGCTGTACTATACTACGTGTCTTGTTGCTGCGTGTGCTGGGGTACTGTAGTTACTGCTGTAACAACAATAACTGTTAACCGACAACCGAAGGGAAACATGCAAGCCGTGGTTTGATTATAACTCGGATTGTAGTTTCGTCAATGGTATACCACAATCCTCATTATTATCCCCTCCTTATGTCGGGGAGATACCTTATTCTGTCTCCGCTGCCTGCTTCACTCCGGCACCGGATAGAGCAGATACCGTGTACGAGATGCCCGCCACTTCAACGTTGTCATTAATTCCGTCATTGGTGACTTTGATTGCGATATAGATGCAGCGGCGGCGGCCGATAGTATGCATGATGGAGACCACATCCTGTCCCGAGATGGTGCCCAGCCCGTCACTGATAGACGGGTTCGTAATGACGCGGAAGGCAGTAGACGGCTGGTACTCTTTGTTCAAATCCGTGGACGTTTCGACGGCAGTATGGTCACTATTTTGACCAGACCGGTAGTGTACGGTAACGTGGGACACAACCTTCCGGATAGCGGTGTTGCCGAACGCCATGGCTCTGGTCTCCAAAACAGCCGCTATTGCGGAGCTGCCGTCCCGGTAATCGTATTCCTCATCCAAGTTACGCAAGCGCAATACAGAGCCGTTTACGTTCGCGTAGAAGGCATCTTGGAAAAGGTTGGCCCATCCGGTTGCCGCTATACCCGTATACCGAGCCCAGCCGCCGAGACCGTCTCCCTCTTCGCCGGTGTGGTTATAAACATATACTTGACTATTGGCTGCGTAGTCAGCACTGCCTTCCCCTTTAATGGGAACCGACAATTTGTATTGACGACCGACCCCGTAGTGATGTCCCTGCACGATGTCAAGGAAATCTTTGCGGACTGCCCCTTGCCACAATCGTTCCACAAAGCGGCCGAGGTACTCAATTCGTTGGTTACGACGGAGGACGTATATACCCGAGTCGTTGGCAAACGCGATACCATCTTTGGTGGGGGCGATACTGTACGGAGCCGTACATCCGAGCCCCTGCGTCTCCAGCCTTTGGACTGCATTTTGGCCAGCTGCTTTCGCTGCGAGGTCGACAAGATAGATACTGTTCTGTTTAAAGACGACGAGCACGCCTGACTGGAGTGAGGCCCCGAATGCCGATTCGCCGAAGAAGGGAATGACGCCAGTAATTTCCTGCCCGTCCGAGGAATTGATGTCGATAGCAGAGTCGGACTGGTCCGTGTCCACTGTCCAAGGATTGTCAAATATCTCGGGGTAGTTATTGTAGCTGACTAGCAATCTACTGGGATAGCGAGTCGTTACAGCATCAACACCAACACTACTCGGAGTAAGGCTACCATTGACGTATCTAGCTGGGCCACTCCCGCCCAAGGTGAGAGATACTGTCGTTACTTCAGCACGGGGTTGTTTCACGACTAGTTGACCACCCGTGTCTCCTTCGGAACGGGCAATCATCCAGGGGACGAAGTCGGCGTATGGAGATATGGCCGGAGACCCGGTCGTGATGGTCGTATCGACCATTCGCATCGTAGCATTGATGGCCATTCCAAGTCGCCGTAAGGCGACGAGCCACGGCAGGGGACCGTTCCCGTTGAACATCCCCATATTGCCATCAGTACCCACAAGAACTGGGACATCCTTTCCTGCCGATGCTGCTAGCAATCTGTCCGGAAATTGAGTCGGGATGGTTACTAGGTTACTGTCGCTGGACTTGGCTGTGTAGCGGCGCACCCCGTTCAAAGTTAATGTGGCACCGGCTAGAGCGGTTACGTTGCCCGTAACTCCGGTTAGGGTATAAACTCCAGCCACCGGTCCGGTCTTATCAAGATAGGAGTATGAAACATTATTTAATGTAAAGGAACCGGAGGTCGGGAAGCGAGATGCGTCTCCACCAATGATGGTAATCGTATTTGCGGCAGTGGCGTTGGCAGCTAGTGCTGTCGTGATAGAATCGACAGCGTTGACTTGCCACCACCCAGCGTAGTCTAGCTCCGACCCATCCCACAAAACTGTCAAGGTTCCAGTTCCACTAGTGGCGATATCTAGTGGTATCCCGCCCCGAGTGAGGGCAATTTTAAAATTATTTGTTCCAGGGTTGACAACAAAATACCCACGACCAGGAATAATGGGCGTTGAGATTCCATCTAGTAAGTATGTTGGGTATGTTCCCGTGGAGCTAAAGTGGACAATGGTATTGAGGGGCAATCCGCCAGTCAAGGAAAAAGTATCCGTAGAGTCGCTGGCTGTTACAGTTGCAGTACGACCAGCAGCGACAGTGCTATGATAAAGGTAGACCCAGTCTCCAGCAGCGACGGCAGTGGGACTAACTGTTTGACTTACAAATTTGAACTGGCCAGCTGTGCCACAATCACAAGGCCAAGTCTCAACTGATTCACTGGCTTGCCGGAATTCGTACCGGACCCGATTGACCATATCGGTATCAACCGCGGTATCAGTGCTATCCTTTTTAAAGAAAAAAGTCTGGTTGTCAAAGTCAGGAAAGGCGTTGCTACCGGCGTCCAAATAAGTCAACGTCAGCGTGGGCCAATCGGTGACGTTAGCTAAAACTAGCCGGTTACCGGTAGTGGTAACGTACTTCGCCCTAGCAGGTTCATCCCAATCAGCAGGCACCGTATCAGGCGACAACACACCGACGACAGTGTCGGTCTGAGTTAGGGTTTGATTGCTGTAACTGTCTACAATGTCTATGTAACCGCTATTGTTCTCGTAGGTCAGACCAACGGTCTGGATACGGTAGAATACCGGCACTTCCCCGAGTGCAGACCGAGACCACAGCGTCCGGTAAACTTCCAGTTCGATGTTCTCGTTCCGGTAATCATATTGGTCCCAGGGGGGTAGTCCCACTAAGCGCAGTAGGACGCGAGTTTGTTTCCCCGTTTCCGGGGCGATAACTGTGACAAAGTCCTCGGCACCGGTAACGGCGCTGGCGGTAGTAACACCATTGATATCGCGGATGTTGAGACGGAAAGCGTACCGGGCTGAATAGAGTAGGGTTAGCTTCGGGTCAGTTCCCTTAGCAGTGAAGTCAAGGGTCTCTTTAAAGGAGAAGACTTGTTTAGTTTCACTGGAATCCGCTTTGGCGATGGCCGCAATAGTCAATATTTGCGTCACCCCTTCGTTATTACTAAAGCGAACGACATCATTAACTTGGAAGGCCGCTGCATCAGTAGTGGATAATCTTAGTTTTCCACCAACTACCTCCTCTACTGTCACTGCTCCCGAACCTGCGAGGGGAATGCCACCACTAATTACATTCTCAGTAGATAAGAATAGTCCAGGCTGCCAAGGTATCATCCCGGCTCGGTAGAAGTTGTAGCCGTCATACTTATAGACTTCATCATTGCCGTTGGTCAGATACATATTGTTCTGTACCATGGCCGAGCGGAGGAAGGGTTGGTTGCTGTATGGATTGGCAGAAAGGTGTTGAACAGTCGTCTTGGGTATTAAGACATCAGTGACGTCTGGTGCTGGAACCTCTGCTGGTATCCAACGTCCCGCTACCGAAAGCGAAGTCGGCAGGGCGATATTATCTTCCCAAGTGAAGGATTCGTCGACGGTAATGGAGTGGGCCGTACTATCTACGGCCAGGACCTGTAGTGGCCGGTCAAAATCCGAACAGGCTAGCGTGTCCCCAACGACGATGTTGGCGCTTGTAGCCGTAGTCCCGAACCGGAGGGGGATAGTAGCTGACGTCCGGCGGCCCGCGATAGTCAGGCCTGGGCTGAGTTCGATTGAAGAAAAGATATTCCCAACTACGATTCCGCTACCCGAAGTAGACACAACTACCGGAGTAACACTGTTCCCCCAAGCCGAGGAAAGTAAGATATCATCAACGGCAAACGGACTTGTGCTGGCTAGCTCAATTTGGTCAGTGAATACTCCCGCCAAACCCGCGCATGTATTGTCATTATAGTCGGAACTATTAATTGCGGTGTTTGTGACATCTAAAGTCAGTAAGCTAAGTACGCTGCTATAAAAAACTGAAGTTACTTTAAAGGTACCGTTATGTCGAGTATGTCCCATTCCCGTTATGGTTACATAGTCCTCTTGTCCGGACGTTGTCGAAATAACACTACCAATACTTCCAATTCCGACAATCGCCGACTGGGGAACAGACAAGTAATACCGGCTGGTATTTCCAGTCACATGCTCTACTTTAGTAACAGTAGCCCACCCTAAGTCGCCACCATTGAAAGTGAGTACAGGTCTCTGTCTATTTGGAGTACTACCTGTTCCAGCAAAAGCCGGGCCGATGTTGGGTCGAGCGAGTGACCACGTGCTGACTACCCTGGCGCTGAGGCGGGGATAGTAGGTCGGCATCGCCGCCAACATCGCTAAGGGACTACCCGAGGCGGCGTACATCTGCTCCGGCCGGAGCGCGGCAAAGAGATTACCGCCCAATCCAGCCACCACGTGAGTTGTGTTGGGGGACCGGTATGAGTCAAGGTGGGTGACCCAACCCTTCCTGTCTACTTCCTTTTCGCTACCGTACACCGTAGTATGGTCTAAGCCGTAAACAGACAGCTGGGGAGCAGGGTCGCTAGCTGTAGTAGTAATGCTACCATCGGTCACATAAAATTCATTGGCCCGAATAGTGCCGTAATCATAATGAACTACAATACTTTTTCCTGCCGTGCCTGGGGCGAAACGTAGTTCAACTTGCTTATTGACATCATCGTACCAAATATCGTCTGGCATTATTTCATCCAAGACTGCATTATCAAGTACGTTCTTTTCGTAAATAGTAGCAAGGAGATATGGGTGGTCAATATTCAGGAGAATCGTGCCGTCGAAGCTAATTTCTCCAGTAAACGAGACTGGGATTTGACTATTAGTAATGGTAGTTAAATTCGTCTCCACTACCTGATTTTGGGGCACGGTAGCGAGTATAGCTTTGTAAGTTCCGGAAACAGTGCCAGCTAAAGTAATTGTCACTTTCCCTGTCGATTGATTTACAGAAAACCCGTCTGGGATAACTTTCAACCAGTCCGTACCTTCTTGTCTAAAGAAGGCATATCGGATGTTTGTGCTATTGAGGTTGTGTTCGCTTTGAAGTATTTCAATAGTATTGGCAGCGGGGATTCCGTCCTTAACAAATACTTCCCCAACAATTGGTGTCCCGTCTCGGTAGAAGAGATAGGTGTCGATATCAGCAACGTTGTCGTTGGTATAATCCACATCAATCGCGTACGTACTAGCATCGATGCGGGTGTCGGCTAAGAAGCTATAATTAGTGAGATTGGTGGCTCCAACCGGCTTACCGGCAAGACCAGTGAAAATATTACTTGTTTGAATATTATGTTCAGAAACATCAGCAGTGATGGTACTGGTAGTTTCTCCGAGTAGTACCTTAGTGATATTAGTGAACCACTCTGGGTAGTAGCGGTATGAATCAACGCCCGATGTAAATGGGTTGGTCGGAGCAATAGTGCTACTTCGGCCATATACTAAAAGCGGACTACTGCCCACACGGGAGAGGTCAATACTACTGTCTAGACGAAAGTAGAGGCGGTCTGTTCCAGCGTCTTGTCGAAACGATGATACCCGTACCGGTATCTTGCCAGCAAAATCAGCGTGACCTTTCCGCTTCCGAACCCGGCCCTCAACGATATCGGCATTGACCAAATCCTTGACAAAGCCGTCCCGAATCTGATTCTCGGCTGAACGGGCGTCAATGCCTCGACCAAAGGATGGTTCCTCAACGGTCTGGAATTGTAACGGCACAGCACCCCCCTAATTACTTACTCTTCCCCTTAGTTTTACGTGACTTGCCTGCTTCTGTCAAGGCAATAGCCACGCTCTGCTTCTGCGGATAGCCTTCGTCCATCAGCTTCTTGATGTTACTACTGACAACTTTATCTGATTTGCCTTTCTTGAGGGGCATACTTTCTCCAGTAATTACCAAGCTTTGCAGGACCAATATCCTGCTGACATCTTGTCTTTCTTCTCGTCACAGTTGTGCCTCGCTCTGAAGGACTTCCTCCGCTCGGGCTCATCTTTTCGGATTTCCATGTTGGCGTCCCCGAAGCGGACAATCTTCTCTTCGCCATCATCACAGGCCTTGACGACGCTCTTCTTGCCACCTTGAACGTCTCGGCGTGGCTTATTGCACGGCATCCTGTCTTTAAGTGATTTGACGGAGGCCATACTAGTCCTTGCTAATTAGCGGCCACCGGCGATACGGGACACCGTAAGCGGCGCTACGTTTCCGGACGCGGATGGTAGTTTCCCTACCTGCCCAAGTGCGTTTGACTTGGTCCTCAAACTTGGCGAGGACTTGTTCTTCTTCAACGGAGTTGACTCCGAGTTGGCGAGACAACTCAGCCACGGAGTACTGGATGAGGAAGTTGCTGGTCGGACTAGCTAAATAGGGAACGCACGTTCCCGCCGCCACGCATACGTAGTCATCTCGCTCAATGCCGAGGTCAACCATACTGGTAGATATCGGTTTCCCGAATATCTCGGTTCTCCCGCTCTGAGGCAGAGCGGAGCGGAGCCCTATCCGACCATCATTGAGGGAAGCAATTTGGAAGGTGCCCTTCACCTCCCCGGTTCGGCTATTGATGACGTTGATGAAGCTGTCTAGTTGGTCAATTTCAGTAGTCAAGTCCGGGCCGATAGTGTCGACTACGAGGTAGTTGCTACCTGGGTTCACCACTGTGATGCGGCCCTGAGGCAGAACGAGCTGCTCTGGATATTTCACGAACCACAGTCTGGCATCGTATACGCCGGAAGGGGGCGGCAAGAGTCGTATCTTCCGTCCCACCACTGCGTAGCAGTACGGGGCGGGAGTGGCGCTGTCCGCTTCATAGGCGGTGATATCGCGGTAGCTGATGCGTTGGACTTCTTGATAGAAGTTGGTCGAGGTTGCTATCTCGAGTTTGACTATCCGGTCTTCGTAGACATCTTCGGGCAGGCTATATTCTTGTGCGGAGGTGAGGTCGAGAGTCGTGTAGGCGAGGAACGGGTCGATATAATGCTTCGAGTAGATGTCGACAGCGTACTCTAACGCCCGATTCAGGGCGGGCAAGATGTCCCGTTCGTCGTCAATACTGTCCCGGTTCATCTCGTCAATACGAGACCGAACTGAGTCGGCTAACTGCTGGACAGTTTGGAGCGGGCGGGCCACAGCTTACCTCAACGCAGATTACGAGTACATCTCGTCTTCCCCGTCTTCGACGGGCGATTCAGACATGTCCACTTCCTCTTCTCCCTCGGCCATCTCGCCCATCAAGCCGCGTTTCTTCATCTCGGCAAGTAGGTCCTCGTCGCTAATGGCGGCCAAGTCGGCCATCCCTTCGGCTTCGGCAGACGGGGCTTCTTCGCCTTCGGCCATCATTTCGCCCTCGGGCATCTCGGAATCGAGCTCCTCGACCGAGATTTCTTCCCGCTTGGGCATCTTCATTTTCTTTAACATGGGCATAGTATTACATTCCTTGCTTAAAGTAGAGGCTAGCCAAGAAGCCAGCAACGGATAGGATGATGGTAATGGACAACTTGGCGTGTCCCCTCAGCCACTCAATAGAGGCCTCGGCAGTGGACAATCGACCCAGATGGTCATCGAGTTTTTCTTCAACCCGCTCTAACCGTCTGTCAACACTATCGAATCTGTCGTCGAGATGCTGTTTTAAATCGTTGTCGGACACAGCACGAGGCCCCCTGGAGAAATGGGTAAGGACAGGATAGCATCCGGCTCGTGTGTTGTCAAGTAGTTGCTGACTCACTCGCCGGCGCTTCCAGCATGAGACGGCGGGGCGCTACTCAGCGGGTTCCGCCGTCCGGTCCAAGACGATGCGGGCGGCCAGGAGCCAATGGACGAGGTGGTACGAAGAGGAGCCTCGGACGTATGACGGGGATTGGTAATCCCCTACGAGCAGCTCCGCTGCCCGGTTGTACCTCCCGGCCACTGCCTGCGCTAAGGCGTCCCTGGGGAAGTTGCTGGCCAAGTAGGCCTCGGTCCACTCGGCACCGTATTGGGGTCCCCCTAGCTCCTGTTCCATGTAGCGGGACAAGAGAGCTAGGTGACTCTCATAGTCTCCGTCAGTGGGACCGTAAACCATGGGGGCCAGTCGAATGGTGTAGTCCCTCTTTCCTTCGGAAAGGCCGTATAAAATACGGGCCATCAAAGTAATCCCATTCGGCCTCAGTAAAACGCGGCTCACGTAGTACTTGGGAAGCCCCATTATCCAATTATTAGCTTCTCCGTAGGTGTATATCCTATGTACCGTAGTTACATCCTTCGAGGTCATCAGACCGAGAAGGAGACCGGTAATCATGTCGTTGCTGGTGGTGGTGGCGGAGTCCCCGGCATAGCCGGCCTCGGTTGGTCCACAATCGGTTAATGGTTTCCGTGTGGTCCGGCCATCTGGCTGGACTCCGGCAGAGACATCGACCCAGTCTGCCCCCGCTGCTCGGGCAACGCCGGCCCACAGGGAACTGTCACAGTCATAGTCGGACGGCCACCCGGCGATGTGGTCCTCGGACAAGGAGCGTAGCTCCTCCAATTTACTGGCGTACTGCCCAGCTAATTTGTCTCTCAGCGACGGCTCGACTGGTTTACCCGCCCGGCCGCATCCTGTGAATGAAAAAGCCATAAAAAGAAGGAAATGTGGTAATTTCATGCAGAGCCTCGATTGGTGAATAACGGGCCCGTCCAACTTCCTGAAAGGAAGGAGCCCCGATGCCAGTATGACACCGGGGCCGTGCGTTGTCGAGCGCTAGTTAATTATTGGCTATGCAATCCGGACTGCCTGTATTGAAGATTGTATGTCGTATATGGCAGTGCCCAATGTAGTATACTGAATTCCGCCCACCAAGTAAACCGGCGTAGAAGTACTGACATTGAGTATGCGAGTAGGAGTTGAAATGTAGCGTTTTGAAGTACTGGCCGATGCAATGTCAACTCCGGCTACGTTATTTTTTGTAGAGGAATCAGCAGCATTGTTGGAAGTGGAGATTCCTGCATACGCGAATACTAGCCCAGTGCTTGAACCCACCACAAGGGCCAGTACCCCAGAAACTGCCCAAATTCCCGGAGATAGTGTTATAGACACGACAGTTTTATTCATGTCTTGGACACTTGCGCCGGGAGCTACTGCACTCCCTGGATTTGCGAAGAGCAGTTCACCCACATACCCAGATGGAACTACGTTCCCGTCAGCCCGGCCGGCTAGGCCACTGGACGAGACCAATCCAGCGGAAACGCCTGGTTGGTAGAGTCCAAAGCCGACAGCTGCCCCGGCGGAGGATTTCCTGACGCGCCACCGAACCACGTTACTACTAACAAAGCTAGTCCAGCCAATCGTAGTTACGTTGTTGTAAAAGGTGGCGTACCGACCAAAGTAGACGTCGATATCTGTAGAAGTTCCCGGTACCGGCTGCCAACCAATGCCTTTCGTGGCGGTACTAGCAGAACTTGTAGTGTATGAAAATCCATCTAAGTTCCAATCCCCCGCCCCAGCCGAACCAATAGCTGGTACCCAAGTGCCGTTGATTTGCAACTCAACCAAAATTTGGTCACCCGGCTGAATGGGCGATTGAAATCTGACTCGTTTTTTTCGAAGGTCAGTTAGGTCGGTACTCGCTGGAATTAATTGTCCGGATGGTCCGTAAGCAAACGCCGTAGTGCTGTTTGTGTTTGAATCCCAGCTGCTTGTGTTGCTCACATACTCCACGTCATTTTGAGCAAGTTGGACGGTGCCGCTGCCGGCCCACTCGGCGATGGGGAGTGTCAAATAAAGAGAGTAGTTGTCACCTGCGCCAAATGTAATAGGCGCTGTTGGGGATACGGGAACTCCAGCCGAAGATACAGGCGCCAGTGCATTAGTAGCGCCCGGAGCTAAGTTAACTGCCCCCCCATACCTATCGTTTGCCCCACTGTCCAAAACACCCCAAGAACCGGCGTTAATGACGGTATCTGTGGTATTTGGTAGGGCCGTGCTATCCACCGTGAGGTTTAGCCCGTTCAAATATTGGGCCTGTGTAAAGGAAAAGCTTCCTGCTGGTGCCCCTGAAAAAGCAATATCAATCCGCAATTCGATATTACTTCCTACCCTTCGGTACTTTCCGGTATGGGTGGCGTTAGTCAGCCCACTTGTGGGCGTGTAACTTATCCACTCCCCAACTACGGCACCTTGCGGCTGGATTCCGGGTCCGATGATGACTTGCGTCATCTTCATCACACCAGCGCCGGTAGAGGTCAGGCGGAAAGAAAGGGAAGACGTATTGTTGGTGTCGATGTAACAAGTAAATTTCCCTGATGATTGGGGCAAGGTAGTAACGCCAGCAACATCCGTTGACAAAGAGTACGAAGTGCTCCCCCCGTCCAAGATGTCCAGCGTAAAGCTACTACCGGAGACGTATTTGTAGTAAAACTCCACTTTGAGCTTCTTATTCCTCAGCGTTTCAGGAACGTTGAAGGCGGAGCTGAGGAGGGTTTGGCTGCCAGCTGAGGCATTGATGTTGAGGCCGGTAGGGACGACGGGGTCTAGCGGGGAGCCTGAGGCATCTCTCGTCGGGGTAATCGTGCCGGCTGTCCATCCCGTAACATCTGTCGCAGCTGCCGGATTGGTGACGACGTTGACTTCGCCTTGGCCGCTGCCGCTACCGGCAGTAGCTGGGATGGTAAGTACTGTTGGTGTAAATGCTGAATTGCTCATATTCTTTTCCTCTCTTAGACTTTAATGATGTAATTCATGGCGATGTTGGCGGGACGGGTTTCTGCATCCCCGCTGATAGTTTGGGCACCTGCGCTTAAAGAGAATCCGTGGCCATGTCCTCCGTTACTCATGTTTGGCTGCGCGTAACCCGCCGGCGTATCGGTTCCCACCAACATGTACCGTCCGTCGTCGCCGCCAATGCCGAGTCCAGAAGGTGTTCTAAATCGCATAGTATGGCCGTGACCACCATCGGTGCCCCCGACTGAACCTGTAACTGAACTGGCTGCTGTGCTTAGTCCATTTTTGGCAGTAGTCTCAGATTGTTTTGTTCCTAAAGCTTTAGTATACGTTTTACCGCCCACCGTCTGGCTGCCCGCTCCCGAAATGAAGATACCTTGACAGTCCGGCACCCGGAAGTGGGTGGTTCCCGCTCCGCCAGAGCCGTTAGTTTCCCCGTATGTAACTCCAATTACTGCGAAGAGAGGTGCGTATGTTCCCGTTTTGAGATATTCTCCGCCCGCGCAAAGGAGCCACCCGGCCGGGGCTGAGCTGCCTGCAAATGGCAATACAGTCCCGATGGGGAGAATGT
>Ga0315900_10008647_pt1 | contig 13069 bp, 25 predicted proteins | sample LakEriMetagenome_FD_203521 | JGI IMG/M metagenome (GOLD analysis project Ga0315900, IMG submission 203521) | Freshwater fungal communities from buoy surface, Lake Erie, Ohio, United States - Buoy 12 MA114 | ecosystem: Environmental > Aquatic > Freshwater > Lake > Lake biofilm | place: USA: Lake...
CATAACATCAACATGATGGGACTCTTTCACCTTTGGTTTATTCAAAAATCTTGATTCAAACCAGTTCTTAATCAAATCTCTTTCTTCGGTACAGTCCTTACCGATCAGATCCAACTCATTTTGAAATACATTATAGTTGAACCATAAGGTTTTATCTTTTGTGAACTCAATCACCCATTTTCTACTTTCGGTAAAGATCAACCAAGTTGATCCTTGTTTTGTCACATACTTGTCGGCACCTTCAACCATTTGGTCAAACATTCCAAAGACAAGTTTCTCTAATTTATTTCCTGTTGGATTTTTCATTTCATTTTTTGGATTGTATAATTACCACATAAAATTGTTGGTGTACCAGGTGTGTTGTCTTGACCAGGTCGGTCATTAAACATTACACACCCATCCTCATTTTCGTTATAGAAATTACATTCATATACCATTCCTCGATTGTCATAGATCAAATATTTGTAGTTACCGCTCCCTCCATCACAAGAAGATACCACAATTGCCGTGGTTAAAATTAAAATTAGTTTTTTCATTTTATAAAGATATAATATTTGCTAAAACACCGTGATGGACATGTTCCCCATCTCCAGTTACATAACAATTTGTAAGTAATTCGTATTCAACCTCTAATTCTGTTTCCTTATCTAAATTATCAATTTTTTTTAAAGAATCTTCTGTTAACCGATAACTTATTGACGAAAACTTTTCTCTTATTGGCAATAAAGACCAACCTTCAACACTATTAGGTGTTTCAGGATCTTTCCAATAGTGTCTAATTATTCCTTTCATCTTTTTTCTTTTATCTCTATGTTATTTCCTAAATAATATTTTTCAAAAACAGTTATGTTTTCATAACCAACTTCCAAAATTCTATCCAAAATATCATCAATAGTCAAATTCTCACTTAAGTATGAATCTAGTTTCTCTAAAAATTCTTTTGAGAAGTATTCAAGGTCATCAAGTAATTTACTTCCGTGATCGTCAGTTTTATATGGAACATCATATTTTTTTAATACCTCTTCAATTTTATCTTGTAACTTGTCGTCCAAGAAAAATATATCCCAAGATCCCATAGGTGAATCACCAGTGTCGTTAATTCCTTTCAAGGTTAATTGGATTGCCCATTTTGTTTCAGTTTCATTCATCTTGTCCCATATTCTTACCGTAAGTTCTTCCGTTGGAAATGGGTACTCAAATCTAATGATTTTAAAGGTTGTAAGGTCTTTCATATTTTAAAAATTAGTTTTCCATCATCATATATCTTAACCACCAATTTATTAACCTCTTTGAATTTTCTATCGGGTGAGAACCAATATTCAGGTCCTTTTTCAACGTTGCTAGTTGCTTGATAAATTAAATCTTTGTCGTCATAAAAAATAATATCAATATTTCTTTTCAGATCGACATTAGATGAAATATAGAATTTATTATTATTTAAATCCAATCTGTGATTGAACATATTTTGTTGTAAGTTATAAATCTCATTTGACAATTCTCCTTTTGCACCATGAAAGAATAATTTATGTTTTCTTTCATTTTTACTTGGTACCCTTACATAAGATGTTACTTCTTTTTCATTATTATAATTTGATTCGTAATACTCTTTCACATTAACTATGTCATCAATATTCATTTGAAGGAATGGTAATCTTTTATTGTATTTGTATTTCCACAATAAAACATTCATGGTTGTCTCGTCGCTAAAAGGGTAGAAAAACTTAATGTCTTCAAGATCCATATCTAAAGCCTTCTCGTTTAACCAATCATATTCTTTAAAAAACTGTCTACAATTTTTATTGTAAATCATTACGGAAGTCACAGAATAATGAGTTCTATTTCTTATTGGGATATGGTGTTTATCCATCAAGGGATACTCCAAAATGTTTGTCTGATCAAATCCTCCTTTATGAAAAGGATTTCCTCTACCATAGTTAATTTGGAATTCGAATAAACTTTGTTGAATAAGTGGGTATTCGTCAACTTGACCTATAAAACCAAATAATTCACTTATTTCTCCTGTTGGTAAAATATCTGAATCAATATAGATTGCAAAATCCAATTTTAAATTATCTATGGTATCTAACACTACCTTACTTTTGAAAAATACTGATTTGAACATGTTTTTATTGTTAACATCATTTTTGTTTCCAACAAAACTCATGTTATTTTTAATATTCTCATCGGTTATATAGATTGTGTTTAAATTTGATATATCACTTTTGTATTCAAAATTAAGTGTATATAAATAAAAATCTAAATTGTCATGATAAAGATTCAAAGACTTAATTAAATTCAAAGAATTTTGTAGATAATTTTCAGTACAATGTAATATAATTGGTATTCTACTCATGTTATTATTTTTTAATAAACCACCAAGTTGCCAAAAACTCGTCTGTTTTATTTATGGTATAACCGTTTTCTTTACAAAACTCATCTACCGCAGGATTAACACCAAACATTCCTGTATATTGAGCCCTTTCAGGTTGTCCATCGGGAAATGTATATAACGCCTGATCTTTTTCTTTTTTACCTTCATAAAAATAATCAGGTAGATAATCGTGACCCATTACAATACCACCAGATTTAACTTTTGGATACCATAGATTGATATCTTCTTTCACACATTTGTATGTATGATTTGCATCAATATAAACAAAATCTAATGACTTGTCTAAAATAAAATCACAAGCATGTTCACCTTTCATTCTTAACATATATGCTCTATCCTCATAACCTTTTATGTTATCCATAGCTTGGGTATAAGCATCAATATGTTCTTTATGGTTTGATGCGTCATCATATTCTTCATGGGGTAGTTCTCTCCACACATCAACCATTAACAATTTTCCATTCCAATTGTTAAGTATTGTGTTTGCGAATTGTCCTTTGAATGATCCCAACTCAACTCCAATATTTTTTAAGTTGTGGTAATTCAAAAATTGTCCAATTTGTTCTCTATTTGTAAAATTCATATTTTGTTTAATATGGTTTATATGATTTTTCCTCTATAAATTCAGAAGAATATTTTTCATTTATTTTTCTTTTTATCTCGGCTCTTCGATCGTTTGTAATATAAACAGATCTAGCCATTTCAATAAAGTCTTGATCGAATTGTTTATTTCTTTCTTTGTTTCTAATACTATCTTCAACCGCCCATAAGATCTCATTAACCATAACCATCTCATAAAAATCAGATGTGTCAATCTTTAACTCTTGAAATACTTTATGGTATAAGTAATCGTATTCTTTATTGATGTTAACTAATTTATTATCATCGGTTATATTATTTTTTTTAATTCTAAGGATTGATAATTTATCAACTATTTCCCCTATTGAAACTTCAATTTCCATTGTTCATCATTATTTCAAGTAATGCGTTAAACGCGGCATTCGGTGATGGTTGACACTCATATGTTGATTTGTTTTCATAACAACCTGGTTTTAGATATGCATTCCATGCAGTTAATTTTTCATTAACCAACACATTATACTTCATATCAGATTGACAAAATAACTTACATGACCCACCGACAAATTTGTGTTTGTAATTTTGACTACCGTATCTATATGGTGATCTATAGTATGGGTTGATTGCACTCCCCAACTCAATTATATTTGTGTCAGTTGTACCGGCTAAATGAAGTAATCCACTATCCATTGTGATAATCGCCAAACTACTATTTATCAGATGCCAAATTTGAGACAAATTTAATTTGTTTCCAGTACTAATAATGTTTGGATTATCTATATTGAAAAAACTTTTCTTATCGTCTTCGCCGTATGTTACGTCCTTACCATCAACAACAACTTTTAACCCAATAGAAAGTATTTTATCAATTAAAGATTCCCATTTATCTTTACTCCAAGTTCTAGACTCCCAAGTTATTGAAGGATTTAATACCACATATTTACCCTCAGGTATTTCAATATCTAACGGGTCAGGATAAAATTCTAAAGTTTTTTCTTCAGGAGTTAAAATGCAACCGAGTTGTGTTGACCAATAATCGGTTAGATGCATCTTTCTGATTTGTTTTTGACTTTCACCAAAGTTATGTCCATTACAATCATAGAATGGAATATTGTGAGGCATTATTACACCTACCTCAGGATTATAAATCTTATCAACGTATGGATTGTTTTTGAATACCTCAGGTCGGTTTGTCTCGATACTTAACTTACGATTGTGAGCTAAACTAAAATACTTTAACAAAGGGCTCGAGTTCAGTACGTCACCAAAACATCCTGATATTTTGAAACCTAACTCACTCATAAAACTATAAACTTTCGTGTTCTATTCTTTTTATTTTTGCAAAGTAATTTTTAATCATTTCTTCTTTTGTTTCACAATATTCACCTTTTATTATAAAATCGAAAACAACTTCAATGTTTTCTTTCAAGAAGTTTTTAATTTCAGGTTTTTGTGACCATTTTTGAGTCTCAGAACATAATGGATACGTTTTAATCATACCATTATCATCATACTTTACTACCCAATCTCCATTTTGTTTTACTAAATGACCTAACATGATTTTAGTTTTTCATTAAAGATTTCGTCGCTTTTATTTTGGAGGTAGTACTCGAGTGGTTGTATTAACTCATAATAATATGTATGCCAGTAAGCGTCGATATGTTTATTTTGTATTTGTTTATCAAAGTTCCTAATCAATTTTCTTGTCGTCGTAACTTGATCATTAGTCTTGCAAGAATCAATTATTTTTTCAATCCATTTTCCTATATCCCCGTAGTGTCTACTTCTATTTTTCATTTTATTTAAGTAAATTTTCAAGTTTTTTCATAATAAACAGTTGTTGTCTCTGAAGTTCCGCAACTTTTCTTTTTTCTTCCTCATTAAGTTCGTAACTGTTTGCTTTGATGTCGGCAATCTCATTTGCCAATCTTCGATGTTCATTCATCAATTGTCCGTGTATTATTCTTTTGTCTTGCATAATTTTTTTTTTAATCCCACCATTGGGCCAATCTTTCCTCTAAAACTCGGAAAAGAAGTTTATTTGCTTTATTATGATTATAGTAAGATACTAATAAACATAAAGTTTTTTTATCCTCATTAACACCATGTTCTTTAATAATTGCACGAACTGAAGATGGATATTTTTTCAAGTACTCGTCAAATCTTTCACCTGTTGTTTCAATCTCAATAGATTTTAAATTTGGTTTATTTGGTACATCCTCAAAACTTATAGTATCGTGCCAATAATCCATACATTCTAATGAATAGTGTTCTTCTCTAACTCTTTCAAGTAGGTTAAGAGCCAAAGTCATATAACGATTATCTCTGTCAATATCCAAATGTCTATTGGCATTTACGAGTTCTCTTCTTTGGAACTCAATTTTTTTTTGTAAAATTTTTAAAATATATGATCCATCCCAATCTCTGTCGTGATACAAAGTTGGTATCCATCTGATAATGTTTTTTAAACCTTCAAGGAAATATCTTATTCTCCAATTCAATTTACTGTACAATGTATTTCTTTCCCAAGCACTGTCTTTGGGGATTGATAATTTTTTATATGTTTTCATCTTCAAATCTTGTTTCGTATTCTTTTTTCAATTCTTCATACTCTTCCATGGCAAATCTATATTTTTTATTCATATGGATCCATCCAATAACACAAACAACCCAAATTAACCAATACATATAGTCAAACTTGTGAGTCCAAAAAAAAGTATAAAAAAATTCAAACAACCAAGTAAAAGTAATAATACCTGATATTAAATTATAAGTTCTTGCCTCGTTAATTTTAACGACCATTTCGTTTAATAACTTGTACTGTTTGTCTTCCATTTTACAAATATAGTAATTTTACGGTAATTCATCAATCCAATCACCTAAATCTATCATAGCTATAGGTTCTTGACCCAATAATTCATTTTGCCAATATGAAAATTCAGGTGTATATGTGTCCCATTGTGGTGTCATAGCAATTATTTTGGTTCCTTTGTGTTCTAAACTTCTAAATGTCGACTCTTGTTCGATAACTTTACCACTACGATATTTCTTAATCATCTTTGGTAACTTTAAAGTTCCAAGTTTATACATAAGATTGATGTTAGCAAGTTGGATTCTAGCAACTTGTGAAAACTCATCCGAAGGTAATTCATTAAACTTTGCCCTTTCTTGGACATTCAATATCTCATTTTTTCTGTATTGGTATTCCACAGTAGTTCTTTCATCTCCATCAGTTGATCCTTTACGAATTGAAAAAATTAAACAATCCGGTCTTTCTGAATAACCTCGAACGCAGTTTCTTTGATGTTGCGATTCTTTTTCGTAGTCTATAGTTTTACGGAGAAGTACTGGATAATATGTTTCACCTTGATGTTCAATAGGTGTTTCTAAACTATCTACATCACCATAAAATCTTTCAATTTCACCTTTCCTGTATGATTGTAAAAGACGACTAAACTCCTCGTGTTCTAAATTAAAACTACTAATGTTTGTAAACTTTAATTTTACATCCTCACCTAAATTTGATAACTCTCGTTTCATATCCAAATGGTCAAGTAATGTTCTCCATTTATAGTCATCAAAATATGGTATCAAATCTAAGATTCTATCTTTTTCTTTTGGTGTTAAAGGAACTGATGTTCTACCGATATAATAGTTGGGGTAATTGTGGTTATCTGTGTAAAAACACTCATAAAATCTACCCATCTTATTCATTTCTACTCCCTTCAAACTATATTCGTCGTTACTATAGTGTTCATCAAAAACTTTGTTTTCAATTTTGTTAAATCTATCGATACCTAATAAATTATAGGTCATATACAATCTATCAAAATCAACCCAAGGCATTTCATTGAAAATCTGTTTAACTTTAGAACCTTTGAGTTTTAGTTTACCCATTGCGGCATCAACCAAATTCATATTGGTTTTTTGTAATTCTTTTTTAGAAAAGAATATACCAGTGAATTTTTTCCATTGGTTTGGTATTTTGATGTCATTAACTAAGTAATAGGTCAGACTGTAAAAAGATTTCATACAGTCCCACTGAAAGTTTTGTGGATTTTCAATCCCCATTCTATCCCAAATCTTTTCTAAGAAAAAATAAAGATACTGATCAACAGCGACACTATTATCAATTCTAATGTTTCTTAAGAAAGTTTCGATTGCAAAGTATGTTGGGTTAACTTTCATACTTTTTCCGATAACTTTTTTCTTTTTGGTTGAAAATATTCCTGCGTAAAACATTTTCTTTTTGAAGTTGAATGTGAGATAATGTGTATTCTTTCTTTCTGTGAAGAACCTACCACCCACTTTTCTATCTTTTATTTGAACTTGGTATTTAATTGATATTTTATCATCACCTTCTTCAATAAACAATCTTTCTCTATCAAAATGTACTGACGCAAATGGATTTCCGAAATGCTCGACAAAGGCATCTTCAGTGTAGATTTGGGCATCAGAAAAGAACATATCTTTCTTTTTTGTTATAACATACAAACCCAAGACATTTCTATCTTTTTGATTTATATCACAATAGTTAAGATATAAACTAGTTCTATAGTTCTTTATCTCTACAAACTTATGAAATGTTTTACCTTCTACTTCTAACATAGAGCAAAGATACAAAAAACCCCCGACTTATTCAACCGGGGGATCACATATTTTTTTAATTAAGTTAGTTTGACTATTAGTTTACCTGGATTGTTCCATGCTTCGTTGTATATGAAATCATAATCTTTAAGGTTTTTAATTACTACTTGTTTCATCGTTTGACTTATTCCTGTGATGACCTCAACCTCCTTTGATTTTTTATTCATTTGTTCCCATAAAAATTGATCCAATAATTTGGGGACATCTGCGTGTTTAACTCCATGTAAGTCTAAAGTTTTCATTTTTGTTTGGTTTTATTTTGTTTATCCCGAAGGTATTCAACATGCCAAATAAAAAGTTATTCTTTTTTTGTAAATTCTGTCATGTATGAATAATCAGTTTCAAAATTTCCTTTATTCTCAATCGAATAAACATTCATGTCAATCTTGTAACCAGGATTTTCAGAGATCCTGTTGAAGGTCCATGCTTTATCTATCCAAATAATTCTGTTGTTAGGGTAGATAAAAAAGTTTCCGTTATCCATCTTGAACACATGTCCACATTTGTGTTCAGGAGTTTCAGAAAAATTTGTATCTAACATGTTTCTGTTTTCATGCGACCAATCTAATGTAAACATGTAGGTCCCTTGTCTTTTAATGTTTGTAACAGAAATTAAATCGGCTCTTAACCCACTCATTCTTTCTCTCACTTGTACATCGATGTAAGAAGAAAAACAATCCCAATAGATATGTTCTGTTAATGGTAAAACCTCAGCATCTTTTCTCCAAACAAATGCGTGAATTGGCCTTCTTGTCCAGTTCACACCATTTTCTAAAAATGCTTCAAATAACGGAACTCTTTTTTCTATGGATGCAACACTATGAACATCGCAAAGTGTAAATTCTTTATGACCTTTCTCGTGATTGAATAGGAATTCGTTTCTGATAAAACAGGTGATTGTTGGTATATTCGAGTTGAGGTATGCCATTAGTTTTTCTTTCTCTTTTTGAAATATCTATAAATGAGATAACCACTTAGAAGAACTATTGTTAATGATAATCCTGTAATGTGAACATAAGTTTCAATAATACTCATCATAGGCTATACTTATAAACTCCGTTATCTAACTCAACATCCATTAAACCGTCGTTCTCTAAAATTTTTTCAATCTGTTCTGGTTGAAACTTGATGTTTTCAGGTTCCATAAAAATTTTAAAAGCTTGGTTGGAAGTTAGTTTATTTTCAATAACTATTTTATAGATCATTTCACTATTACAATCAATTATCGAAGGGTACTGTCCATTTACCGTTACAATAACTTTATCTCCTATCTCCACTTTGTCTAATGACACGATGTATGGTTTTTCCTCAACCATAATCAATTTAACTTTTTGTTTTGTATTTTCACTCATAACATAAACCCGTACATTTGTGATACGGCTCCCATATACTTTTTTAGATTTATTACAGCTTGCTTGAAATCCACTCTTGGAGTTTCCTTGAACCTTTCTGACAGCTGATCATCAGTTAAAGTTTTATCACAACTATCATATATGTCCTTAAGCATCTGAAGATAAATCTCTTCTTTACTATAAGTATCATCAATTTTCTTTTCGACCAATTGACCTTCTAACTCAACACAATAGTCAATCAATTCCTGAACTTCGGGATGATCCATTAGTTGTGTATTAGTCTTGAATATTTGTCTTATATTCTTCATAGTGCTTATTACATAATGTTGTATGCCAACCAATATTTGTTCTTAATTCTCCTTTTTCACCGCAAGTTTCACAAATTTTATAACTTAGATTTTCAGCTTCACTTATTCTTTTATGAATTTCAGTTGATGCTCCGTTGATATAAAATCTAAGTCCTCCAAATTTTTCTTTTACTTGACAAGTTTGTTTATCCCACCCCAATTCAATAAGATCAGTAATCAGATCCTTAATTAGTGGATACCAACCAGAACCAACACTAAAAAATCCTGAATCTTTGATTGGTCCTCTATCTGAACGAAACCCATTTTCAAGCCCTCCTATGGATTCTAAAAACTCATTCATTTCTTCTTTAGTCATCTTTTAAAAATTTTAGAATTTTTTCTTTAATACCTAATTGTTTAATACCCTCTCTTGATCGTGGTGTTAAAACAAAATTAGTTAGACCAGGGTTTTTACTCTCATCTTCGTTATGAGAGTGGTATTTTGATAAAAACTCAATACTCATGTTAAGATCATCTACAGCAACCCAATGTGTAATTTCAGGATGATTTTCTAAAAAATGTCCAATCTCCATACTTCTTTCTAATTCTAAATCTGCACGAAATCTAAAAGCATTCCATTCTTTTGGAAATATATCTTTGAATATTTCGGTTACCGCAATTGGTCGTTTGTTAATACCTTGACTTTCGTAATAATCACCAAGTTCCTCAAGTGTTGCGTGTAATCTCCAATCAGAACTTACAACGATCTCGGCTTCGGTTTTTTCAAGTATTTCGTTTAACACTTTAACGGCTTTATTGTCAAAGTTATCGAATCTTGTATGTACAGGTCGGTCTGTAAATTCAACATCACGATTATCTTTATGAAAATTTGCCCATTTCACCGCTCGTCCACCCCAGTTATTTGAGAGACATATTACACCATCATTATCTAAAAATATTACTTTCACCTTTTGAATTTTTGGTTTTTTTTAACAATTGCCAATAACATTACTACAAATATAAATAAAATTCCCCACATATCAAAATAATAGGGATTTATGTGAAATAGAAAAGGGGGAGTAGCGAATTCCCCCTTTCAATCGTTGCCTTAACTGACAACGGTCCTAAAAGCCCACCCTCAAGGAGTGGGGTCTTTTAAAAAACCCCCACCACAAGGATGGGGGTTCATATGATTTGTTTCAAGAGTCAAAAATAGGTTCAAAGAGAGTTTTAAGTTTTAATCAAAATGACTTTTGAGTATTTGAAATTTCGTTTTGCGTCGGTTCTTTATCTTAATCAATTATCCATCCAGTCGGATACTAATTGTAGAACAACCATCACTTTCTAACCCTATCCACAAACCATATTAAATTTCTGTGGTTGCGTTGAAGGTATCCAACTTGTCTTGGATTTCTTCAATTTTTGCTTCCAACATTTTGATTTCTTGGTTTCTACTAACCAAAGAGATTTCTGAGGTTAAAACCACTTCACTTTCCATTCGGAAACGATCACGATTTGATCTTCCTTCAGTACAGTCCATTTTCTTTAGGGCTGCGATTGTCGATTTCATTTCTGACATCCAAAAGATGTCTTCCATCACAGGTGTGTTTGCGATGTGGATTTTTGCCTTCAAAGACGCTAAATCTTGTGTATCTTTTTGGATTTCATTATACAACTGTGTTGAGCTGTATGGTCTTTGGTTTCCAACCTCTACTGAATTGTGTTGTTGCATCAACTTCGTGTTCTCAGCGATGTTTTTAACCAACTTGTTTTTTTGTTTAAGTGCCTGTTTAATTGTCATGTTTTCTTTTTTGATTTGAAAGTATAAATAATCTTTTTTACTTGGTCAAGCGAATTGTATCAACTGTATAATAACAATAATTTTCTTCCTCAATATGACAGTGTTCTACTTTTATTTCATATGATGAGTATGCATCACAGTTACTCTTTGATGTTTTACAACTTGATAATAATACCAATCCAATAATTAAACTAAACTTCTTCATTTTCATTTTTTTTTAATTCCAATTTTAATGACCAAGGATCGAAGCAAATAAATGATTTACACTGTTTAACTTCATTAACCATACAGTCGTAGTAATAATCGCCCTCCATGATTGGTTTGCTAATTACTGTTTCATAAATATTTCCTTCGTGCTCTATAATCATTTTAAAAATCTTAAATAATAAACTTCACATAAAAATAATAAAGACAACGCCCATCCTGATAAAGAGTACCAATCTTTCAAAGACCAACTAAATCCAATATTTGTTATTATTATTAAAAATAATGGTACATAATAAATTCCTTTTTTCATTGTCCAAATCCTACTTTTCCTGATCCTTTAATTGATGGTGCTTTCTTCAATCCTTCGAGGTTATCCATCACTTCCTCAAATTCTCTTCCCATAACAATAGTTGAAATTACAACTTCTTTCAAGTGCGAAAGAGACATCCCTTCAGTTCTTTTTACCCATTCTTGGACATCAATACCTTTGATGTCTTCGTCTGTTAACTTATGACGAATGTAAGCTTCACGAATCTCGTCGTTTGGAAGTTCTACTTTGTATCGTCTATCAAAACGAGATGGTCTGTTGGTAATACGATCCTGTAGTTTCTCAGGATAGTTAGTTGTTGCGATATATACAACATCTTCAATTTGTTTTACACCATCCAAGATGTTTAACAATCTACTAGTTTGATGACTACTCTCACCCGCGATTGAATCGATGTCTTCCAACAAAACAATCAGTGGTCGATTAGGTTCAATCTTTCTGAATGTCGCAATAAAGTCAGTGAAATAATCAACATCCTCATGGTCTTTAACGTTGATGATAATACCATCATTATCAATTAGTTGTTTTGAGATCAATTGGATAATACCTGACTTACCGCAACCTGGTTCACCGTACATCAAAATACCTCGTTTGTGAACAAAGTTATATTCTTTGTATTTGTCTCTACGGTCCCAAAAGTTTTGGATGTCTTTAAGGATATCAGTAATTTCGTATGAAGGTAATTGATACAACTCATCTGTTTTGAATGGTTGTTTCTTTAAGGTATGTTGACTTAACTGTCGGTTCCAAACAATTTCGTAAATACCAGCAGGTACTTTTGGCACTGAGGTAAATGCCGGAGCAAACTCTTCATCTTGTAATGTACCCCAACATGTTGGTAGATTACTTACAGGTTTATCTTCTTCGTAATTACTTCCAGTATTATACGTATCTTCCGGTATTCTTATATTTTCAAGTCTTTCAATCATATTTAATTCTGCAATATAATCTTCAATTTGGTCCTCTCTCATCGTACTAAAATTGGGTGTATTATTATTAAAATTTCTTCTGTTTTATCTTTTACTTTCACAACTCTGTCTTTATGGATTTTCAGAGTTTCTTTCGGGTTTTTTGTTTTTAAGTGTTCAAACTGAGCTTTCATTTCTGTTCTCGCGTCTGATTCTTTTTTGAAGTACCCAAAGTAGTCATCACAACCACCCACTCCTCTTGTTCTATCGTAAACCCCATAGATCAGGTCGTTGTCTTTTGCCATTTATAATTTATTTGCAATTGTTTTGATTGTTTCTTCATCTTCGTTTGAAAGTCTGTGTCTGTTGTTCATTAGGGTCAAAAGTGTATTTTTCCACTCTTCATCTAAAAAACTCATACTTTCATTTTTACTTGTGTTTGTTGATATTACCACGCCTTCATCAACAAGTAAATCAACTAACTTTAAAATTTCACGGTCTGATAAATTTTCGTAGATGTCATTTACATCTAATTCTACTTCTGTTTCTGTCCAAAATGTTGCCATAA
>Ga0315900_10008648_pt1 | contig 13068 bp, 12 predicted proteins | sample LakEriMetagenome_FD_203521 | JGI IMG/M metagenome (GOLD analysis project Ga0315900, IMG submission 203521) | Freshwater fungal communities from buoy surface, Lake Erie, Ohio, United States - Buoy 12 MA114 | ecosystem: Environmental > Aquatic > Freshwater > Lake > Lake biofilm | place: USA: Lake...
TTTATTTTTATACTTATCTTATTAATAATTTTATTTTTATACTTATCTTATTAATAATTTTATTTTTATACTTATCTTATTAATAATTTTATTTTTATACTTATCTTATTAATAATTTTATTTTTATTTATATAATACATATATTATATAAATTTGTGATATTTATGAGTATTTATACAAATTTTGAAATATTTTAATTAAATCTGAGTCATTTTTAACCTGTATTTCTGAGACAGTTTCAGTTTCGGAATCTGACACATCAGATTCACTTGATTCCGATTCTGAGTCAGAGTCAGATGAATCGGATTCACCTGTTTCATCTACAGTTTCAACGACAGTTTCAGTTTTAATTTCCATATTTGAGTGTTGAGTACAATATTTTGAGCCTGCAGATGCATATCGACTGCATTGATTTTGTGTTTTAGTAATAGCTAAACATTTAATTTTGCCACTCATTTTAAGTTTTAATTTTAATAAAAAAAATAAATTATTAAAAATCAATTTTATATTACATTATAATACATTTGGGATCATTATAAATATGATGACTTGGATCAATATGATAACTAAAATTAATTCTACGTCTACCATCTACAATAGCGCTTTTAATATAGAAAAATCCACCGTATAAAGGGTTAGCTTCATTTTTAACTTTATAGTACACAAATTCCGAATTTGTTATTAATAGCATATCCCAATATTTTTTATAAATTAATGTTTTTGAATTTGATTCTGTAGAATCATCATACTCTGCATCAAAACTATAAATTAAAACATTAATTTTTTTTGTTCGAGATTTATTTTTAACTTTATCTATTTTTTCATAAATATTTTTATATTCGTATATATTAGAAATAATAGATTTACAAATATTATAATACCATTTTTTTAATTCTGATTTCATTTTTAATTAAAAAATAAATTTAATTATATAAATGTGTTTTTAAAATTGTGTTATATATTATAAGAAAATTAAAATAAAAATTAAATTTAGAATTTTGTAGTATTACTTTTTTTAAAATATTTTTATCAGAGTTGTTTAAATTATTTGAAAAATTGGTAATTTGTATTAATTTTTCAGATCCTTCTAATAACAAATTATATATATTAGGTATAATTATGTTATTTTTAAACTTGTAATATTTACAAATTTGTAAATATATGTTATACAAATATATATTTATTTTATATGTACAATAAATAGTAAGAATATTAAAACAAAAAGTTTTTAAAGAATCTAAAAATTGTAAATTTGTTAAATCATCTACACTACTGTAATACGGAAAACATAAATTTGAGATAACCGATTGTATTTTAAACTCATTATTATTTATCTTATCTTCTAAATTTTTGTAAATTTGAGAATCTATGTTTTTAAAAAGTGTTTTATTATAATTATAGTAATCTATTATTAATCCAATTGATTCAAATTTTTCAAAATTAATATAAGAATCTGATTGTAATAAAAATAATGACGCTTGTGAATTTAAACCTTTAAAAAGTTTATTATATTCCAAAAGATTATATTTAGGTTCAGATTGTATAAATACGGGATTATATATTTGTAAAATATAATTTATATAATTATTATAATTTTTAGATTCTAAAGATTCAAAATAATAATTGCTTTCTTTAATTTTATGTATTAAATTTTCAATTTTGTAATTAGAATTATAAAAATATTTTATTAACGGTTCAGATTTTTTAATACACTCAAAATTATTATTTTTAACACAAAAATCTAAAAATGTAAATAAAAATTTGTATATATCTATTAAATTATTTGGAGATTCAGTTATTCCAAAATTAAGATATCCAGCTAAATAATAATCTCGATTATTATATGTAAATCTATTATATTTACTGTTTGTAATTTTTACTATATATTTTGTGTTTAAATAATACACTGATCCTTCAACTACATATTTTAATGTACAAATAGTATCTTTTTTTATAATATGTATTTTATCAAAACTTAAATTATAATGAGTATATTTATATTTATTATATACTATTTGTAATGAAAATAAGATTTGTAAAAATAAATTTAAAAATTCATTAAATTCTATATTTGAATGTATAAGATTATATGCATATTTTTCTTCTAAAACGTAAAAATTATTTTGTGTATTAAAAAATCCGTATGTATAATTAAAATTAATTGTACAGTCACAAATTTTATTTAACACAAAAATGTCTGAACTTATTGTATGTAAATTTTTAGTACTTAAATTATAATTAAAATCTAAATTTTCTAAATTTTTGTATAAAGATAAAGTTCTATAAACACTGTTATTAAATTCAGGTGTATAAAAAATATAATTTTTAGATAAAATAGATTCTAAAGATTCAGATTTATCAGATTTATCAGATAAATCTGATTTTTCAAATTTAACAGATTTATATGATTTATTTGATTTAATATTTAAATAATTTAAATCATATATTTTTTCTACATTTGTGTCAGATTTATACGATTCATTAGGTATATCAAATTTATCAGATTTATCAGTTAAATTTGATTCACTATATTCAAAGTTTACAAAAAAATCTAAGGTACTACATAATTTAAGTTCTAATTGATATATTTGTAAATTTGTATTATATGATTGATTTATGTATTCTGTAGATTGTGAAATAATATTTGCAGATTCAAATTTTTGTAAATTAGAGTTTAAATCTATATAATTATTATATATGCTCATTTTAAATAAATTTAATATTTATTTAAATTATAAATATTTAATATATATATAAAATGGATAATATTATTTATAAGAATATAATACAATATAGTTTAAATAATTTAAATATTCCAAAATATACAGATTCTTATTCTAATGATTTTAAATATTTAAATCTTATAACTGTGTCAGATTATAATATTTATAACTTAGAAGATTTTTCCAATTTAAATGATCCTATGGATTACAATACTTTTTTTAATTTACATAAAAGTGTAGTATTTGCAAATTTAGATTCGATTATTAATTTTACAAATTTAAACTCTAATTTAACAGTTTTAAATATAAATGAAATTCCTGGTGGATTTATTGAATATATAAATTATAAAAAACGAGATGATAATACTTTTATATATGCAATAGGAAATAGATCTTTTGGTGAATATAATTTACAAAAAATACCAAATTATAATTTAAAACGATTATACGGTTCTGATAATTTTGGAAATTTAAAAACTGATTTTTTGCAATATATAAAAATTCTTCAAGCTGAAAATCCGTTAGGGCTTGATTTAGTGTATGCAGGAATGCCACAATATCTTGAATCAATTGGTTTTGATTTAAATACAGAAATGTATTACTTTCAATTATTAATAAGTGGATTAATTTTACATTCAGATGGAATGTATATTTGTGAAATTAATAGGATTTCAGGGAAATTTATTTTTGATTATTTATATTTATGCTCTCTTATATTTGAAAATATAAGAGTTATAAAAACATATAGTAATAATTTATGGAGTACTAATTATTTTTTAATTTGTGTAAATCGAAAATCTGATATTCAAAGATATATAGATTTAATTTTAGACGTAATAAAATCTAAAAATATGTATATATTTGAATCATATCCAGCTGAATTTGTAAATTATATTACAAATATATTTACAAATATTTTTTCAGAAATTTCACAATTAGCACATAAATATAAAAATAATGAAATAACATTTTCAAATATAAATAATTATACATTTCTGAATCTATAAATTTAATTGATTTTTAATTTTTATTTTAATATCTGTATATTAAAATGAGTTCTGTTTTATTACAAATATTAGGTTTAATTCAAAGTAGTATTAATAATAACAATTCAACAAATGTACGTAAATTATTACAAAAATTACCATTAGAAGATATGGAAGATTCTGAAATACATAAAATTCTTATTTTTTGTTTAAATAACGCTTCAAACACTAATAGTGTTGAATGTGTAGTAGAAATTTTGAATTTATTTGATTCATATACACCTGATAATGAAACTGTATTAGACACTTTTACAACTTTATTTACTTTACGAGGAATTGATGATTCAGTTTTATCATTTTTAATATGTAATATTCCTACAGTTTCATATGAATATACTATGGAAAAATTAATAAATTATGATAGTAGTTCTAAATATGCACCAGTTTACGAACGTATAGATTCATTATTTTATAATACTGATTTACAAGTTTATAAGCGTTTATTAGAATACAGTATTTCTAAAAACAATAGTATTGCAATTGATTTTTTTACTATTGCAGTTTGTAAAAATAATAATTATGCGCCTGTTCCAGAATGGGTAATCCGTGAAATTACTGTTTCTGATAAATCTACCGAATCTGATAAATCTAACGATTCTGATAATTTTTATTCATCTAACGATATTCTTACTGGCTCTGAAATATTGAGTGAATTCGCACAATCAACATTAAAAATAATAGATGGATGGGATTCAACAAATTTACCTATTTATAATACTTTAATTCCAGAAGTTCCAGAATTAAAAGTTGATTTTTCTGTAGTTGATTTAAATGATACTACAGAAAATGTACGTTTACTTTCTGAAGGATTAATGTCTTTAGGAATCGGAATTGATAATTTAGAATCTGCTAGAAATGAAATACGTAAAAAATTAAATGAATGTTCTGAAGCTGAAAAAATGCAATTATTAGAACCAATTTTAATAAATAATAATAATGATATATTACAGCGAGATTCAGAATTGTTTAAATATTTAGGTCCGGCAAATCCTCATTTTAATTCGGATGTCGAATATCCTCATATATGTTATAAATATGGAGGATGTAGAATGTTAACTTGTACTTGTTTTGAAATTGATTCAGATGATATACCATTAAATGATTGGTTTACAGGAGTGTGTAATGTATGTTTATTAAAAATACGATCTAGAGCGCACGCAATTCGTAAACCATTATCAATGGGTGGATTTGTAGGATGTTTTTGTAGTTTTGAATGTTTACGAAAACATATGACTATTTCAAATATGGTAAATGAATTAATGATAGATAAAATGGAATCTGATTTACTTAAATTTAAAATTATTGATCGTCGAGAAATTCCAGGATCTGAGTTAATTTCCATAAATAATCGAGGATTTGAAATACCTGGAATAAGTGAAACATATTAAAATTAGATATAAATATAAATTAGATATAAATATAAATTAGATATAAATAAAATACATTAATGTATTTTATTTTTAAATGATAGATGACTCAAATTTATCATTTCCATACAATATTTTTCATTGTTATAATTGTATTAAAACTAATATACAATATTTATTAAAAAAATTAACTTATATTTTATATATTTTAATACCACACAATGATTCATATATTCTTAAAATAATCACTGAAATAGATGTAGCTCAAATATATAAAAAGCTTAACGATAATTTAAATTATATAAATAATACAAATAAAGTAGATTATAATATTTTTGTGCAAAAATATATTATTGTAAAACAGATTTTTAAATCTTAAAATTTACAGGTTCTTTTGAGAAAAAATTGATTTTTGCTAAAAATTTTTAGAAAGGTTATCTTTTCGCATATTACAAACTATTACTTAGAATCATAATGAGTGTTCAATTTCCATCTTTTTCTCAATTTAAAATATCTACACCTGTAGAATCTGACTCACAAATCCCTTTATCTGTAGATAGTCCAAAGATTATTTCAGTTATTTCAAATACTTCAACTAGTCCAGTAGCGCTTAGTCCAGTAGCGCTTAGTCCTATAGCACTTAGCACTAAAGTACTTAGATCTAAACCTGAGACTCAGTTAATTCAGAATCTATCGATTAGTGTAGAGCCTGTACAATCAGATATAGTTATTAATTCTCAAGTTTCACAAATTTTGGGAATTAATAATCCAAAGATTCAAAGCTCTAAAGCCTCTAAAGCTTCTAAAGACTCTAAAGTTCAATGTAGGTTTATAAAAAAAAATAAAGAACAATGTAAGTTAACTGTTAAAGACGGTAGTATTTATTGTTGGCGTCATATTGATTCTAATGGATCTGCTGAAAATACACCAAAAGTATCTACTACATCAGAAACTGTAAAATCTACAAAAAAAGGAATTGTTCCAGTTTCAGTTGTTTCTACTGGAGTTGGAAGATTGGAATTAAATGAATTTAAATTTGAAGCAGTAATTTTACCTAAAACTGAAAGTAAAGATTATAATGAAGATTACAAAAAAGTATCAAAACAATTTGGCCCTTGTATTACAGGACCATTTAAAGTGTATACAAATATTGGAGAAAATATATCTGATTCTTCGGAATTTTTAGAATATCCAATTGGATATTATAGTTTGGAAAAAGTAATTAATGAAATAAAAAAATATTATAATAAAAATTTAAGTAAAAAAATGATTTTACAACTTCAAAAATTAGATTCTTCAAATACATTATACTCTGACTTTTTAGAAGATTTAAAAAATGAATATAAACATAAATATAACGAAGCTAATGGAAGTAGAATTACAATTTTAGGATTTGAAAAGATTTCAGACTCAGAGTATAATTTACTTTTAGATTCTTAAAACATAAATATGCATAAAGAGTTTAATTTATAATTTATTTAAACTATAAAGTTTAAATAAATTAATTAGATATAAAATATTTTTTTTATAATTAAAAATATATTATTAATTATTTTTTAATATAATAAAAGTTTAAAATGGCTTCATTTAAGAATTGTTCTTTTAACACAAAGAAATCAAATTCAGGTCGCTTCAAATGTAAAACAGATAAATCTGATAAGTCAAAGTGTATGTACGAATCTTCAGAATCTGAGTCTGAATGCGACAAAGGGAAAAAGGCGTCTCGTGGACATCGTGAGACTAGTCGCGAACGAGGTGCACATCAAATTTCGATGAATAAATCTAAAAAAGCTGCAGCAGCTGACAATTGTGAAGAAGGTCGTCAATTAAGTATGGACAAGAGAAGTAAAGAATTTGAAAATGAATTTGCTAAAAATAAAGCAAAAGAATTTAAAGATGCTCATAGTAAGAATAAAACCGAACATAACAAATTTTATAGAGCTGATAAAGCAAAGAAATTGCGACGTAATCATGTTGACAATCAACGAGCTCGTAAGAATCAAGAATATTGTCTTATTGAAGAAAAGAAATTTATTAGAAAACGATTTCTTAAAGATGATTCTTCTGAAGCAATGGAAGATATGGATAAAGATTTTGCTGCTGATTGTGAAACTGGAAAAGAAGAACGTCATCGTTCTGAATCTTGTGAACGTATGGCCGATGAAAAGGAATCTAGTTATTGTGAAAATGCTAAACAAGTTAAATCCCAAACTGCAGCAAAATCTAAATATAACAATTCTAAACGAGCTGGAAAGAAAACAAAAGACACTGAATCTTGTATGGCTGAAGAATACGAAGAATGCTCTGAATCTTCTGAATCTGAGGAATCTGAACAATGTTCTAAACCAAAAAAATGTAATCCTAAATATCAATGTTAAATATTCTAATAATATAATAAATAATACATATTTATTATATTTAATTGAAAAATATATTTTTTTTAAAAATGAAAATAAAGATTTAAAAACATTATGTATAACATAAAATGTCTTTATTAGAAAACCCAATTGAATATTATAAAACTGAATTAAGTAAGATTGAATATGAGATATTACAAAATATTCCAAATTTAACAATCTTATTAGAAAATAATAAACATATATTTTGGAATTTACAAATTATAGATAATAAATTATATAATACTTTAACAAGTTGTATAGACAGTAATTATAAATTATGTAATAGATATAATAATATTAAAGGATTATTAAAAGATTTAACAGATAATACAGAAGATACAGATATAGAAGATATGGAATCTGAATGTACACTAGAGGATACAGAAATTGAAAATACACTAGAGGATACAGAAATTGAAAATACAGATTCTGAATGTACTCAAGAAGATACACAAAATATAGAATTTGAATGTATAGAATCTAAAGATACAGAAATAGAAAATAAAGATACTCAAAATTTAGAAACCTGTACAAATACATCTGATTATATTACAAATACATCTGATTATATTACAAATACATCTGATTATATTACAAATACATCTGATTCAATTATAAGTACATTTTCTGGAAATAATACACTCTCTAATGACTTTTCACAAAATATTTTTAATAATTTAATACAATGTGTTAATACTATTGCTTCAAATCCAGAAGTTCAGAAAGTTTCAAATAATTTACGAAATAATTTTATTCAAAATATTTGTGATACATTTCCAGAAAATGACGAAATTGTATTAAACACAGTTGTAGATTCATTATTTGACCCTTCTAAAAAATCTAAAATTGATTCGTTTATAAATAAATTAGATTCAAAAATATTAGAAAACCCTAAATTTAGATTATTTTTATTTACATTTATTACAGTTAATATTTATAAATTAAGTAAATTTTATTATAATAGATATAAAATGTATATATTATTTACAATAGCTTCATTTATACTATATTTTTCATTATTTTAAATACAAATAAAAATAATATTATTTTTATTTATATATTTACATATTTTTTCTTGATTTAATAGGTTCACACTTAGAGTCAGAATCAGAATCAGATTTGCACTCAAGTGTATATTTACACTTATAAAAATCAGAATCAATATCACTACATTCACAATCTTTATCAAAATCTGGAACTTTTGGACAATGTGTGGGTTTTGGCATTGGTTCTACAGGTTTACATTTACGAATCTTTACAGTACAAGATTCTTTCATTCGTTTTTTAATATCATCACATCGAACTTTAATATTTGGCTTTTTATAACTGCAAGGATTGCAATCTGAATCACTGTCAGACGAATCACAATATTCTGGAACTTCGCATTTTTGTATTTTAAATTTAAATTTAGGAAATTGCGGAAATTCTAAATTACAAGGTTTACATTTAGGAGATAATTGTGGACTACAATTAGGAGAAAATTCAGGTGATTCAATTTTACATTTTTTCATTGGAGATACACAATTATCTAGATCACAAAAATCTGAATCTAATTCAGATGATGAATCGCATTTTTTATCAGACTTATCAGACTTATCAGAAAAGTCAAATTTATCACATTTGTCAGATTTATCACATTTGTCAGATTTATCACATTTGTCAGATTTATCACATTTGTCAGATTTATCACATTTGTCAGATTTATCACATTTGTCAGATTTATCACATTTTTTTGTGTTAAAAAATTTGCATTGGTTTTTCACACTTTTCTTACAAAGTTTAGTACTCATTTTAAAATAAGAATAAAATATATTTTAATTAAATAATATTTTATTTATCTTTATTTTTATTTTATGTTTTAATATTTTTACATAATGTATTATTATACACTTTTCCTATTGAGCTAGAATTTGTACCGAAATAATAAAATAATATTAATATAAATAACACTGTTATTACCCCAAGTAAATATCCCAAAAATGCATCCATAGATTATAAAAAAGAATTGATTCTTTTTTTAAATACTTTTATTTTTATAAAAAAGAATATGAAATTAGAATTACTTAATTTTAGAAAATATAAAAAATACTGTATTGAATTTACAGATTCTAAATGCATATTACTTAAAGGAATTTCAGGTGTGGGTAAATCTACAATTTTAGAAAGTATACGTTGGTGTCTATATGGTAAATTACGTGATATATATAATTATAATATCGGTGAAAGTAAAAAACCTGTATGTAGTGTAATTTTAACATTACAAAACTATAAAATTACACGAAGTAAAAATCCAGAATCTTTAGAATTAATTTATGAATCTGTAAAATATAATGATGAAATAGCTCAAAATATGATTAATTTATATTTTGGAGATTATAAATTTTGGAATTATAGTATATATTGTGTTCAAAATGAAAATAACATTTTGTTAGATGGATCTGAACGTGATAAAATAGATTTATTAAATACTATTACATTTCTAAATTGTGATCCTTCAGAATATATAGATAAAATAGGTAAATATATCAAAGATTTAAAGGTTCAAATAGAAGTAGCTAATCATAAATTTAATTATGAATTACAAAAATATAATGAATTCTTGGAAACTTATAAAAATAAAATAATTTCCGATTCATTATTAGATTCTGAAACTTTAGAAACTTTTAAAAATAATATTCTAATTACAGAAACTCAATTAGAATCAATGTATAAATTACAAATTTGTAATAAATCTAATTTAGAATTGTACAATACTTATACGTTAAAAATTGGAGAATATAATTCTCAATTATCTCAAATTCAAAAAGTTGATTTATCAATCTTAAAAACTCAAATTTCAGATTCCGAAAAGTTTTTACAAAGATACAAAAATAATTTACAATCTTACACTAATTATAAAAATAATTTAGAATCGATCTATAAATTAAAACCTATATTACAAACCTATAATGTACAATTTGATTCTGAATTATACTCAAAAATTACAGAATTAGAATCTCAAATTTGTAATAAAACCTCAGAATTTGAAAATTGTAATTTTAAATATAAAAAATATAAAGAATTATATAATTTATATAAAATTTCAAATATACAGGATCCAAATATCGAATTAAATTTAAAAAATGTCGAATTCGAATCTTTAAGTTTAGAATACAGTAATTATAATATGTATACTAAAAATTTAGAATATTGTAATACTTTAAAAAATCAAATTATTGTTTTAGAATCTCAAAAACCCATATATACCGATTATACTACTCTTGAAGTTGAATATCTGAAATTACAAAATATTTTAAAGCTAAAAGAACCTATCTTATATAATAACAGTATTAAAAATAAAATAAATGAATTAGAATCTAAAATATTAAATTATATATATAATTCAAATTGCGAGTATATAATAGATTACAATACACTATCGAAAGAATGGGAAGTTTATAATTATGAATCTGAGTATTGTAATAGTTTAAACTTAGAATATTCTAAAGAATGTATTTCTAATTTTATTTCTCAAAAATCAGATTTATTGTATGTTCAATCGTATTTAAATATTTGTAAAACTTTAGAAACTTTAATTATGGAATACTCTAAATTACAAGTTTCTAATTTAGAATATTTAGAATCTCAATTACAAATTTATAACACTAAATATTTAAATAGTATTAATTCTAAAAATTTATTACAATGTCCGCATTGTTCGAAATATTGTAGAATTAATGATTCTATTTTATTAAAAAGTTCAGAATCTCCTATTTCTGATTTAGAAATATCAGAAATTAAAACTACTATACAAAAAATTCAAACTGATATTGAAACTTGTAAAATTAAACAAAATTTAGAATCTCAAATATTATATAATACAAATTTGAAAAATAATATACATCATTTACTTATAATTTGTGAAAAATATAATTATACGACAGATAATATTTTAGATTCAAACTCTATAAATTTATTAGAATTTCAAATACAAAAATTAAAAAATTTTCAAATTATAAATAAGCCAGTTGTAAGTGTAAATGATTATAATTTATATTTACAATATACACATCATAAATCTAATTTAGATCAATATAAAAGTTTGTATAATTTGAATTTAGAACCTTTCAAAGATATAGATTTTATAAATTTACAAAATACATACGATTCAATAGGGTTTAATTTAGATCAAATAAAAACACAAAATTCTAATTATACAAAAATAAATATTCAAATTTCTCAACTTCAAAAAATAATAGCTGATATCGATTTAAAAGAATACACTAAACCATTGTGTGATTTAGAAAGTTTAAAAAATACAATTAATGTTTTAAGTACTGAAGCTGTAAAATATAATTTATACAAAAAAGAATTAGAACAGTTATATTTAGAATTACAAAATCCAAAATTAGAAGATTTAGAATCTCAAATTACTTATTTTGAAACTACACTACATAGCTTAGAAAATCAAATACAAAATTTTAAAACTTTAAAAATTAAATATCAATCTGAATATTCAAAAAACACGGTATTACTTTCTGAATATAATACTTTAAAATCAAAATTAGAATATTTAGAATCTTTACAATTTGATTTTGATTCAGATTTAGATTACACGATTCTTGAAACTGAGTTGTATAATAAATTACTAAAATTAAAAGAAATATACGACTCACAACTAGAAATTAATACTGTGTATGATTCATTAAATAATAATATACAATCATACAAAAAACAATTAAGTGAATTACAAATATATCCAGATTTAGATTCTAATATTCTTAAATTACAAGAATATTTAACTTTTTGCAAAACAAAGATTCAAAATCACACTGATTATACGTTATATTTAGAAAAATATAACAATTTAAACAATACACGAAATGAATATATACAATATAGTACAGATTTAAAAGATTCATACACATTAGAAAATATTGCAAAAGAAACTGAAAGAAATTTATTAGAAAATACAATTAATTTAATTAATGCAAAATTAAATGATATATGTAATTATATATTTGATTCAAATATAAATGTAAATGTTAATTTATACAAAACTCTTAAAAATGATAATTTAAAACATTCAGTTAATGTAAATGTAAGTATTGATGGAGTTAATTATAATATTAAAAACTTATCTGGAGGAGAAAAAAATCGTATTTCATTAGCTTTAACTTTAGCATTAAATTCTCTTAACAGTTGTCCTTTTATGTTATTAGATGAATGTATGGCAAATGTAGATGAGTTATTTCGTGAAAAATGTTTAAAATCTATACGATATAATACAAGTAAAACTTTAATTATTGTTTCTCACGTTGAAACTGAAGGATACTATGATTCAGTGATTACTTTAGAATAAATATTATATAAATTAAATTTATATAATAAGATAAGTATAAAAATAAAATTATAAATGTAAATAAGTATATAAATTAAATTTATATAATAAGATAAGTATAAAAATAAAATTATAAATGTAAATAAGTATAAAAATAAAATTATAAATGTAAATAAGTATAAAAATAAAATTATAAATGTAAATAAGTATAAA
>Ga0315900_10008651_pt1 | contig 13064 bp, 4 predicted proteins | sample LakEriMetagenome_FD_203521 | JGI IMG/M metagenome (GOLD analysis project Ga0315900, IMG submission 203521) | Freshwater fungal communities from buoy surface, Lake Erie, Ohio, United States - Buoy 12 MA114 | ecosystem: Environmental > Aquatic > Freshwater > Lake > Lake biofilm | place: USA: Lake...
TAGGGGATAATGGCCACTGAGAATTGGGAGCCGGAGGGCTCAACCACGGTCAGGCTAACGCCATTCAGACAGACGGAGCCTTTATCAACGAGTAAGTGCTCTGGAGTTGGCTCGTATTCAAACGTGTATTTCCAGGAGCCGCCAAGGTCGGTGACTTCGATACATTTTGCCACTGTATCCACGTGTCCCTGTACCATATGGCCATCTAATCGCCCCCCCAGTTCTAAGCAACGCTCAAGATTTACCTGAGATCCTAGTCTCCAATGCCCTAGGTTGGCTCTTTTTAACGTTTCGGCGATGGCAGTTACTTTGTGCATAGGTAGGCCATCGCTCGTTTCTTCTATTGCTGTTACCGTAAGGCAAACCCCATCATGGCTTACGCTTTGGTCAATTTTTAATTCTCGGCTAATGGCAGATTGGATAGAGAAGTGCACATTGGTTTGTTCTTGTTCGATTTGTACGACGGTTCCAATCGTTTCTATAATTCCGGTAAACATAATATAACGTTGACTTGAGGCAGTTAAAGTAATTTTTAGGTTTCTTATTTAGGATGTTGATGGATAAAACGATCCAATCTCCATTGGGTTCATTTGATTTATGGATCAACTAATTGTTCCTGATTGTTTGAAGGCACCATAAGGTCCAAAGGGTGGAATGTTTTAAGATTGCCGAGTATTCAATTTTGGGATTTTCTTTTGTGTGGAAAAAGACGGGCGGACAATTGAAGTCAATTATCCGCCCGTTTAGTGCATTAATAGAAGGGGTAAGTGAGCAATTATTTTTTACGAGACCAGAACCACAATGCGCCGAAAGCTACTACTAAGATAGCTGGGAACATAGACATATTGACGAGGGTCTCTTGTCCTGCCATCAACTCGAGCTGCTTCATGCTTTCTGCTGGGATGGATTCCAAGAACGATTTAATACTTTCAGGGGAGCCATTGCCTTGGTATTCGAATCCCATCTCGCCGGCGTTGTCGACCTTTGATTGGTCGAGCCATCCACCAACCACTGGTTGCAGCATTCCGGTAGCAAACATACCTGCACCGCCCATAAGGGACATGCCGAGAGCGCCCGACTTAGGGATATATTCTGCCGTAAATCCGATCATGGTAGGCCAAAAATAGCAAACCCCGATTGCAAACATGACTGCTGCGACGTAGGTCATTGGCCCAGTGGCAATGCTCATTAAATAAATACCGATGGTTGCAACGATAGCGGAGGCCCATAAAACGCCCACTGGATTAAGGCGGTGAATTACTGGGCCGGCGTAGAAACGGCCAACTGCCATCAGGCCGGTAACAAGAGCTAGAACTAACATTGGCTCTGCGCCCGCTTTTCCTAACAACCGTTCAACCCACTGTTGAGTACTAAGTTCGGTATTGGCAGTCAACACCATACAGAGAATCATAAACAGATAGAGGGGCGTAAAAATACCTTTGAGGTTGTCGGCAAGGCTAGCCTGTCCAGATGATTCGCGGTCTGGAAACTGTTGACCATAAAAAAGGTAGGCGTAAGCAAGGAGTGGAAGTAGCATGACCCCAATTTGTACTTGCCATGCAAGGCCCATTCCTTGAGGTCCCATGAATTGGGAGATAAGTGCACCTAGGAATATTCCACCAGGGAACCAAACGTGGAACCGGTTGAGCATGGTTGTCTGGTTATTCTTATACATATTGGAGACGAGTGGGTTGCAAGCCGCTTCGACGGTTCCATTACCAAATCCGATGAAGAAATTGGAGAGGAGAAGCGTAATAAAATCGCCCGCAAAGATGGTCATTAGGATGCCGATGGCGTGGGTGACGAAGGCTAGCCACACCATTCTTTTAGGGCCGAACTCGTTGTAGAGCCAGCCGCCCACGATGGTTGCAATGGGGAAGCCTAGGATTGCCATTTGGTTGATGTAGCCTAATTGGGTATCGGTAAGGCCGAACTGGGTGGCAACCTCTGCCAAGATCCCTGCACGTATAGCGAAGGCAAATGCAGTGGTAACCAATGCTAGGCAGCTAGCGATAAATAATCGGGAAGCGTTAATGTTGGACATAAGCAATACTGATTAGTTAATTTTTCAATTTATAAGGATAAAAGGAAGGGCGCTAAGGTATTGCAAGTTTGGTATAATTTTAAAATGAAAGTAGGGGGGCATCAAAATATTATTTGCGATATTAAAATAAATCCCTGAGGTTTGTTTTTGATTTTATTTCATTCTTCTTAACCTATTTTAAAATTGTATTTATGAAAAAACTACTCACCTATTGCTTGTTGTTGGCCGCCCATATGTTGGCTGCTCAAGATGGACTGAAGCCAGTGGCACGAATGGTGCTTCAGGCGCATGAAAATGCCACTGTTCCATCGTATTCGCTTTTTAATAAAAGTGCCTTGCCAATTTCTGCCATCCCTGAATTAACGTCTTTACCTTCGGGGGGTATCTTGTTAGATTGGGATGCTCGGCAGGTATCAGAAGTTCGTTCGAATTCAACGGAGCCTGTGAGCGTTTTGCTTCCTTGGGAGGATAATTCGGTGGTAACGCTGGATTTAGTACCTGCAAAAAATTTTTCCAGTCAGTTTAAGGTTCAACTAGCTCAGACTGGGGAGGAGGTAGAAACGGTCGACAAAGGAGTACATTTCTGGGGAATGGTCCGAGGTGATGCCTCATCACTCGTTTCGCTTAGTCTATTTGAGGGAGAGGTGATTGGTTGGATTGTAAGAGGAGAAGAACAGTACTCCATTGCCATGGTTACTGGGCGAGGGGATAAGAAGCATTTATTGCATAAAGAAGCGAAACTCGAGATGCCCGGTGGATTTACCTGTCATACAGACGACGAGTTGCATCGGATTGGCGAACTGGAGGTAGAAGTCGAGAATCGTGCTTCCAATCCGGATAATTGTGTAAAAATGTTTATTGAAACCGATTATACTGTTTTTCAAAACAAAGGAAGCGTAGCGAATGTGACCTCTTATATGACCGGTGTAATGAGCCAAGTTTCAGTTTTGTACTTGAATGAAAGTATCAATCTTGTGCTCAACACTTTAAGTATCTGGAGTGTAAATGATCCTTATACCGGGCCATCTGCCAGCAACTATTTAACGCAGTTTAGAAACGCTAAAAACGGGATATATGATGGGGATTTAGCACACTTAGTAGGTATTCATAACCTTGGTGGAGTCGCATATTTGGATGTGCTTTGCAATGCTTATTACGGGGTAGGTTATAGCAGCATTACGGGTTCTTACAATAATGTTCCGGTTTACTCTTGGACGATTGAAGTATTAACACATGAAATTGGTCACAATTTAGGCTCTCCTCACACCCATGCATGCGCTTGGAACGGTAATAATACCGCCTTGGATGGCTGTGGGCCAACGGCTGGGTACAGTGAGGGATGTACTGCGCCATTACCAACCAACGGAGGTACGGTGATGAGCTATTGTCATTTGGTATCAGGTGTTGGTATTAATTTCAATAACGGCTTTGGGGTTCAGCCGGGCGACCGTATTCGGAATGAAGTGTACAACGCATCCTGTTTAGTGCCTTGTGGTGGTGGTGGAGGGTGCACTTACACTGCTATCAATTCAAATGGGTTTGACGCCTCCTGGGGTATTTGGGTAGATGGAGGAACAGATTGTGCACGTATTAATAATTCGGCGTATGCTAATTCTCCTACGTTTAGTATACAATTGAGGGATAACACCACTTCGTCCGTTATGACAACGACCAATCAGAATTGGTCGAGTTATGAAGAAATCACGGTTGATTTTTCATACGTATCCGTAAGTTTTGAAAATGGGGAGGATTTTTGGGTACAAGTCGCAACAACTGGTGGGAACAATTCATTTGTGACCAAGGCATCCTTTGTGGCAGGCAATCAGTTTACAAATGGTGTTCGGCAGAGCGCTTCTGTTGTGATTCCTGGTCCTTTTTCGACGGCTACTCGACTTCGTTTCCGAGCGGATGCGTCGGATGATGATGACCAGGTTTACATAGACGATGTGGTTATTACTGGATGTCAGCAACAATTTGGAGGACAGATTCCTGAGCGCAGTGTAGACGGATCTGTTCTGGAAGAGCCGATGGAGTCCGTTTCCGAGCTTTGGGTAGGACCTAATCCAGCTTCAGATTATTATTCAATTCGCTTCCATGCTACGGAAGAGACCGCAGTTAGCTATTGGATTACGGACTTATCTGGAAAGACGATTAAGCAGCATACTTGGCGATCCGGAGTTGGAGAGAACCAATTGACGATTCCTGTAAATGAGCTGTCGAACGGTTTGTACTTAGTTCAGGTTCGTGCTGGGAAGACCGTATTAACTGAGAAGATGGTGATTGCCAGGTAATTAGTAATTGTATTGGTACTACTAGTCTGCATGGGGGCTTTTTGAGCATTTGTTCAAAAAGCCCCCATTTTATTTGTGTACGGTGGCAGGAGGTGCGGTCATATTAGAATGCCTGCCATAGGTTAGGGGGTTTAATTAGCAACTGTATTTATCATGTAGCCCTTCCCCATTGAGAATTTTTGGCCTGCATTTATCAATCCGGCTGCATCGTGAGTTGGATTGCTTAGGTTGGGAGAAATAGATGATATATCCTCTTTGTCGGCCGGGAGTTAATGCCAGGAACGCTTTTTCCAGCTCTGGGTCTTCGGCGAATTTTTCAATTAATTCGATTGGAAGCGGTTCTGGATTTTTTTTAAAAGCAATTTTCTGGCCCGCTTTTTCGATGCTTAGTGCTTGATGTATGTATGCTTTCAGCACCTCGTGGTTGTCCAAAATTTGTTGGACACTTAGAAATTTGATGTAGCGAGTAGCTTGAGAGTTTTCTCCTGGTTTAATTAGTAGTTGATGGGTGTCCTCCATAAGTGCTCCCTTCATAAAGCTAAGGCAGCAGTACTCTTTCAGGGCACTAATGAGTACAATGTTTTTATTATCGAAGGTATAGCAGGGCACCCCCCACTTCACCTCCTCTTCCAGCCCACATTCCAGAACCAGTTGTCGTAGTGCTTCGAGCTCGGTTCGCCAGTTATGGACTTTGCAAGCGGGGGTGCCGCCCAACTTACAACGCATACATCCATCAAGGAGGTACTGATCGACTTTTGGATTCATACAATAAGGCAATTGTGTAGCCAATTTTCAGAAAAAACGTACCGTGAGCGATCGGCTACTTATCAACGGAGGGTGCTGGATAAACAGCTTAGTATTTTGATAATATTAATGCTCAAAGGTAGAGAATGTAAGGGATTTGACTCTCGTTTTACGCTCTGACAAGAGGTTAATTTTTTCTTGGTAATGCTTCCTGGATGAAGGGTATAACTGGTTATTGATGATGTTTAGGTATAATGCAGTTGGCTGATTTGGCCATGTTAGGTATTAGGATTAGAGCGCTATTGAGTGGGTTATTGGGGAAGATTGCCACTAATCCAAAGAAACTTGCCGTGAATACAAAGATAGGGTGGCGGTCGGGAATATCACCTTTGTCGGGTGGTTCCTATTGGAGGAACAAAGTCTAAATCTAACCTACCTAATCTACATCTTTAAACGTATGGAATCTTTTAGAACACTGAGTTTCATTTTTCATTTGAAAGCTATGGAGTGGCTCATTCCATGGTCTTCTTTTTTGAGGAAAAGGTATAACTTGCTAATTCTATTATTATTTGCTCTCTTTCGGCTAAATGCACAATTGGGGGTAAGTATTGATTGTTCTACTCTTTTTGGGGGTGAATCGTCTTTGGGCTCTAATCTAACGCAGGAAATTCATTCTTGGAAGGTTTTGAACGGATCGACCTATGTATTAGGGAAGACCCTTGCGACCTCCTTTTTCCCCTCTACGGATGGGTCGGAAGTAGTTGGGGCAGAGGACTACTTCATCGCAAAATTTGATGGACAGTGTAATGTAGTGTTTGCCAGGATTCTCAACGGTTTAGATGACTGTCAATTCCATGTGGATGGAGATTATCTTTATTTAGTAGGCACGGTAAATCAATTAGAATCTACATACGCTGTATTGAACGTAACCAATGGAACTGTTTTACAAGGGGATGCCGACTTGTTGTACTGTAAATTAAGTGCATTAGATGGTAATATAGAATATGGTGGTTTGTTTGGGGGTAGCGGGTCGGAGCGATTGCTCGATATGACGTTCGATGCTGGGGTGCTTTATGTTTTAATGGGGGCGACGTCGGAGGATCTTCCTGTAACTAACAACAGTACGAAGTTCAGCGGATCTGGGATGGCGGATATTGTGTTGTTGGGAGTGTCGAACTCTAACCAGGTTTCCCAACTGGCGTATGTTGGTCCTGCAGGTAGTTATTCGGCAGCAAAGGGAAGTGTTAACACCCAAGATGGGGATATTTTTTTGGTAGTTGAGAAATCAACAAGCTCGTTGCCGGATTGGCCTGTAACGGATGGAAGTGTTGTGGTTGGCTCTGGTAATAACTTATTTTTGACCAAAATGGATGCTGGTGGGGGCATTGAGTTTGCCAATCGAATTTATGCCCATGATTCCAATGTTGGAATGATCGACTTATATCTGGGAGCGGATGGGGCGGTAGTATTATTTGGTACAAGGGTAAATAGCCCCTACTCTAGTACCGATGGCTCTATATTAATTCCTTCTGGTGATCATGTCGCTATAAAAGTTAGTTTAGGCGGTCAATTAGTCTATCAGAGTTTTCTGAATCTGAATGGAGTCCGCTCAGCGTACAGTGATGGAGAACTGTATGTAATGGGGACTAGGGATGGTAGTCAGGTGTTAACAACCACCAACGGAAGTAATCCTAGCGGGTTAAAGGATGTTTATTTCAAAAAAATCGATAGTGAAGGGGGGACAATATACTCCAGTTATTTGGGAGGCAGTGGAGATGATATGACCTATTTTAGCTCTGGGGCCTCTGTAATAAAGGTTGTCGGTGGTGCTTTATATTTTGTAATTGAGAGCAGTAGCGTAAATTTTCCGGTTACGGATGGGAGTGTTCCTCAGGGTGTAAGAGGTCCAGTTTTTGGGAGAATAAATCCGTCGGGCAATCTTGACTTTTCAACCTGCCGCATTCAATCGGCAGCTACAGGCACGTGGAGTGGGGAAAATATTGATGCCGTTTTAGAAATTGAAAATGATCAGCTTTATGCGGGGGTACAGACGTACTCTAGTCCGGGATCTTACCCTGTGACTACTATTTCGGCCAATCCATACCAGGGGTCTTTAGGTATTACAAAAATTAATTTATGTTCTTCCTTTAACCCTCCATTGGTAGACAGTATAGTTCCAAGCAATCAAACTGTTTGTATGAACGGAGTTGTAGGGGTGATTCGGGGGGATAAGATATTGGTGGAAGGGGGTGACCTGAGTACAATTTTTATTGACGGTCAAGCGACCACACAACCAGATTTGGAGGCGCGTTACCAATGGCAGTACTCTTTGAGTTCTGGAGGACCCTGGGTGGATATTCCGGGCGGAATTTATAGGCACTATACTCCTCAGCCAACAGTAGTAACTACGTATTTCAGACGACTTGCTATGGAGTCAGTTGATTGTGGAAATGATACAATTAGTGTCAGTTCGATTTCTGTTGTCAGTGTTAACAATTTTACGGCTCCTGTAGTAAGCGCGGGAGGGATTTACCATACCTGTCCAGGTCAGACGGTGGCTATAGAAGCAAATGTGACAGGAGGTCTTGCGCCCTACTTATACGATTGGGACATGGGGGTTCAAGACATTGAAGATCCTGAAGTGAGCCCAAACCAGTCTAGCGTGTTTACATTGGTTGTGACGGACGGGAATGGCTGCAAGCAACTCGATCAGGCATTGGTGCAGGTATGGAGAGCAGAGGCGGGGCCATTAACTGCCAGCGTTTGTGCAGGAGTTCCTGTAGTTATTGGAGGGAATTTAGGTCCAGCACCTACCGGTAGTTCTTTTTTATGGGCTCCGGCGAGTGGGCTTTCTTGTGTAACGTGCCCTCAGCCTGCTGCTGCGGTTTCTGCCAGTACCACTTATGTGCTGCAGTTAGAAATTCCGATAACGGGAGGAGGAACCTGTTTGACAACGGATACGATATTTGTTCAACCAATTTCTCCACCGGTGATTTCCAATTTTGGTGGTCCGGATGTCACCATTTGTATTGGGGGGACGGCTACTATGGGTACTCCATCAGAGTCAGGGTTTTCTTATACTTGGGCACCTGGAAACTATTTACCAGATAATAAAGTTGCTCAGCCCGTTTTTACTCCAGGTAGTTTGTCCTTGCCAATACCCGACCCCATACGGTACTATGTTACGGCCCAAAAAGAGGGGTGCTATTTTGTGGATGAGGTTCTTGCTCATGTAATAGAGGCAAATGCCTGGGTGGATGGATGTGGGCCAAGGATAGTTGGTTTTGGAGATCGAACCCTTTCTATCTCGGAGGAGTATGAGTGGGTGAAGCTTTATGGCCCCGGCGTGATTACAGGTCCAACCAATACCCCTCAGACAACGGTTAGTGCTTCTATTGGGGAAGATACAGAGTATGAATTAAGGGTTCGATACAACAATGTGACCTGCGTTGATCAGGTAGTTGTACCTCCTGCATGTTTATGTAATGTGTATGTTTCAGTCGATGCACCTTTTGGGTGCCCGAGTTTTTCTTTAAATTACCCTGGAGCGGTTAAGCTAAGGGCGATCGGATTGGCTAGTCCGACCATTTCCACTTTGGTATATAGCTGGTCTGTAATCAGTGGGGCGCCGGGCGGGTTAAATATGTTTACAGGTCCTGAGGTTCAGCTGACGGATAATTTGCCCCGTACATTTAGGGTGACGCTTAGTAGTCCTGAGAATCCCACGTTCAGTTGCCATTATGATATTTCGGTGAATCATCCAGATTGGTCTTTACCCATTTTTGAGGCGGTGGATACTTCTGTTTGTTCGATGACACCTGTAACAATTGGGTCTTTGCCGGTTGCGGATTATAGTTATCATTGGTGGCCCTCATCCGGTCTAAGCAGCACTAACAGTTCAATGCCTACGGTAATGGTTCCTGTTACGACAATTTATAATGTCAAGGTAACGGATACTCGGTCAGGGTGTTTTGTGTATGATACTGTTATTGTAAATTCACTTAGTGTTATTGCGGATGCGGGCCCAGATTTACTGGTTTGTGATAATGGGAATCTTTTACTTGGGGGGCAGTCTACTTATCCCGGTGCAGTAGTTTCGTGGTCGCCTAATTCAGCAAATTGGCAGAACGGCACAGGATACACCGACCCACAACCAGAGGTATTGGTAGCTACCAATCAGGCCTTTGTGTTAACTGTGACCAGTGTAAACGGAAGTTGTATTTCTACAGATACGGTTGATGTTACGGTTGGCTCCTTTATTCCTCCCTTTTCTCTCCCTGCAATTAGTTTTTGCCCTGGATCGGGTGCTGTACAATTAGGAGCGGGGGTTCCGCTAGGTTATTCCTATCAATGGGAGCCTAGTCAATGGCTATTAGATCCAACTGTCCAACTGCCAATTACCAAGCAGCCGCCACCGATAGCTCCTACCCTTTTCACCCTTCGAGTTGAAAATAGTAGTGGGTGCACCTATCAAGCAACTCAATTAATTGTGCCCACTATTACAGCACCAAATGCAGGGGGAGATAAGGTGGTTTGTGAAATGGATGATCCCATCTCCATTGGGAGTACTTCCAATCTAATTGCGAATGGAATAAGTTATCTTTGGACTGGTACTGGTGTTCACGCCTTGTCGAATAGCCAAGATCCCGCTCCTTTATTTGATCCTTTGGTGTCAGGGGCAGGTGTTTTTTATTTGGTGCTGACCAAAACGGAGGGGAATTGCAGTAGTAGCAATGGTATTCGGGTTACGGTAAACGAAGTGAATTGGGAGAATATACCTTCAAGATCGATTTGTCAAAATGCCAGTATTCCTATTGGTATTGATCCGGTCGTTGGTTATCAGTACAGTTGGAGTCCGGAAACAGGATTGTCCAATTCACAAATTAGCAATCCGATTGTCTCTGGGTTAAGTGCTTCCTTGATCTATCAGTTATTGGTAACAAGTGTTAATGGTTGCACTGCTTCTCAGGAGGTGAGTGTGGAAGTTTTGCCTAATATGGCCCCTATTATTGAAATTGCTCCCCTAACGGTATGTATGGGTATTGATTCGGTGCATTTCATGCCGTTGATAACTCCTTCGGATAGTCTTGTTTATGTTTGGAGCCCCAATGATGGATCTCTTTCTAATTTGAACATTGCAGATCCAGAGGTTTTTTTGTTTGGGTTTGGTACCAAAACGTATGAATTGTTAGTTACTGATCAGTATGGTTGCTCAACGTTGGAGCAAGCGTTTCTTAACGTTGAGTTATGTGAGGAGCCTTCTTGTGTTTTGCTTAGTGCAGGGCTTGAATTAGAGTGTTCAAATAATGGAACTGCTTCAATGGCAGATGATTATTTCAGTATCCAGGCGAATCCACAAGGAGTAGGAGTAGGTACGTCCTATTATTTATGGGCAACTCAAGCTGGTAGTACAGATACATTAGGACCTTTTCAATACGGAATAGGTAGTGGCTTTTGGGGTAGTTATCCGATAAGTTTGGGTGCCCTTACCGTTACGGTGATAGACTCTGCAAATGCAGATTGTTCCTTTGGGCCGATCGAGTTAGAGGCGCCTGAGCCTTGTTCTAATGGGATAATGGATGCTGAGCTAGATGGGTATTTTTATTGTACGGAAACCGGTCAAATTATTCCCGGAGGGTTGGTCATAATCACGGGTCCATTGGGGACTGTTCCCTTGTTGGAAGATGGAGCAGATGGTTATTATTCTGGGGTTTTTTCTCAGGGAATAGGAACTTACTCTCTTCAAATTATTCCACCGGTTGGATTCATGCTGGCTACTGTTCCACCCTCTTCTGGAACCTATTTTACAACGGATGACGGGATATACGATACGCTTGGCTCTATGTCTTCCAACGGACTTTTTTTGGATAATTTCTTAGCTTCAAATAACCCATATTATTCTACCTTTTATTATCGTTCGTCAAGTGATGATGTATTGTTTAACAATATCCCATTGGTTGGGTGTGGATATTCTTCGATTGGAAATTTTGTATGGTCTGATCTTAATGCGAACGGAATTCAGGAAATAAACGAACCGGGTCTTGAGGGTATTGAGGTAGTACTTAACGGAGTGACGAATCTGGGAGATACGATTGTACAGGTCCAGTTTAGCGATGCCCAAGGGGTGTATTTATTTGATAGTTTATTTCCAGGCAGCTATAAATTGACTTTTAACCCTGCTTCTAACTTGTTTTTTTCTCCTTTGAATAGTGTTGGTGTGCCTGAAGGTTTTGATAGTGATGCAGATCCATCCATGGGTGGAATGACAATTTGGGAGGAGTTGGTTTCAGGTGAGAACAACCTCGATTTTGATGCAGGTTTCTTTGAGGGAGTTTGCGTAGGAGATTTTATCTGGGAGGATCTAAATGCCAATGGTTTACAGGAGGTTGGAGAGCCAGGAATCCCGCAAGTTGAGGTTGTTTTATTAGATAGCTTAGGGCTGCCGGTGCTTGTTGATTTATCGGGAAACATGGTTGTTCCACAGCTAACTGATACTTCCGGGTTTTATCTTTTTGCTAATTTGGCTCCTGGCTCTTACTCTGTTTTGGTCCGGAACCCTGATAGCAGTAGGTATTGTTTTACTCGGAAAGGAGTCGGAGCTAATTTGGGGCTTGATAGTGATGTTTCTGAGTGGGGGTACAGCATGCCCACCGCGTTTTTATTCAGTGGTGAAAAGCATGATAAGTTGGACGCTGGATTATTTGTTAAATCCAAGGTGGGCAATTTGGTTTGGCATGATTTGAATGGTAACGGACTTCAAGAAATGAATGAGCCTGGAATAAGCGGTGCTCTTATTATGCTCCAAGGTGTTGATATTTTTGGAAATACAGTTGATACTACTGTATATTCGGATACCTCAGGCATGTATATGTTCGGTGATCTCGTTCCAGGAACTTATAAGTTAAGCTTTGAAGCCCCTGATTCTACCTTTCTTCCAACACTCACTAATCAAGGTAGTGATGATCGCCTGGATTCAGATATTTCTTTAATGGGTATGACTGATCAGTTGCTGGTATTGAGTGGTGACACCCTTGATTCAATCGATGCTGGATTTTATCAATTGTCCAGTTTGGGCAATTTAGTTTGGGAAGATTATAATGGAAATGGGCAGCAGGATAGTGGTGAGCCTGGTATATCAGGTGTCGAAGTTTCGTTAACTGGAATCTCGAGTGCCGGGCTTGTGTTATCAGAGGTGGTCATCTCAGACTCATTGGGTGGATATTTATTTGAACACTTGCCTCCAGGAGAATATAAACTTACCTTTTTGCCCCCAGCGCCGTACTCCTCATCCCCGCTGAATGCAGTTGCAGCAGGCTCGCAATTAGATTCAGATGTAGATCCTTTATCTGGTATGACTTCATGGTTTGTAGTTTTTTCAGGTCAAAATGACTATAGCTGGGATGCTGGGTACTTCGCATTGGATTACGGTGACCTTCCTCTTGGGTATGGAACTGACATCATAGAAGATGGGGCAAATCATATACTCACACCCCATTTATTGCTTGGTTTTTGTGTGGATGGTGAATTAGATGGCCAATCAGAATCAATGGCGGGTATGATGATTGGAGGGGACGATTATCAGCTGAGTAATCTGGTAAAGGGGAGCTGTATAAGCACGGGGAATGATGAAGATGGCGTCCGATTCATTACACCTCTTATACCTGGTGATTCTGCCAGTGTTGCCATCACTGCAACCAATACTACTGGCAGTCCCGCGATTCTTGAAGCCTGGATTGACTTTAACCAAGATGGTGACCTACTTGATCTTGGTGAGCAATTAATCTTTTTCAATCAGGGCGTTGTTCCAATCGGTGGAGGTATTAATATGCTCTACCATTTTTGGGTCCCCTCCTCTGCTGACCTTTCAACTGGAGAGGTTTTCTCCCGCTTCCGCATTTCCCCTCTCGGTGGTCTAACTCCTAAGGGGCGTGCAATTGGTGGCGAAGTAGAAGACTACAAGCTGAATGTATCGAAGGTTGGTAATA
>Ga0315900_10008652_pt1 | contig 13064 bp, 16 predicted proteins | sample LakEriMetagenome_FD_203521 | JGI IMG/M metagenome (GOLD analysis project Ga0315900, IMG submission 203521) | Freshwater fungal communities from buoy surface, Lake Erie, Ohio, United States - Buoy 12 MA114 | ecosystem: Environmental > Aquatic > Freshwater > Lake > Lake biofilm | place: USA: Lake...
CGCTTACGATGGCAAGCCAATAGGCAAACGTGTTGTATTTGGTTACATATACACTTTCGAAGATTTCCTAACCTATGTTGACACAAAGTCAGATTTACGAAAAAATTACCACGTAGGATTTGATTCTAATGGAAATAAAGTTAGTTCTTATTTAGGGCTTAAAGTTTTCTAAATGACCACCCAAGACGCGCTCGACACCTTTTTCAAGTCCGTAATAGGGCAAATCCGCGAAGATCAGGGTGCGAAAGGAATCACGGCCAGCGGTCGAAGTTCGGACTCTTTGGCGTATGGAACGGACGCGAGCGGAGGTCAGCTAACAGGATCGAATTACTTTTACTGGCAGATTGTAGGAAGGAAGCCGGGAAAGTTCGCACCTCCTGAAGCTATCGAGCAATGGATCAGAGACAAAGGCATAACGCCAAACGATCCCAAAACAACAATTAAGCAATTAGCCTTTCTTTTTAACCGAAAGATGGCTACAAAAGGAACGGACATCTTTATAGGCAAACGATCCGGTTTGTCCTTCTCTGAAATTGTGGATAAAAATATGTCGATTCTTTTGGGTAATATTGCACAATTAAAGGTCAAAGAAATATCAACATTCCTTAAAGCTGAATTAGTGAAATGAGCTTAACAGTAACCCAGCGACCTAGCACAACGATAAGCGGTAACACGTCAAAGTGGAACGCTGCAAAGAATCCTATCGTCTACAAGATGCAGAGGAAGGATTATGCAACGTCTTTTATATCTAATTCAGCTGGAAAAATAGTAGTACAGTTTGCGGGGGTTGATTTAAGGTCTGTTTTTCCGGTAGGTTCAAAAGGGTATTTAAAAAGCGATAACGGTGTTTATGATTTACAGATAAGCGTATTTGACGTACAATTTTCCGTAGGAGATACTTATGTAATTTGCAATGAGGCTTATATATCGGTTACGCTTAATGGTTTTATGAATGCTTTTACAAGAAGCAACTACCGCGTTCAAGTTGGTGTTTACAATACGGAAAATAATTTGTTAGGGACTGTTTCTTATTCACCGGATAAGTCAGGAAATCTTGTTATAGACGTTTCAACTCCATTAAAAAATACGCTTTCAGTAGATAATGTAGCCGACTATGTGACTGGGTTTACTACTAATGACGAGACTACGGCCTATGTAAAGTTTTACATCAGATATAGAGAGCTTTGGTTAAACTCAAATGAATCAGAAACAAACGACACGGCTAACCAATTTTTTGCGCTTTACGGAGCCAGACAGATAGGCGAGCTTTACGGAGGGAACCTTGCCGAGTATGTCAATTATGAGAACGCTACTCCTTTGGCTCAATTCCTTACCAAGTTTACCCTGCCTAGTATTTGGCGCGGCTATCCTTTTTCAATTTCTACAATCACATCCGATAACGTAAGTACGAACTCAAATTTTAGGGTAGAGTATTTTGATGCCACAGGGACTACAATTAGCAACAACGTAGTAACTAAAGCGGCCAACGCTGGCAAGTTAATACGGTTTAGTCCGAACAACGCTTTAGCAATTCCATCAAATGCGGTAACAGCTCAGATCAGATACGAAAAGACTGGCATAGTAGTTTTGTCCCAGACAATCACCTGCGACATTAAAGACCCGTGCAGCAACCCTATTCATTTGTATTGGCGAAACTCATTAGACGGTGACGCTTTTTGGATGTTTGACTTCAATCAAAACTATTCCTATCGTTACGACAACGGAAGAAAAGCGGAACGTTATGTTTTGTTTGCATCTAATTTAACAGACAATGAATTTGACGCTATAAGCGAATTAAACACTTTAGGAGAGGTTTATGACGTGGCTTATACCGAGTTAACTACATCGGTCAACAAGTCACAGGCGCGTATCGGTTCACAGGTTTACATGATGGATGCAACCGGAAAAAAGACTGGCGTTATCGTAATACCTACTGAGGTAAGCACAAAGACAAAATTCAGTCGCAATAAGATTCAAATTACAATAGAACTACCTGAAATCTACTAACAATGAAATACTTAATATTGATTTTATTTTTTGCTTCATGTTCTGAATTAGATGTTATGCCATCGGACAAAGAAAAGCAAGAAAAGCAAGTAAGACAGTTTAGAAAAGACTCTATCGTAAGACAACAGGGTGTTTACTACAACGATCTGCGGAAACATAAAAAGAAAAAGATAGGCTTTTAAGATTTTAAAATGGATGTAGTTTACATAGATGGACAAATTATCGACCTAGACCCAAGAACATCTATCGCGTGGACTATTCAAAGGGTTGACATTGGAGACCTATCTAAAAACTACGCTTCGTTTTCAAACACAATAAAAGCAAGCGACACCGAACGCAACAATCGTGTTTTCCAAAATTCCAAGCTGGTCAATTCAGACGGCACGTTTCAATATGCTTTGCAAGATTGCAAGGTAGTTCAAAATGGGATTGAAACGATCAACGGCAAATGCCGGATAATTAGTTTCGATGGCGAAAAATATTCAATTGTAATTTACGATTCTTTTGTTTCGCTGCTTTCATTCATTGACGGCAAAGACCTTTCTAATATTGACTTCGGAAATGGGGATTGGTCTGCGGCTGGAATTGATATAGCCAGATTAAACACAAGCGGTTTTATTGCAGCCGTTATGAATTGGGGTAGGTCTTCGATTTATGAGGTAAACTTTTTCTTGCCATGCTATTACTACCACACATTAATTGAAAAAATATTTACCAGTTCTGGTTTAACTTTGAGCGGGGACATTTTAACGTCAACAGACTACAAAGATTTAGTTTGCACGCCTGTTAACAAATTCCTTTATCCTGAATCTGCATCTGCAAACAACGCAAAAATATCATGTGTAAGTCAAAATGTGGGTTTTGATGTTGATACTGATGACGTATTTTTAGATAGCGTTATTCCTTTTGACGTTATTGATTACGGGTCTTTGTCAACTGTTGAAAATGACATACTCTTAAATCCTTTTAAGGATATTGTAATTAGCGAAATATCAAACGTAACTATCGTACTAACAGTTGACGTTACATCTTTGGCTGGGTCAGCCCCTTTGCCACAAATAAGAACGAGAATAGTAAAAAACACAAACACAATAATTCAAACAAGCGGCTTTATACTTACTAACGGAGTGGTTACAGTTAGTGCGACAGTAGACGTTAATCCGGGTGATGTAATACGAGGGTTAATGTTTGCGGAGGTAGCAGGGCGATTCTTTACGGCTACACTTGCCACTGGATCGCTAACCGTTACAGTAAATAGAACCGTTGTCAGGAGTAGCGTTATCTGGAAATTACTAACAAGTAAAGAACCTTTAAAGGATGTTATCAAAGATTTCTTTGTAAGGTTTGGGATAGTCTATAAGGTAGAAAACAATACTTTAATTCTCAAAACACTTCAGGAGATTTGCAACGATACAGCGGGCGCGGTCGACTGGACTAACAAAAGGGTTAACCGTAAAAAGTCGGCTATTGACTTTAAAACAAACTATGCTCAAGCTAATTACTTTCTTCACAATGACGATGCAAAGGATAAGTTTTTAGGGTCTGGAAGTCTGGCAATAGCGAACACAACTTTACAAACCGCAAAGGATTTCTTTACTTCTGTATTTTCAAACGCAAGGCGATGGACTGGTACTGGTTACGAAGTAATGAGTACGCCAGCTTATGACTCGACAAGTACGGGAATAGATGACATCAAAGAAGAGCCGCCTTTAATGATTGGCACGCTAAAGGCAAGAACAACCGAAGCGGCTATTACATTTAACGCAACGGCAAGAACGGATTATAAACTTGCTTACCATGCGGATGCAAGCCAAACAAAGGACAGCTCGTTTAGATATTTCCTTTCCAAGTATTACCCATCGTTAACATTTGCATTACAGAAAAACAAGATTTGCAAATACGATTACAACCTGAATGAGCTAGATATAGCAAATTACGATTCGCATAAAATGATATTTGACAATGGGAGTTACTACCTGATAAATAAGATTCCCAAATTTATAAGCGGAAAAATTACTGAAGATGTAGAATTATTCAAAATTCAATAACGAGGCGATGGCAAAAGAGGAGATACTTATTGATTTAAAGATTGACGCGGAGGAAAGCAACGAGTCTATTAATTCATTACGGGCATCGGTCAGGGAGATGACCAAAGCAAGGAATGACGCTAATCTATCAACGGCAGAGGGACGGGCGCAGGTTGAAAACCTCAACAAGAGCATTAACGCTCACAACGCAAAGATAAAAGAAAATGTTGACGCGCTGACTAAGCAAAAGATAAATGTCGGTAACTACAAAAACGAAATTGTAGACGCATCAAAAGAGTTGAATTTGTTTGGCGTAAACGTTGGAAGTGCTTCGTCAAAGTTAACATCGTTTGCTAATCCTGCTACTTTGGCAGTCGGTGTACTCGGTGCGTTATCGGCTGCCTATGCTCGTTCAACTACAGGCGCAAAAGATTTGGAATTTGCCAGCAATCAATTAGGAACGGCCACAGGTATTCTATCTGAAAAGTTTGCGCAATTGTTTTCAAGTGCTGAAGACGGGGAGGGTTTCTTTTCAACAGTGCTAAATGGATTACTATTTAAGATTTCGCCAGAGTTAGCAATACAAAGCCGCTTGGTTGCTTTAGCTCAAGAAAAGATACAAGATTTAAACCGTGAAGAGATAGCACAAAGAACTGTAATAAATGAAAGGCTTGAAGAAAATCAAGAAAAGTTAACAAGGATTCAGAGCGAACAGTCATCAATAGCAGAAAAGGCCAAACTAACAAAAGATATTCAAGATAACTTGAGGCTAAATGCTGACGAGCAACTAGCTATAAAAAATAAAGAGTTACAACAACTAAATATAATTCTTGCCTTAGACAAAGAAAACGAAAGTAAGCAAGAGGCCGTCCTTCAAAAGAAAAGGGAAATATCTGACATTGAAAGGAATACCACTAAGGCAATAGAAAGAATCCAAAAGCTACAGGACAACATTGTAGAGGGTCAGGTAAAAAGAATTGAGCAAGAAGATGCGGTTAAGCAAAAGTTACAAGATCAGTCTGACATTCTAGCCGCTCAAAATGAAATAAAAAGAGTACAGGCGGAGGAGGAGTTATTAAGAGCGGCTGGAAACAGCGATGCTTTAATTGCCGTCAATCAGTACCTTAATGATGAAAGAGCAGCCTCAGACGCGGCTTACGAAGAACTAAAAGCGCAAGAAATTGAAAGGGCAAAAAACTCGGAGATAAAAGCTGCTGAGGATGTTGCTAATCGGTTAAAGATGCTTTACCAAGCTAGGTTTCAAATTGTATCTGGCTTGTTCGGTTCTATTTCTGCTTTGATTGGTAAAAATACAGCAGAAGGAAAGGCGGCTGCTATTGCAGAGATAGGCGTAAACACGGCTGAAGGTATCTCAAGAGCAACGGCAGCCGGGGCAAAGGTCCCATATCCCGGAAACATTTTAGCCATCATTTCCGGTATTGCGGCAGTTTTAGGGGGGATAGCACAAGCCAAGTCTGTTTTAGGATTTGAAAGAGGCGGAGTATTAAAACTAAACAATGGAGGTTTACTAAACGGCCCCAGTCATGCTAACGGTGGTATTCCGTTTTCAGTAGGTGGTAGGTTAGGATTTGAAGCTGAAGGAGGGGAGACTCTTATAAACAAGCGATCTTCGGCAATGTTCCGGCCAATTTTATCGGCTATCAATAGAGCAGGGGGCGGAGTTGCTTTTGAGGACGGGGGCGTGTTAGGCTTTCCAAGTTCAACAATATCAGGATCGACAAATTCATTCTTTGACCTTTCCAGACTTGAGCAAACAATCTCGAATTTAAAAGTACAGGTAGCGGTAACCGATATTAATGACGGACAAAAGAACTACGCAGAAATAGTAGACAGAGCGCAATTCTAAATGATAGAAACAATCAACGGTAGAAAGTTTGTTGACTTGGTGATAGTTCGCCAAGTGTTAGACACTAGAGGTTTTATAGAGATGTTTGAGAATAACCTATCGAGGTGTAAGACATTCGTACAGGCTTATGAGGAAGTTGAATTAATCCACGAACAGGTAACCGGACGGAGGCGATATACTAACTACGTCAGCTTTTCAAATGTTAAGGGGAGGCTTAGATAAAGCCGTGTTTTTTGAGTAGTGAAATTTTTAATCTAATGGTATTAGGAAAAGTAAGGCAGAAATAAAATATCTTAGCCTTATTCAAATTTTTATACCACTTTCTTTTTAATCGATACCAATTCATAAAAATCAAAGAGGCCGACCCAGCGCAGAGATCAGCCTCTTTCTATGTGATAGCTTCATTACCATAGATCACCTTCATTGTGGTGTGCGGTGCAAATTTACACCTTTTTCAACAAAGTACAATAAAAAGTTTTTAGGGCTGCGGTACTTTTACGCCCATGCAGGGAGAAAACTACGACATTAAAATCGTTGGCGAAATAGGCTCTTACATTGACGAACAGGGTAAAAGCATTAAAGGCGTTGACCTTATTGATGTAATGTCTGCTTTCCCTACCGATAAAAAAGAGGTAGTTATAGGAATTCACTCACCCGGAGGCAGCCTTCCGGTAGCAAAAGAAATCAGAGCATTTTTAGAAGCAAAGAAAGCGGAAGGGGTTAAAATAACCACTACCACTATTCCAGATTTAAACGGGATGGGTTTGGTAGGATCGGCAGCGACTGAAATTTACGGTGCTGGAGATAATCGGGAAATAGACCCGGTAAACGATCTTTTCTTTATTCACCTTCCTTTATTCGAGAACGTAACCAACGCCAATTCAATAAAGTTAGGCAAGGCTTTACAGATAATCGCACCTCAAGAACAGGAGCTTTTAAATTCTTATGTAGAATTGACAGGACAGCCAGAGGCATCGCTAAAGGCTTTAATGATACAAGCGGAGCCGTTCGTTGGACAAAAGGCCATTGATTTAGGATTCGCAACAAAGGCAAAGAAAACAATATCACAATTAAGACTAGTAAATAAAATTCAAAATATGGACTTCAAAAAAATGTTTGAGGATTTCAAATCTGAAATCAAAGCGATGTTACCAGCTCAGCAAGAAGAGCAAAAAAAGGTAAAAGCGATGGAGCTTAAACTAGCAGACGGTAGAACGGTAAACAGTGACGCGGCAGACGAGGCCGGACTTGTTGGAAGTGCCACAGACGCACCAGACGGAACTCATGCTCTTGATGATGGTCGTTCAATCGTTGTGGCTGGTGGTAAGATCACCGAAGTAAAACCAGCGGCAGCTCCACAGGCCGAATATGTAACTGTAGCGCAATTCCAAGAGTTTGCCGCAATGGTGAAAGACTCTTTGAGCGCGGTTGTTAAGCCTGTCAATGAGTTGAAAGCAAACTTTGACACCGAGCTGGTAAACATCAAAAACCAAATCAAAGGAAAGCATACGCCAGCAACAAAAGGAATCAACGAGCCTGGCAAGTTAAGCCCCGCAGACGAGTATCGTAAAAGAAAATAAAACATAGAGAAAAATGCCAAATCCAGTAATAACCACCAATTATGCCGGGATGACCACCGGAGAAGTACTACAGTTGCTAGTACTTGGAAACGAAGCGTTTGAAAAAAACAGCTTCATGTTTCACGAAGACATTGACGATAAAGGGCTTGAGCTTTCAAGAATGGTCGTAGGATCGGACTTGATTCAAGCTTACGCGGCAATGCCAGCTAACCCTAACAACGCAATTACAATTAGCCCGCGCAGGATTGACCCTGTAGAGGTAATGTTGTACGATGAATTCAATCCAAAGGAGTTCCGCTCTTACTGGAAAGAGTTCCAAAAAGAAGGGCCATTAGCTGACAAAGACCTTAATCCTGCAATAAAAAACGCAATAGTAGCAAACTACGCTTCACGCGTTAACAACCAATTAGGACGTTTGATCTGGTCAGGTGATACATCAACTACCGGAGCATTGAGATTCTTTAACGGTATCATCACAAAGGCCACAGCAGATGCAGCCGTACCAAAAGTAACGCCAGCTGGTAACTTAACAGCCGCTAACATCATTGCCCAGTTGACAGCAACACACGCTCTTATTTCAGATGCTTTGTTTGCCGATGCTGACGGTACTTTGCACATGAGCACACGTGATTTCCGTTTTTATCAGGATGCTTTGATAGCAATATCAACAAAAGGCCCTACTCCTGATTCGTTGAATTCGCCTGTAACTACCTTCAAAGGTATGCCTATCAAGCATTACAGCACTTTCCCTACTAACCGGATTTTGTTTGCAAAGGCTTCTAACAGCCAAAGCTCAAACTTGGTAGCTGGAATGAACGCTAACTCGGATGTTGATAACATCAAGATTGAAAGATACCGCCCTGAAGGTGACATCTATTTTATCAAAGCAAATTTTAGCTTGGATGTGAACTACGGTTTCGGTGAAGAATTAGTATTGTATAACCCTTAATAATAATAAAAACATGGGAGTAACAACAAGATTTTCAAGTCAGAACGACAATAACAAATTTGGCGGACAGGCTATCAGTTCTAATGGTACTGCAATCGCCTACGCTGCAACGCTAGAGATGCCACGTCCTCCAAGACGGGCATTGAAACACTTCGTAACCATCGCGCAGTTAACCGGAGCATTGACACTCAATGCAACAAACATTGTAACGCGTGGTGATTATGCTGAAGGTGACGAGGTAGATATTCATGTGACTTGTGACGGCACTGCCCGTACTATCACATGGGGTACTTTGTTCCGGCCAGCGGTAGCCGCTACATGGGTAATCCCTATCAACGGATCAGGTTTGGCAAAATGTCAATTCTTAGACGGCAAACTGCACGTCTATTCACAAACAATGTTAGTGACTTTATAATATGGGACTTTGCGATCAAATAGGACAAGGGGCGATCTACGATTGCCAAAACCTACCACAACCGGGTAACTCACCTTACCTTGTTCTGGTCAACAAAGACGATTTGAACGCTGGGTCAATAACCTACAACGCGGCTGGGACTTTAATCACAAACGTAACGCTGGCCACAAACAAGCCGGCTTACTTGTTTGAAGGCTTTAAAGATTCGGTAAAGACTAAGATTGACTTAGTCCAAACCGATACAGGCCCGATGTATAAGCACATGGTAGACTTAGTTGTTTACGATGTTAGCCCAGTACAACGCCAGAACTTAGAGCGTATGTGTCGCGGTTCTTTGAGCGCGTTTGTTGAGAAGCGTAAAAAAGATTCAAACACGTTCGAGCTTTACGGAGCGGATGCAGGAATGTCGGTAGTTCCGGGAACTTTGTATTCATCAAATGAAAATGGGGGAGTGTTTAAAATAAGTCTTGCATCAATTGATGGTCAGGAAGAAACAAAAACACAGCAAACAGTTTTATCTACTGACTACGCTACGACCAGAACATTAGTACAAGGTTTAACATTCCCTCCTAGCATCACATCACTAAACGTGACAGCGATAGCTTCAGCAGGAGGTACAGCGGTAACCGTAACTGGTACAAACTTCTTCGGAGGTGCCGGAGTGAATCAGGTAATAAGCGCGGTGTGGGTAAATCAGAATACAGGTGCGAGGGTAGCTCAAACTGGATTGTCTGGTATCACAAACACAAACATCACCATTGCTTCTTCGGTAGCTGTTGCAGCAGGTAACAGTCATAAGTTAGAGGTAACGACAACAAGAGGCGTAGCCTTAACGGTTGCACTAGTTACTTCGTAAGGATTAGGGGTTTAGGTTTTCATAGAAGTTGGAAGAGGGGCGGGGTTTAAATATGAGCCTTGCCCCTTTTTTTTAAAAAATTAAATTAAAATAATATGGCACAGGTAAAATTGAAAGACGAAACGGAGCGCATAACCTTTCATGGTCGCTCGGCTGACATTACAAAAGAGTCACTTACATGGGATCGGTACGAGTGGGTAAAAGCAAATCACCCTGCACTCGTTGTAAAATTTGAAGTAACGGAAGAAAAAGAAGTTGCTAAACCGAAAAGCAAAGAGTAATGGCAAAGAAACCTCAACAAACGGAGGTTGAAAAAGTAGAGACTGGCAACGAGTCGCTGGCCAAAACTTTAAAACCAAAGTATAGAACTGTGTCCGTTCCAAATGGGGAAGGATTCAAGCAGATACCGAAAGAAGACTTCACCGATGTTGATGCATACGCAATCCTAGAATTCTGGGACACGCTTGAAAACTTCGACAAAGAAAAATCTATCAAATCAATTTTTGAATGATAATCAAAGGCCGGGAAGTATTGGTTAAGCGATTGCCTGTTGGCACTCGCACTGTTGACAACGTACAATCGTTCGACACGGATAACCTATACCCTCAACGTGCCTTAGAGGTAATGTACCGGAGCTACACGCTTTCCGGTATCATTCCAAAAAAAGCAGGGTTCCTAAATGGTGAAGGATTTGAGCAGACAGAACTAAACGATATGATTGTTTGCGGTCAGGGGCTTGACGCTATCACTGGACGCGAGCTTTTGGATCATTCGTCATATTCAAAGTCATGGAGTAAAGGCGTGGCTTGGCATATCAATTACAATCTAAACTACACGATTGCTTCAATCAAGCCTATTCCTTTCGAATACTGCAGGCTAGGAATCGCAGACGATGACGGCAACGTGGAAAAGATTGCCTATTGCACCAACTGGGAGCGCGACTATAATAAGGAACAAAAACCACGCGAGATAGTTTTCTACGACAAGTTTGACCCAGACCCCGAACATCTAGCGGAAGAGTTTGCCGAGTACGGGGTGGAGGGATACAAAGGCCAGATCATGTACTGGACACCCGAAAAGAATAAATATCCTTTGGTGTCTTTTGATTCTGTTTTTGAGCTTGCACAGGAGCAGGCAGAAATAGCTCTTTACTCATTGAATCAAACCGCTAATGGTTTTTCGGCTGGTCATATATTTGTTTATCCCGGTACTTTTCAGAACGATACAGAGCGGGCAGAATACAAAAAAAGGTTATCTGCTCACAGAGGCGGTCTTGGTTCTGGTTCGATAATGGTTATCGAGGCTGGAACTAAGGACATCAAAGTAGGTGACTTACTTGCTAAGACCGATTTGCAAAACGGTGATAGAACATTTGAGTTTAAAGTTAACTGGATTGAGAAATCTATACTTCAATGTTATGGAATGCCTATTGAAATTGTCGGAAAGCAACCTGATACGGGTATGTTCAATCGTCAACAAATCGAAGATGCTTACACGTATTACAACGCGGTAACTCGTGACGAGCGCGTGGAGTTGAGCCGTATCTTCAAAAAGGTTTTCCAGTTTTGGAATACTCCTATAAATTCAGATTTTACAATTAAGCCACAGGTTTACGATGTAGCGGGGGCGTTACCAGCGCAGGGAGCGCAGCCAGTAACCGCAGCCAATGCAACTTTGACTAATATGACTGGCAGACAAAACCAGAACTATAAGCGAATGTTGAGGGAATACGAAAACGGTAAGGTAAATTGGAAAACGGCTAAACTAAATTTACAAGCCGCTTTCGGTTTTAGCGATGACGAGATTTTAACATTATTAGGAGACGATCCAGAACCAGATGCCTAACATAATCACCATACAAGATATAAAAGAGGTTCGGCCATTGGCGCAGCTAGACCCTCAAAGGGTTGACCCGTACATAACCGAGGCTCAAGAGAATGATTTACGTCCGATACTTGGCGATGCTTTGTTTTACGATCTGATTACAAACATTGAGACTACCAAGTATCGCGAACTTTTGAACGGCAAAACCTATACGAAGGACGGCTATTCTATTTTCTTTCCAGGTCTTAAACCTATGCTTTGCTATTTTGCTTTGGCTCGGATCGTGCAAAACAACGCGGTAAATATTACATCTTTTGGCATTACTCAAAAGAACATAGAAGGATCGCAGCCATTAGATCAGAGATTAATCGGGGCATTGGTTACCGAACTTAAAGACGTTGCCAATAGCTACCAAACAAGATTGATTGATTTTGTAAGTGAGAACCAAACCACCTATCCTTTATTCAATGTTTCATCCGGAAAAGACGAAACAGAATTTGGGTTAAACTTTTTTAGCGCGTAATGGAAAAGGCATTTATCAGAGGGTCAAGCCTGACAATAGAATCAACGATCTATAAGGATCAGGCAAAAACAGAGATAGCAGACATCACTAGTGCTACTATTTTTTGCATAGTAAAAAAAAGACCTGAAGACCTAGACAGTGAGGCATTGTTTAGTAAGTCTGTAGGTAGTGGAATTACAATCGTCACTCCATTGGCAGGGCGGTGTGATATTACATTCACAGCTACCGACACAAACATTACTTTTAAGCAGTGTTATTACGAAACGGTCGTAAAACTTGCGGACGGTGTAACGGTAATCAGGAACGGGATAAACGAGGTTAGAGTTTACGGTAACGTTAGAAAAGCATTACCATGACAAATAAAATCGTTTACGGAGTAATAAGCGATTCGTTTTCTATTGGCAAAATTTCTGACTCTTTCAAGTCAGGATTTATAGATGAAGTCTTTAAATTTGTAACCGCATCGGGAGCAGTTCTAACAGGAATAATAACCGAGGACGGGTTCAACATAATAACAGAGGACGGACAAGTAATAATACCAGAATGAAAAAGATACTTTTCTTTTTATTAATTTCGATTAAAGCGTTTAGTCAGGGGTCTGTCAAAATTTCGGATATGCCTGCCGCTACTTCTTTGACTGGAACGGAAATAGTGCCAATAGTACAAGGAGGTATAAACAAAAAAGCAACCGTTTCACTTTGGCCTAATAACACCATAGTAGTCAGCTCAAACACAACAGCGGTAAACGATGCGGTTTACACGGTGGTAGCCAGCGCGACATTTACAGACCCTACACCAGTAGAGGGAAAAGGGTTTACGGTATTTATAAGAAACGGAACGGGAACGGTAGGAGGTACGGGGTATAGTGTAGCGGGCACTCAAATAAGAAGAATCTTTCATTCAGGAAGTTGGGCAAATTACGTGGGTGAAACTCCAGCAGGTTCTAACACTGAATTGCAGTACAACAATAGCGGAGCTTTTGGAGCGAGTTCAAACCTTACTTGGAATAATTCAAC
>Ga0315900_10008655_pt1 | contig 13062 bp, 14 predicted proteins | sample LakEriMetagenome_FD_203521 | JGI IMG/M metagenome (GOLD analysis project Ga0315900, IMG submission 203521) | Freshwater fungal communities from buoy surface, Lake Erie, Ohio, United States - Buoy 12 MA114 | ecosystem: Environmental > Aquatic > Freshwater > Lake > Lake biofilm | place: USA: Lake...
CTGCCCGTGGTGCAGAAGCTCGCCCACCGCATCTGGCCGGCCGTTTATCCAGGCATCATCAGCCCAGCCCAGATCGACTACATGCTTGCAGTCTGGTATCATCCCTCCGCCATGGCGCGTGAGATGGAGCTCCGCGGCACCTGGTTTGCCCTCATTGAAGCCGCAGGTCATGGGCCTTCCGGCTACCTGTCCTTTGAAAGATATCCGGACACCGACATCTGCTTCATCAACAAGCTCTACCTCCTTCCGGACATGCATGGCCGGGGAATCGGCGCGGCCGCCCTGAACTGGACGGCGGAACGAGCCCGGGAGCTGGGCTGCCGAAGGCTTCAGCTGCGGGTGAACAAGGCCAACTCACCCGCCATCCGCGCCTATCAAAGGGCGGGGTTTCAGTTCGTCGAAGATGTCTGCACGGACATCGGCAGCGGCTTTGTCATGGACGACTTCCGGATGGAAAAGCCGCTCTGAACCGGGCGTCAGCCCACCAGGTCGGAACGCGTGTAGGCGGCCACCACCGGGTAACCCCTGCCCTCGATGTTTTCACGACCGCCTTCCTGACGATCCACCAGAATGAGGGCAAAGGCCACCTTGCCGCCCTCTTCTTCAATGGCCTGGATGGCCTTCAGGGTCGATTCACCCGTGGTGATCACATCATCCACCACCACCACCGGCTGGCCGGGGGTGAAATTGCCCTCGATGCGCCTGCCGCGGCCGTGGCCCTTGGGCTCCTTGCGCACCACAAAGGCCTGCACCGGCTTCTCATCACCCGCCAGGCTGGAGGAAATCGCCACCGCCAGCGTGATGGGATCCGCCCCCATGGTCAGCCCGCCCAGGGAGCCCACGGCAATGCCACGCGCCGCCTCCTCCCTGCGCAGCAGGTCATGCAGCACACGCCCCACAAGCACGGCACCGCGGGCGTCCAGCGTCGTCACCCGGCAGTCCACATACAGGTCGCTTTCCTTGCCGGAAGCGAGGGTGAACCTGCCGGTCTTGACGGATTTGGTGCGGAGGATCTGGGCGAGTTCGGCGCGGTCGGATTCGAGGGACATGACGACAGCGTTTAGCGGAAGCCGAGGAGGAAGCAAGAGGCCGTTCACCGCTCAAAAATGCTCAACTTCAGTTAATGACTTGAGCAAGGCCCGTTATCCAGGACATTTCCCACCGGTCATCCCATGCCCTTCCGCACCGCCCTGCTCAACCTCGCCATCACCTTCATGCTTCTGCTGGTGGTGGTGCTGGCCGGCGTGATCATGCGCGAACGCCGCCCCGCCCCGCAGCCGGCGCTGAAGATTCCCGTGGCCGGCATCCCCGGCTACAGCAGGCCCGACGAGGGCGGCGTGCCGAGGCAGGCCGTGGAAAAGTTTCAAATCCTGCCCTCTCCCACCCTGGTGGAAAGCAGCGCCAATGAGGCGGACACTCTGCGCATTCGTTATGGCAGCGAGGAGTATGTCTTTGTGCTCTATTATGTTGACGCCCTGGAGACAAGCATGGACCATCCCCAGAGAGTGGCGGAACAAGGCCGCTGGTTCCAGGTTTCCGAGAAGGATGTCGTCGAGACCGGCAGAGACGCCGCGCTTTATGTCAGCCAGCTTCTGAAGGACAACCACTTCAATGTCCTCACCCGCTGGGAACGCGTGCCCAACACCGTCCGCTACTACGCCGTGATCAAGGTGCAGCAGCCCCAGGGCCCTGTCTATCTGGCCGATCTTCTGGTTCGGCGCGGCTACGCAAGGGTCGGCAGCCTGATGACCGAGCTCCCGGACGACCACCGAGATCAGGCCGGTTATCTGGCCGAACTGAAGTCCCTGGATCAAAAGGCGCGCGAGACGAAGTCGGGCATCTGGGCAAGGTCGGCCGGCATGACCCCTTCACCGGGCGCCGGTTCCCGCACGAAGTAAGCCGCCTAATTTTTTGGAGGGGCCCCGGGCGTCAGCTTGCCTTCCTGCAGACGGTTCCTGAGCTTGCTCCAAAAATCCTCGTCGTCATCGGAAGGGCCTGCGGCAGGCAGCCTGGGACGATCCACGCTGGGCAGCGAGGGCACCTGGATGCCGGCACCGCCATCGCTCCTCGCATCCGCCAGGGCCCGGCCGTACGGGGCAAAGAGGCCGGTCGGAACCGGATATTTGGTGAAGCTGGTCTGCAGGACCCGGTGCTTGTTGATGAAGTCCGTCGGGCTGTAGTAATTGCTGTTGTCGCGCGCAAACTGGCTGCGGTTCATGCCAATCCGCAGGTTCTTCCGCATCTCGAAGTGCAGATGAACGAAATACATGCCGTTGTTGCCGCCCATGCTGCCCACCAGCTGGCCCTTCTCGACCACCTGCCCCACCTTGACCACGCGCTGATGAAGATGCGCATAAAGGCTGTCCACCATGTTGATCTTCCCCGTCTCGTCCCGATAGGGATGGCGGACAATCACGCAGTTCCCCCAGCCCACCCCGACATTTTCAGAAATGATCACCACACCCCTGGCGGTGGCGTAGATCGGTGCTCCGAGGTCGCTGTCGCCCCCCCCCCTTCCGTTCCAGTCCTCGCCCAGATGTCCGTTCGGCCAGTAGCCGCGTGACTTGTAATATCCATTTGCGTTGGGTTTGCCGACAGGAAAATCAAAACCATCCGCAAGCTGGCAGCGGATGAACTCAGCGCCCTGGGCGGGAACGGCGGCGGCGCCCATCATCAGGACACCCAGCGCAAGCATCCACCACTGGCGCAGCTGCTTGGGCGGGGGTTGAAGCAATCCGCCGGGCATGGCAGGTCAGGCTAACTCTTGAAAGAGGAAGTCCTTCGCAGGATGAACTGGCGAAGGACGGGGAAATCAGGGCTTTTTCGTCTCAGCCGCCGGAGCAGCCGCAGGGGCTGGTGCCGGAGCAGCCGCCGGGGCCGGAGTCCCAGCAGGCTTGGCCTCACCGGGTTCCTTCATGGCCGGAACCGCAGGAGCAGGAGCGGGCTTGGGAGCCTCGGTCTTGGCGGCGCCAGCCTTGTCATCCGCCTTGGCCGGGGCCGGGGCGGGAGCCTTTTTCTCATCCGCAGCAGCCTTCTTGGCGTCGGCCGGAGCGGCGGGCGTGGTGGCCGCAGGAGCCGGAGTGGCAGGGGCGGCGGGAGGCGGAGGCGGTTCGTCAAAGACCTTGGTGCCCGCCTTGGCCACCTGCTTGCGCGTGGTCAGCACGGCCAGGGACAGGGTCAGCACAAACAGGGTCACGGCCAGATAAACGGTGCCCTTCTGAAGCACGTTGGTCGTCTGGGCACCCACCAGCTGGGTCATGGCGGAATCACCAAACGACGCACCCAGGCCCTCCTGGCGGGGGCGCTGCATGAGAACGATGAGGATGAGGAGGAGGCAGACGATGACTTCGACCACCGTGAGAATTCCAATCAGGATGTCCATAAGGGGGCGCGAATATGGGGGCGTGCCCCTGTTTGGCAAGCGGCTTCTCAGTCCTGTTTTCCACCCGCCATCCCGGCTTTTTCAGCCTTTATCCAGGCATTTTGTAGATTTGCGCCCGCCGAAACGTTCATGGCTCCCCTTTTTTACCCATGTCCTACCAAAAGAACGCCGAAGCCCAGGGAATCACCTTTGAAAAACAGACTCCCGGATACCTCAACCTCTGCATCCGCTCGGGCAACCAGCTCATCACCTCCGGCCATGTCAGCGACCTCAAGGGAAAGCTCGGCGCCGGCCTGACGGTGGACGAAGGCTACAAGGCCGCCCGCAACTGCGCGGAAAAAATCCTGCGTTCCGTCTGGAACACCCACGGCACCCTCGACGGCCTGCGCGTCATCAAGGTGCTCGGCTGCGTGAACTCGACCCTGGAGTTCACGGACCAGCACCTGGTCATCAACGGCTGCTCCGACCTCCTGCATGTCATCTTTGGCAAGGAAGGCGACGGTTACCATGCCCGCAGCGCCCTCGGTTTCGCCCAGCTTCCCACCGGCGCCGCCGTGGAGGTCGAGGCCATCTTTGAGATCGTCGGCTGAGCGCCCCCACCCTCGGAACCCTCAATCATCCCTTTTCTCAAACCCCTGCCGCGTCATGCGTCAGGGGTTTGTTGTTAGGTGGGCGCAACAAGGCGCTTTGGCAGCACCGCTCCGGCACTGCTCCGCAAGATGAGCGAAGAGCTGGCGCAGGCACGCCAAGTTTTCGAGCTTCGAAAGCGCCCGGCCAGACGCCCCCCCAAGGCTCATCTCGACGGAGCGAGATGGCCACCATGCTTCGCCCAAGGCACCGTCTTCATGCCTCAGGCGGCAAAAAAACCCTACTTCTTCACAGGCACCACCGGCCCTGTGCCTTGTGGGCGGCTGGTGCGTGGCTTTTCGATTTTCATGGCCGTGGCGGGAAGCTTGGCAGGCTCAAAGACCACAAGAGGAACCGAGGGCAGGACCTTGAGCCGGAGGTCCTTGATCTCGACACGGTTGGGATTGCCTTTGTGGAGCTGGATGGCGAGCAGACCCTCCAGGGTGCGCTTTTTCTCGTCGTGATCGATCAGCTCGGAAGTGGGCTGGCCGTTGATGAAATGCCGGAGGCGGTTGCCCTGGGCGATGATGACATACTCGTTCCACTGGCTGACATCGACCTTCACAGGCGCGTGTTCGCCAAGCTGCCAGAGCGCGCCGTCGGGGTCGAGCATGACGTCTCGGCCATTGAGCCCGAAGATGCCCCGGCCGCGCTCCTCATAGGTCATGCCGGTGTGCTCGATGGCGGGATGAATGTCACACTGATAACCGGTGATCACCCACGGGGCGACCTCCTTCAGCTCGCGGCTGCGGTACTGGATGCCGCTGTTGTTGTCGCCGATGACACGCACGGTGGCGCGCAGCTCAAAATCCTTCACCGAGCCACCGCGCCAGATGAGGAAGCTGTTGTTCCCCATGGCCTCAGGCGCGGGATTCGTGCCGATGACGACGCCATCCTCGACCTTCCACAGAGCCGGATCGCCGTCCCAGCCGGCGAGGTCTTTGCCATTGAAAAGAGAGGTGAATCCGTCCTGGGAAAAAGACGAATGCAGAAGGGTGAATGACGACAGGAGGAGAAGAAGCGGGCGCATGAGGATTCTGGATTACGGAGCCGGCACGAGCTTCTCGCCGGATGCGGGCAGAGTCTTCGTCGGCTCGCCTGTGAGCAGGCCGTGCTTCACCAGGAAACGGTCGGCGGCGATGAGCGTGACGGTCTGCCAGGGATCCTTGTTGAAGAAGCTGTGCGACTGGCCGGGGGCGATCTGAAGGTTGATCGTTTGGGTGCCCAGGGACTTCCACTTGGCGTAGGCGGTGTCCCAGCCTTTCTTCCAGGGATCCTGATCGCCAAAGAACGCGATGGCCGGGGCCATGTCTGCCTTCAGGTGACGCAGGATGTCGACCTCGGCATCCTGGCTGTCATCCGGTGAGAAGGCCGGATTGAACCACAGGTAGGCCGCGACGCGGGTGTCGATGTCCTTCGGATCGGCAGGATCATTGAGCCCGGGATTCAGGGTGGCGAGGGCGCTGACATGCCCGCCTGCGGAGCCGCCGCCGGTGATGATGCGCTGTGGGTCGATGCCGAACTCGTCCGCATGCTGCTTGAACCAGCGGATGGCGCTCTTGGCGTCCGTGATGCAGACGCGTTTCCGGGTTTCACCCGCAGGCAGGCGGGCGGCATCGGCCTTGCTGAGCATCTGGTATTCCGCCGTGGCGCAGACCAGTCCGCGGCTGGCGAAGTAGGCGCAGGCGATCCGAAACTGGCTGAGACTGCCGCCCGCCCAGGCGCCGCCATGGAAGAGGATCAGACCGGGCACTTTCGATTGCGTCGGGTTATGGTCAGGCGGGAAATAAACCTCCATCTGGCGGGGCTTGCCGGCGCTGTGCTTGTAAACATAGGGCTTCCCCGGAGGAGTGTCGGCACCCAGGGCGCGCTGGGATTTCTTGGGGGCCGGGCCCTGGCCGAGAGCCGCGGCAGCCAGAAGCAGGAGAAGGCTGAAAAATCGCATGATGAGGCTGTGAACGCCGAAAAAACGGCCATCTCGCCGAAACGAGATGGCCATGCTGAAATCAGGTCAAAGACCGCCGGGCCCGCCTCTACTCAACACGCCGGGCGCGTGGTTCGCGGGCGGCGGTGTCCTTGCCACCGGAGCAGGTGACGAACGGGCCGTCGGCCAGGGGAGCCGGGCGGGTGAAGCCGACTTCGGGAAGGTCGCTGGGCTTGCCGGCGAGGGGGAAGTCCTTGCGCAGGGGGAAGTAGGGATAGCCTTCCCACATGAGGATGCGCTTGAGGTTCGGATGGCCCGAAAAGCTCACTCCCATCATGTCCCAGGCCTCACGCTCATGCCAGTCGGCGGTGGGCCAGACGTCGATCACGCTCGGGACGGCCTCGCCGTCGGGGATCTTCGCACGGACGCGGAGGTGGTGATGATGGCCGGTGCCGTAAAGTTCGTACACCACCTCGAAGCGGGGTTCCTCGCCCATGTTGTCCAGGGTGGAGAGGTCGACCAGGTAATCGAAGGCCAGTTCGTCACGGCAGTATTTGAGCAGAGCCTTGGCGGAGCTGAGCGTCACATGCAGCGTCTGCTCGCCTCGAAACTCGGTGGTTCCGAGAACGGCTTCGCCAAATTTTTCCTTCAGGGCCGTGGCCATCTGGGCGGGGTTCATGATCGGAGCTTCGGGGAGGATTCGGGAATCAGGCGGCGATTTCTTCGAGCAGCTCCTTCTTCTGGTCTTCGAGGGCGTGTTCGGTCTCGATCTTCTTCTGGAGGCGCATCAGGCCTTCGAGCAGGGCCTCGGGACGGGGCGGGCAGCCGGAGATGTAGACGTCCACCGGGATGAGATTGTCGATGCCCTGGAGCACGGCGTAGCTGCGATACATGCCGCCGCTGGAGGCGCAGGCACCCATCGCGATGCACCACTTCGGCTCCGGCATCTGGTCCCAGATGCGCTTGACGGCCAGGGCCATCTTGTAGGTCACGGTGCCGGCGACGATCATCACGTCCGCCTGGCGGGGGGAGAAGCGCATGACTTCCATGCCAAAACGGCTGAGGTCATAGCGGCTGCAGGCCGCGGCCATCATTTCAATGGCGCAGCAGGCCAGGCCCATCGGCATCGGCCAGAGGGAGTTTTTCCGCATCCAGTTCATGGCGGCGTCGAGCTTCGTGAAGACGACGTTTCCCTCGATCTTCGAATCGTAGGCGGCGTGGGTTTCAGCGGGGGCGACCATGGTTCTGGGGGGTGAAAAACTCGCCAGGAATACGCTCCGGGCACCCCCCGGGCAACCCCTTTGTGAAAGTTTTCACAAGCGTCGGGACGAGGTTTTAGACAAAGCCTGCGTATAAAAGATGGTCGAATTCAGGCATGGTTTACTTCATCCTCGTCCCACCTTCGTCGTGACCTCCATCATCGCCTTTTTTATCATCGCCCTCATCTCGCTCATTGCCGTGAGGGTCGGTTCCACGGCGTTGATGATGACGGGCTTGAGCTGGGACACGGCCAGTTTTCAGGCATATTCCGCCTTTTTCGGGGTCGGTTTCACCACGCGGGAGGCCGAGATGGTGGTGAACCATCCCGTCCGGCGGCGGATCATTCGGGACTTGATCCTGGCAGGGAACGTCGGGCTGACCTCCGCCCTGGCCACCCTGGTGGTCACCCTCATGCAGACCGCCACCACCTCCCACCTCCTGCTGCTGGTCGCCGTGGCATCCGCCGGAGTGGCGGGCCTGCTCATGCTCTCGCGGGTCGGCTGGCTGCAGAAGCTGCTGGATCATGTCATTCGAAGGGCCCTCGAGCATTCCGGCATGGTCCGGGCGCTCGATTATGAACTGCTGCTGCGCATTCAGCATGGTTATGCGGTTTCTGAAATCGAGGTCCTGCCTGACACTTACCTGGCAGGGCGCACCCTGCGGGACTCGCGGCCCTGGGACCGGGGTGTCGTGATCCTCTCCATCACCCGCAACGGCGAAACCATTCCCGGCCTGCCAGGGCCCTCGGACTTGATCCAGGCCAACGACATCCTGACGGCCTATGGAAAAGAAGACTCCCTCATGGCCTTGGTGGATCCGCTGAAAAACAAGCCCGCGCCCGCTCAGGCGGAGTAGCCGGGAAAAGTCGGGCGGCTGGCGGCGTACTTTGTTTCCACCACCATGAAGAACCGCCGCTCCTTTCTCACCACCGCCCTGCAAACCAGCGCCCTCGCCCTTGGCGGAAGCCGGATAACAAGCTTTGCCGAAGCCCCGAAGCGCCAGATCCGCAAGGCCATCATGGGCGGCACGCTCGGCATCAAGGGAACCCTGGTGGAGAAGTACAAGGCGGCCCGCGAGGCGGGTTATGAAGGCGTGGAACCCGCCGGCGGCCTGAACCAGCAGGAAGTCATCGACGCCCTCGGCGCCTCCGGCCTGCAGGCGGCCAGCGTCTGCTGCCACACCCATTGGAAACAGACCCTGACGCACAACGACGAGAAGGTGCGCGAAGAAGGCCTCCAGGGCGTGCTGCAGACCCTGCGCGACGCCAAGGCCTACGGGGCGGACTCCATCCTGGTCGTGCCCGGCGTCTGCAACGAGGAGGTGCCATACCACCTGGCCTGGGAGCGCTCCATCGCCCAGATCAAGAAGGCGGTGCCGCTCGCGAAGGAGCTCGGCGTGAAGATCAGCATCGAGAACGTCTGGAACAACTTCATCCTCAGCCCGCTCGAGGCCGTGCGCTACCTGGATGAAGTGGGCGACCCCATCGTCGGCTGGCACTTCGACATCGGCAACGTCCTGCGCTTCGGCTGGCCGGAGCAGTGGATCCCCGTTCTCGGCAAGCGCATCAACCGCATCCACGTGAAGGAGTTCAGCATCAAGAAGATGAAGGAGGAGGGCATGTACAAGGGCTTCGACTGCGACCTGACCGAGGGCGACAACAACTGGACCGCCATCATGAAGGCCCTGGACGGCATCGGCTACTCCGGCTGGGCCATCAGCGAGCAGCGCGGCGGCATCAACCCGAACGGGCTCAGGATGCTCACCGAGCGCATGGACCGCATCTTCGCGATGTGATCCGGCCGCCCTCCCACCTAACCTACTTTGCAGGAATTTCGTTGAGCGTGTAATAACCGACGGCGTGCAGCAGCGGCAGCCCTTCCGCGCTGCGCAGGCCGTCGAGGTGCAGCTCATGCACGTGCCCCTGCGTCAGCGGCGCGATCCTGAGACGCACCGACCTGCCGTCGGCGCCGACCTCGGCCCGGGTGATCTCCGGCAGCACCTCGTCCACCTCATCGCCGCCATACTGCTCCCGGTAGGCGTAGGTGAAGGCGCGGATCGAATAGCTTTTCACATCACCGGCGGCGGCGGGGTTCACCGGCTGGGTGAAGGTGAGCTCAAAGCCGTCCGGGCGCGCCCTCATCTCGTGAACCTCAAACGGCACCCGGCCGGTCCACTCGCATTTTTCAAAGCAGAAGGGCTTGCCGCCACGCGCACCCCAGCCGCGGTCGCTGCCGCCGACAAACACGCGGCCCTCCTCATCCATGCGTCCGCCGATCAAGCCGGAGGCGAAGCCGCTGCGGAACGGAAAGACCACACCCTGCCGGATGCCGTTGACGGTTTCCAGGAACACGCGGCTGAGGTTGCTGTGGCTCTGGTCGGCCACAAAAAGCTGCCGGGCGAACGGACCGAACTTTCCGGCGCTCAGGTCGCAGACGATCGCGGTGGCCGAGTTGCCGATCTTGCCATGCACGAGATAGACGGCGGGCGGCACGAGCTCCTTGATGCGCTTGCGCTCCATCACCATGCGGCCAGGATCACCGCCGGGCCGGTTTTCATTGCGTTTTCTTTCGCCCTGGAAGGCCTCGGGGATGGGATCCACCGGACGCGGCCCCATGTTTGCCGCCAGGTCGTACCAGACATTGCCGCCGGGATGTCCCTGGAAGCTGCCCGGCACCAGATGCTGCAGCGTGCAGGAGCCATGCCACGGCCCCTGGTTGTCGCAGTAGTAAACCTCGCCCTCGGCATCGAATCCCACGCCGCCGGGGCTGCGGATGCCGGAGCAGGTCGGCACCATCGTGCCATCGGGCTTGATTCTCAGCGCCCAGCCGCGGAACGGCACCTGGCTGGAAAAGGAGCCGGTCAGGCAGAGCGTGACCCAGAGGTCGCCCGACCGGTCGAAGCGCGACCCCACGGCATATTCATGGTAGTCTCCCGACACGCCCCAGGCGTCGCTGACATTGTCAAAGAGGTCCGCGCGATCATCGCCATCCGTGTCCTTCAGGCGCGTGACCTCATAACGGGTCGTGGCGTAAAGGCAGCCGTCCTTCGGGTTCCAGGCCAGGCCCAGCACCTCATGCAGGCCGCTGGCATGGAGCTTGTAGCGCACGGAGGAGGGGTCGCCGGACGCGGCGCCGCTGACGAACCAGACCTCGCCGCGCCGCGTGCCCAGGGCCAGCCTGCCCCCGGGCAGCAGCTCGATGGAGCCGACCTCCAGGGCCGTCTCCTTCGGGGTCTCAAAAGTGGTGATCTTGTAGTAGTCCGCCTCCACCGGATCGGCTGCGGACAGAAGGGCGGGAATCAGCAGGAGCAGGGGCAGGAGTCGGTTCATGAAAGGCGTGATGCAGGGAGAAACGCCGGAAACCGGCCTCTGCAAACAGAAGAACTCAACAACTCGCCGGCCTGTCCAAAAGTGCGTCCACCGGCCGCGTCGCCGGGTCGCGGGCGTCGTGATGGACTTGCGCAACAGGCATCCGGCCGCAAACTCAGCCTGCCGTGCCCACCACCGACCTTCGCACCTCGTTCCTCCGCGCGCTGGCGCCTGACAGCCAGTTTCACCGGATGTTCGACCATCTGCCGGGCATCTCCTTCTTTGCCAAGAACCACCGGCTGCAGCTCGTCTGCGCCAACCGGCACTTCATTGAGACGATGGGGTTCCGGAGGGAGGATGACATCGTGGGCAAGAGCGACTTCGACCTCTTCCCGGTGCGCCTGGCGGAAAACTTCCGCCGTGACGACGAGGAGATCCTGCGCACGGGCGAGGCCAAGCTGAACATCGTCGAGCTGTTCTTCAACCCCCAGGGCATCCCGGACTGGTTCATCACCCACAAGATGCCTCTGAGGGACAAGAAGGGCCGGGTCATCGGCCTCATGGGCGCCACGCAGAGCTACGGCCAGGCGATGACCACGGTGCATGCCAGCCAGCACATCGAGCGCGCCCTGGCCTTCATCCGCGAGAACTTCCGCCGCCGGCTCAGCGTCGAGGAGCTGTCGGCCCATGTGCATCTGAGCCCGAGGCAGCTGCACCGGAAGTTTGTCGAGACCTTTGGCTGCAGCCCGCAGACCTTCATCATGAAGCTGCGCATCCAGGCCGCCTGCGAGGCGCTCCAGCACGAGGACGCCCAGATCAGCCAGGTGGCCACCGACCTTGGTTTCTACGACCAGAGCGGCTTCACGCATCACTTCCACAAGAACGTCGGCATCACGCCGCTGAACTATCAGCGGCGCTTCCGTCTCGGAGCACGGCAGGACAAGTCCTCCAGCTGACCCGATCAGGCCCAGGCGCGGCGCAGCAGGTTCAGGTAGTTGCCGTGCATGACCGCCTCGACGTCCGCCTGGCTGTAACCGCGTTTTTCAAGCATGGCCGGAATGCGCGCGAGGTCGGCGATGGTGTCGAGATCCTCCGGCGTCTGCTCGGTGCCGTAGCCCCCGTCCAGGTCCGTGCCGATGCCGCTGTGCAAGGCGTTGCCGGCCAGCTGGCAGACATGGTCGATGTGGTCGCAGATGACCTCCAGCTTCAGGCCGGTCTCCTGCGGCGTCGTCTTGCCGCGGATCCAGCCGGGGATCATCATCCAGGCGTCCAGCGCGGCACCGATGACGGCGCCGCGGGCGATCAGCGCCTTGATCTGCTCATCGCTGAACTGGCGGACGTCCGGCACCAGGGTCCGGCAGTTGGAATGGCTGGCCCAGATCGTGCCCTCGAAGAGGTCCAGCGCCTCCCAGAAGCTCTCGTCGGAGAGATGTGTCACGTCGAGGATCATGCCGAGGCGGCTCATCTCACGGACCAGCTCGCGCCCCTCGGGGGTCAGGCCGCCCGGGGTGTCATGGCCCATGGCATAACGACATTTGCCATAATGCGCGGGACCCATGGCCCGAAGACCCTGCTCCCAGCAGCGCTCCAGGTGGCCGACGGTGCGGATGCTGTCCGCGCCCTCCAGGCTGAGGATGTAGAAGATGGGCTTGCTATCGTCCGGGATGCTCGTGTCGTTCCAGACCGCCAGCGCATGATCCAGCTGGGCCAGGTTTCTCACCTGGCACAGATGGCCGTCCTCCTCCATTGCACGGTACCATGCAAGCTGGCCCTGGGTCTCCGACCAGGCCTGTTCGGGCGACATCCAGTTGGCGATCGGTGACACGCCCGGCATGCAGCCCGCAAGCTGGGTGGCGACACAGATGCCCACCCTGCCCTGGCGCATTTCCGGAAAGGCCGTGGTGCCTGCGGCGCGGCCCTTGCCCACCACACCGGCCTCGCGGCGGCGGATTTCATGGACGGGCAGGCGAAGATCGCGATTGAAGCCGCCGAGGGCGTTCAGGCTGAGGTCGAGGTGGGCGTCGAAGATGAGCATGGGAGCTGGAAAAACGTCGCTGGCGGGAAAAATCCTGCGTCGATCAACCTTGGATGCTCAAGGCATAACGGCCCGCCTTCCGGCTCAGCCTGACCGAAGCGCCATAAAGGCTGCCAAGGGCCCTGCTGGTCAGCGTCCCTTCCTTGGGCCCCTGGGCCAGCACCGCCCCGTCACGCAGCAGAAACACATGCGTGATGCAGGGAAGAATCTCCTCCACATGATGCGTGACCATGATGAGCGAGGGCGCCTCGGGCCATCCGCTGATCTCGCTCATCCAGGACAGAAACTGCTCGCGGGCGACCGGATCCAGGCCGGCGCAGGGCTCGTCGAGAATCAGCACTTCAAAGCGCGCCATGAGCGCCCGGCAGATCAGGACCTTTTGCTTTTCACCCTGTGAAAGCGTCGCCCAGAGCGACTTTTTCAGATGCATGCACCCGGCGGCCTCGAGGAGGCCGGCCGCCTGCTTTTTCAACGTGGTGGAGGGCGGCTGCCAGAGGTTCAGCTTGGCATCTCGGCCGCTGGCGACC
>Ga0315900_10008658_pt1 | contig 13061 bp, 8 predicted proteins | sample LakEriMetagenome_FD_203521 | JGI IMG/M metagenome (GOLD analysis project Ga0315900, IMG submission 203521) | Freshwater fungal communities from buoy surface, Lake Erie, Ohio, United States - Buoy 12 MA114 | ecosystem: Environmental > Aquatic > Freshwater > Lake > Lake biofilm | place: USA: Lake...
GATTTTTGATGGCTTTCATCGCCGGCGCTGGACGCATGAGGGTAAATTCTTCAAGGGCAAGGTAGAAGGGCAATATGAAATGCTGCCCGTGCCGGTCCAGCTTCCGCATCCGCCGCTTTATATGGCAGGCGGGACGGATCGGTCCATTGCCTATGCCGGGCACAATGGTTTTGGGCTGATGCTCAGCACTCTACCTGGGATTGAAACTCTCCAGGCACAAGCGAAGATCTATCGCGAAGCGCTGGCGACCGCGCCTTCACCTCAGTGCAACAACCCGGCAGCCGGGCATATTGATATCGCGCGTATGGTCTATGTGGCAGATACGGATGAACAGGCACGTGCCGATACGGAAGACCACATCCTGCAACATATCAGCAATTTCAACAGCGCCGGCACCAGCGGATACCTTGGTTCAGTATCCGAGAAAGGGCAGGCGCTGGATTACGGGGTTTTAGCGGAAACCACCCTGTTACATGGCAGCCCAGCGACAGTGATTGCGAAGCTTCGTGCCCTACAGGCGCGTACCGGCATGACTAGCCTGCTGCTGCATTACCCGCCCTATTACGGGCATGAGAAAATCCTGCGCAGCCTGACGCTTTTCGCCCAGCATGTGATTCCGGCCTTCCGCCCACCGGCCAGCCGGATAGCCGCTGAATAGGCATGGATTTCAGCCGCCACCTGGGGTAAGAGGCTTTCCCCTGGGGGCTTTTTACCAGGCATCAGGGAGAAGAGAGGAAATACCATGACCTTAGAAAGACGTTCCGTCCTTTCCGCCGCCGGCGGAGCTGCGGCGTTTGGCGCGCTGCCCTGGCAGAGTGCACATGCCCAGGCGACGAATACCATCAAGATCGGGCTGCTTTCGGATATGTCCGGCCCCTATCGCGACTTGAACGGCCCGAACAGCATTTCCGCAACACGTCTCGCCATGCAGGAAATGGCGCCGCGCGGGCTGAATGTTGAGCTGGTGGTGGCAGACCATCAGAACCGCCCGGACGTTGGGGTAAATATCACGCGGCAATGGTTTGACCGCGATGGTGTGGATATGGTCCTCAACCTCGCCGCGTCTTCCGTGGCGCTCGCCGTTTCGGAATTGGCGCGTGAGAAAAACAAGGTGGCAATTGCAACCTCAACTGCGACGTCGGATCTCACAGGCCGTGCGTGCAACGCCAACACCATTCATTGGGTTTACGATACCTATATGCTGGCGAAGTCCACTGGTGCCGCCATGGTGCGCGCGGGTGGTGATAGCTGGTTCTTTATCACGGCGGATTACGCCTTCGGTCATGCACTGGAACGCGATACGGCAGCCTTTGTGCGCGCAGCTGGTGGGCGGGTTGTTGGACAGGTGCGTACGCCCTTCCCAGGGACGACGGATTTCTCCTCCTTCATTCTGCAGGCGCAAGCAAGCCGGGCAAAGGTGATTGGCCTTGCCAATGCAGGTACTGATACCAGCAACTGCATCAAGCAGGCGGCGGAATTCGGCATTACACGCCGGGGTATCAAGCTTGCGTCTATGCTCATGTTCATCACGGATGTGCATGCGCTTGGGCTTGAAACCGCGCAGGGTCTGGTTTGCACCGCTTCCTATTATTGGGACATGAATGACCAGACGCGAAATCTCGCGCGACGCGTCCTTGCCAATTCTGGTGTGGATACGCCGGTAACCATGGCGCAGGCGGGGGATTACTCGGCAACCCTGCATTACCTGAAGGCGGTCGCCGAACTGGGTGCGGCGCCGGCCAAGGCCAATGGGCGCGCCGTTGTGGAACGCATGAAGGCCATGCCGACGCAAGACGACGCCTTCGGCCGGGGCACTATCCGTGCTGATGGCCGCAAGCTTCACCCGGCTTATTTGTTTGAAGTGAAGACGCCTGCTGAAAGCAAGCACAAGCATGACTACTACAAGCTGTTGCAGACAAGCGCGGCTGATGATGCCTTCCGTTCCGTGGCGGATGGTGGCTGTTCGCTAGTCCGTAGCTGAACCAATTTGGTGGGGCGGCCGCGTGCCGCCCCATCGCCTTCCTATGCCTTCGGCAAGGGCGGCAGCGGTGTCGCCTCAGGCGGGATTTGCACTTCCGCGACGTTCAGCGTCATGGAAACCGCAACGTAGTATCCACTCACGGCAATCAAATCCACGACACCCTGTTCGCCGAATCGCGCAGCGGTAGCGGCGAAGGTTGCGTCCGATACACCGTGATCCCGGTGCAGTTCAGTGCAAAATTCATAGACCAGGCGCTGATCTTCCGTCATGCCGGCGGGGCGGCGGCCCTCGGCAAGATCAGCGGCAATCGCGGGCGGCAGGCCGGCCTTCATCGCCATGGCGTGATGCGCGTACCATTCATATTGGCTGGTCCAGACCCGCGCCGTGACCAGAATGGCGAACTCATTCAAATCGGCGGGAATGGAACTATTGAAGCGCAGATATTCCCCGACCTTCTGCATCCTATCGGCAAAAACCGGGCTGCGGAGCCAGGCATTGAAGGGGCCGCGCAAGCCACCGCGCGGGCCCTTGATGATGCCCTCGGCCGCGGCGCGCTGCTCCGCGCTCATGCTATCTTGCGTCAATTCGGGGAAGCGCGGTTTCTTGGGCGTGCTCATGCTGGTTTCCTTTTCTTCATTGCTGCCGAAAGCGGCGCGCCCCGGCGGATGGGGCAGGCTAGACAGCGCCAGTGGGGCGGGCAAGCCAGCGCATGCTTGCCGGGGCGGGGAGCTTTGGTTAGCCTAAGCTTCTAGAACAGCGCCCCCATGGCATTCCGGGGCCACCACCAAGCCGGATGGAGAAGCACCATGCATGATATCGTGATTCGCGGCGGCACCATTGTGGATGGTCTTGGCACGCCGCGTTACACCGGCGATGTCGCGATTGATGGCGACCGCATCACGCAGGTGGGCGGCAAGGCCGGGCCGGCGCGGCGCGATATTGCAGCCGAAGGCCGGCTGGTCACGCCGGGGTGGGTGGATGTGCATACGCATTATGATGGCCAGGCCACATGGGACCCCAACTTGGCCCCTTCATCCTGGCATGGCGTGACGACTTTGCTGTTTGGGAATTGCGGCGTTGGCTTCGCGCCGGTGCAGAAAAGCCACCATCAGGCGCTGATTGACCTGATGGAAGGCGTGGAAGATATCCCGGGCATTACGTTGACCGAAGGGTTGAAATGGAATTGGGAAAGCTTCCCCGAATATCTTGACGCTTTGGAAGCGATGCCCCGCACGCTGAATATTGGCGCGCAACTCGCGCATCATCCCTTGCGCGTTTATGTCATGGGTGAACGCGGCCTGAAGCGCGAAAACGCGACGGGCGATGATATTGAAGCCATGGCGCGGCTGACGCAGGAAGCGCTGGAAGCGGGCGCCTTCGGCTTCACCACATCCCGCACGGATCAGCACAAGACGCTCGCTGGTGATCTGGTGCCAGGGCGCTATGCGGAAGAGGAAGAATTGCTCGCCATCGGCCGCGCCATGGGCAAGGCAGGACGCGGCACCTTCGGCATGTTGAGCGATTTTGAGGATGAGGCGGCCGAATTCCGCTGGCTGCGCGAAGTGGCGAAATCCACCAAGCGGCCAGTTTGGTTCCTGCTGACCGACCGCGCCTATGACCCGCAGCGTTGGAAGCGCCTGATGCAGGGCGTGCATGATGCGCGCGCCGAGGGGCTTAGTCTTGCGGCGCAAGTCGCAGGGCGCACGGTGGGGTTGATTTTGGGGTTGACCACATCGCTCAATCCCTTTGCCTTGCGCGAAAGTTTTGCAGCACTGGCCGGGTTGCCGCCAGCCGAGCAATTGGCGCGGCTGCGTGATCCGGAAGTGCGGCGCAAGATCCTCTCCGAGGAAGCATCGAAGCGGTTGCTGGATGTGCTGCCGCCGCTGTCCCGCCAAATCGCGACGCGTTGGGACAATATGTTCGAATTGGGCGACCCGCCGGATTATGAACCGCCGCGCGAACGGAGCATCGCCGCACTTGCTGCCAAGGCGGGGCAGGATCCGGCTTCCTATTGCTATGATTTCCTGGTCGGCGCTGATGGTGGGCGGATGCTTTATTTCCCCGTCACCAACTACGTGACCGGCGATTTGTCCGTTGTACGCGAAATGAACATGGACAAGGCAACGGTGCTTGGCCTTTCCGATGGCGGCGCCCATTGCGGCGTGATCTGCGATGCTTCCACGCCGAGCTTCATGCTGACCCATTGGGCGCGTGATCGGAAGCGCGGCGATGGGCTGCCCTTAGAATTCGTGGTGAAGCGGCAAACGAGTGAAACCGCCGATTTCTTCGGCCTGTCGGATCGTGGGCGGTTGGCACCTGGTGCCATGGCCGATGTGAACATCATCAATTTCGATGCGCTGCGCCTGTATCATCCTGAAATGATCTATGACCTGCCGGCGGGTGGGCGGCGTCTGGTGCAGCGGGTTGAAGGCTATGACATGACTTTGGTTGCCGGCCAGCCCATCCGCGAAGCGGGCCATGACACCGGCGCGCTGCCGGGCAAGCTGCTGCGCGCAAAAGCCTGAAAGGCAGCGCAGCCATGATGCCGAAGCTGCAGCGCCGAGGCTTGGTGGCAGGGCTTGGCGCGCTGGTCGCGGCGCCGCGCTTGGCCCGTGCAGCCTGGCCCGAAAGACCGCTGCAATTGATCGTGCCCTTCGCGGCTGGCGGAGGCACCGACATTTCAGCGCGCACCATGGCGCAATTCCTGGAACGCGAATTGGGCCAGCCTGTGGTGGTGCAAAATCGCCCCGGCGCAGGCGGAGAGATCGGGCTTTCCGCCATCGCGGATGCGCGACCAGATGGTTATACTATCGGCATCATTAATACGCCGGGCATTGTGACGATCCCGATTGAAAGATCGCCGCGCTGGTCTTTGGCAAGCTTCACTTTCATCGCCGGCGTTGTCGAAGACCCAACAACCTTTGCCGTGCATCCCGAAAGCCCAATTCGTAGCATTTCTGATTTGATCTCTGCCGCCAAGGCAAAACCAGGTGAGGTGACGGTTGGCACGCAGGGCGTCGGCTCGGCCGGGCATATCAGTGCGCTGTTGTTGGAACAGGCGGCTGGTATTCGCTTTGAATGCGTCAGCTACTCCGGCTCCGCGCCTGCGGCCGTGGCGCTGATGCGGCGCGATATTCAAGTGACGACTGCAAGCCTTGGTGAAAGTCTGACCTTCGCGCAGCAGCAGCCATGGCGTGTCCTGGGGTTGATGTCCTCAGCGCGGTCCGAATTCGCGCAGGATGTACCGACCTTCAAGGAAGCGGGTTACGATATTCGTGGCGGGTCTTTGCGTGGCATTGGGGCGGCGCGTGGCCTGCCCGAAGATGTGGTGCGTCGGCTTTCTGCGGCGATTGGTGCCGCGCTGCGCCATCCTGAATTTCGCGCGGTGAGTGCGCGGACCTTCCAGCCGCTGCGCTTTCTGGATAGCGCGGAATATGTGGCCTATTTGCAGGATGCTGATGCAGCGCATCGCGCACTCTGGCGGCAGCGGCCCTGGAATAGCTGAGGCAGGCTTCCGTTAGGTCAGCCGATAATGGCTCGGCATTTCATCCTTGAGTGCCACGCCGGTGGCACCAAGCTTGCGCGCTTCCACCAATAGCCAAAGCGCCTTGGCGGCGGCGGCATCGGCGCTGAGGCCGCCTGGACGGATATTGCTGATGCAATTCCGCATCGCGTCATTGCTGCCGCGCCGGGCCGCCCAGGTCAGGTAAAGCCCCATGCTATCGGTTGCAGAAAGACCTGGCCTTTCGCCAATCAGCACGACAACCGCGGCGGCTTCCATCGCTTCTGCAATATCATCCCCAAGCGCAACGCGCGCCTGCTCGGCAATAATGATCGGCCCAGGTGTGAAGCCGGCCTTGCCAAGCGCAGGCACCAGCGCGGCGAGCAAAGCGGGCGCTCGTTGTTGCACACCACTGGCGCAAAGCCCATCCGCCACAACCAGTGCAATGCAGCCTTTTGCTTTTGGCAGAACAGACTCTTCCGGCAGTTTGCGACCAAGATCAGGGCGCAGCAAAAAGCGCCGGCGTTCTTCTGCCTGGCTTGTCACGCGCCGAATGGGCAGACCCAGCGGCGTCAGTTCCGCTTCAAGCTTCGCCGTATCCAGGCTGGACCAGACCGCATCGCGTGCCCGTGCATGCGCCTCCTGAAAATCGAGATGCGCCGCGGTCGGCAGCGCATTGCCAACACGCCCCAGTGCCACGCGCGCATCGGTGAAACGGCGGAGATCGCGCCATTTGCTGGGCGTGCTCATGCAAGCCCAATCAGCTTGGGTGACAGGCGCGCAGGAATTACTTCTGTCGCGCCGCCGATACCCATGCGGTTCAACCAATCCTCAAATTCCGGCGCGGGACGCTTGCCGAGTGCGGCGCGCGCATAAAGCCCATCATGGAAGGAGGTTGATTGGTAGGCCAGCATCACATCATCCGCGCCCGGCACGCCCATGACGTAAGTGACGCCCGCGGCGGCAAGGCAGGTCAGTAGCGCATCCATATCATCCTGATCCGCTTCCGCGTGGTTGGTGTAGCAAACATCAACCCCCATCGGCAGGCCAAGCAGCTTGCCGCAGAAATGGTCTTCCAACCCAGCGCGGAGAATCTGCCTGCCGTCAAACAGATATTCAGGACCGATGAAGCCCACCACGGAATTGACCAGCAACGGCGAAAAACGCCGCGCTACCGCATAGGCGCGTGCTTCGAGTGTTTGCTGATCCACACCGTGATGCTGATCCGCACTCAGCGCGCTGCCCTGACCGGTTTCAAAATACATCACATTCTGCCCAAGGCTGCCACGCTTGAGCGTAAGCGCCTGGTCATGCGCCTCTGCGAGCAAGGCCAGATCAACACCAAAGGATCGGTTCACGCCTTCCGTCCCGCCGATTGATTGAAATACCAGATCAACTGGCGCACCCATATCCATGGCGCGCATGGTGGTGGTGACATGCGCCAGCACACAGCTTTGCGTTGGAATGTCGTAGGCGATGCGCAGTCTATCCAACATATCCAGAATGCGCAGTACCGCTTCCACATTATCGGTAGCGGGATTGACGCCGATCACCGCATCACCTGCCCCCAGCAAAAGCCCATCCAAGGTGGCGGCGGCGATGCCGCGCGGATCATCGGTTGGATGGTTGGGTTGCAGGCGGATCGAAAGCCGCCCCTGCAGACCAATAGTATTGCGAAAGCACGTGACATTTACGCATTTCGCGGCGACCGAAATCAAATCCGCCACGCGCATGATTTTCGAAACAGCCGCGACCATTTCCGGCGTCAGCCCCGGTGCAAGCGCCGCAAGAGTTGCGCTATCGGCAGCATCGGCAAGCAGCCAATCGCGCAGGCCACCAATCGTCAGGCTGCTGATCGGCGCGAAGGCTGCCTTGTTGTGGCTATCCTGGATCAGGCGCGTAACCTCATCCGCCTCATAGGGAATTACGCTTTCGGATAGGAAATGCTTGACCGGCATATCAGCCAGGGCACGCTGCGCGGCGATGCGTTCCTCAGCGCTTTCGGCAGCAACTCCCGCCAGCGCGTCGCCGGACCGGAAAGGGGTCGCGCGCGCAAGCAATGTCTTCAAATCGGGGAAGACATAACGTGTGGTGCCGATGGTCTGCGCGAAAGCCATGCTCGTCCTGCAGGAAAGAATCAACCCCGTATACTATAGCGTGAAGGAGTGCGGGATTCGATACTGAAAGCGTGTGGCCCACCCGGCATGACAGGCGCGATCCACAGGCATAGACTATCCCTGAAAATGGAGGATAGCAGATGCGCATTGCGGTGATGGGTACGGGTGGTGTTGGCGGCGGTTTTGGCGCGGCCTTGTCCAAGGCAGGGGCGGATGTAACCTTTATCGCTCGCGGCGCCCATCTGGCGGCCATGCAGCGTGACGGTTTGCGCATCACGGGCGGTCGGGGTGAGACGCATTTGCTGCCGACCAAGGCCACGGATGATCCCGCCAGTATCGGGCCAGTGGATCTGGTGATGTTCTGCGTGAAGCTCTGGGATGTGGAAAGCGCCGGTGAGGCAATTCGCCCGCTGATCGGTCCGCATACTGCAGTCCTGCCCTTGCAGAATGGCATTGATGCCAGCGAAAGGCTGATCCCTGTTCTAGGTGCACAAGCTGTCATGGGTGGTGTCGCGCAAATCAGCGCCACCATTGATGCGCCTGGCGTGATTCGGCAGACCGGCACTTTCATGCGCCTTGCTTTTGGCGAATTGGATGGCAGCATCTCAGCGCGCGGCAAGGCATTTCTGGAGTGGTGCCAGCGCGCCGGTTTTGACGCGACGCTAAGTGACCGCATCCTGACCGAGCTTTGGCTGAAATTCATCATCCTGGCCACAAATTCAGGGATGACAGCCCTTACCCGCCGCCCACTGGGTGAATTGCGCGACGATCCCGATATCGCACCCTATTTCCGCGCAGGTTTTGAAGAAGTGATCGCCCTTGCCCACGCCAAGGGCATTTGGCTGCCGGATGATGTGTTGGAACGCAGCATGAAATTCACTATGGGCGCGCCAGCAGGAATGCGGGCCTCCATGGCCGTGGATTTGATCCGCGGCAATCGTATTGAATTGCCGTGGCTATCTGGGAAAGTCGTAGCAATGGGCCGCGCGCTTGGCGTGCCAACACCAACCCACGCCCTGATCAACGCCGCGCTGAAGCCCTTCGCCATGGGTGCGCCCAAGGATTAGAAAGCTTGGCGCTACAAAACCAGCAGTTCAGGATGGGGTCTACCACGCGAATATTCGAAAGGATGCGCAACATGAAAATCGTCAAGATTGAAGATTTGCACTGCAATGCTGGCTGGCGTGATTTTTCCTTCCTTAAGATCACGACGGATGAGGGCATCATTGGTTGGTCCGAATATAATGAAGGCTACGGCAGTGCCGGCATTACTGCCGTTATTCGCCGCATGGCCGCTGGGCTCATTGGCGAAAACCCCCGCGCTGTTGAACGCATTATGAGCACGCAATATGCGATCACGCGCCAGGCGCCCGGCGGTATCAACCAGCAGGCGATGGCAGCGATTGAAAATGCGTTGCTGGATGTGAAAGCGAAATCACTCGGCGTACCAGTCTATGAGCTATTTGGCGGCAAGGTTCGCGATACCCTTCCGCTTTATTGGTCGCACTGCGGCAGCTATCGCTTCCATCATGCGGCAGTGATGGGGCTTGATCCCATTCGCTCCCTCGATGATCTGGTGGCGCTTGGTGCGCATGTGAAAGCGCGCGGTTTCAGGGCACTCAAGACAAATATATTCCGCTTTGATCTTGATCCACCCAATATGTATCAGCCTGGCTTCGCACGTTCCCCCGGTGGGCCTGAATTGAATGCAGATGGCGCGACACTCGCCGCCATCAAGGACGGGCTCGCAGCCTTCCGTCAGGGTGCAGGGCCCGATATGGGCATATTGTTGGACACGAATTTCAACTTCAAGACCGAAGGCTACATAAAGGTCGCGCGCGCCTGTGAACCCTTCGACCTGTTCTGGCTGGAAATTGACAGCTACGACCCTGAGGGCCTGCGTCTGATCCGGGATCGTGCGCCCATGCCGATTGCATCCTGTGAATCACTCTTTGGCCGGCGACAATTCCGACCCTTCTTCGAACATCGTGCCATGGATGTGGCAATTGTGGATGTACCCTGGAATGGTCTTGCCGAAAGCCACAAGATTTCAACCATGGCCGAAGCCTATGAAATGAATTGTGCGCCACATAATTTCTATGGCCATCTTTCGACGCTGATGAGCGCCCATTTCTGCGCCGCCATCCCGAATTTCCGCATCATGGAAATAGATATTGACGATGTTGCCTGGAAGGATGATCTGGTGACGCATCCACCGGAGATCCGCGATGGCGCGCTGATAGTGCCTGACCGGCCCGGCTGGGGCGCCGATATCAATGAGGAAGCGGTGCGCGCCCATCCTCCGCGCAACCGCCATCCATGAACGACTGCGCGTTACGGCGCAATCGTGATCCGTCCGGTATTCTGGCGCGCAAAAAACCCTGGCCGATACATATCCCGCACCTCGGCACCTGGCAGTTCAAAATTACCCGCCGTAACGGCGCGCAACCGCACTGCAATGCGCGCTACGCGGCCTTCCCCTTCCAAGGTCACCGCCGCGGCAAAGCGATCATCCAAGACGGGCTGACTATCAATAGCGGTGAGTGTGCCAAGCCAGGCTAGGCCAGAAACCTCACCCGCGCCGAAGCGTCCGGTGATTTCCCAGCCCGCCGGCAGACCTTGCTGCAGCAGCAATTGATACCGGTCATCTGCATCCGTGCGCGCTTCCAGAATAAGAATAAAGCCATCGCCGGCACGGATGGTATCCAAGTTCAGCGTACTGCCATCCAGCCCATGGAAATGCCGACGGATCGTCAGGCCCTGCCGGGTAGCGGGCAGAGCCTCACGCGGAATGCCCTTTGTCGCCACCATTTGCCAGACGGTAGTGCTACCCAGATTGCGCAGCCGCGCGGGGCCAGAGAGTGGCGTCATAATGACCGGTGCTGCGGGCAGCGCCACGCCATCCAGGCTTGCCTCAATCGGGCGCATGCCTTGCCCCAAACGCGCTGCCGCCAGCACGGCCCAGGCCTGTTCCTGGGTGCTTGTATTTTCCGGCGTGAAATTCTGCCCCGGCAAGACCCCCATCAGCGCCGCCAACCGATCCGCAAGCAAGCCGCTTTCCTTGAGCAGGCTTGCCACCGCCAGCGCGTCACGCTGCGCTGTGCCGTAATCAAAACTCCACCAGCGCCGGCTGAGGTTTCCAAGCGCAGCGTTGAATGCATGTTCTGCGCGCGCCCGATCACCGCCACGCGCAAACACCGCGCCCAATTGCGCGAGCGAAAGCGGCGTTGGCATATCGCCCACGCTTTCCATCAAGCGTCGCGCCGCACCCAAGCGCACACGCCCCGCCATGGCCAGTGCATGCAGCCGATAGGCTTGTGCCGCGCGTTCTTCCGGCGTCGCCTCACCAGTGTCGCCCACCGCATCATCCAGGAAGCGGAGCGCATCATTCAGTGCTGCTTCCGGAAGCGTGGCGCCGGCGGCACGGGCGCGCAGCAAAGCTTCCACCGCAAAGGGTGTCAGCCATAATTCCGCTTCCGCATTGGCAGACCAAAGTCCAAAGGCGCCATCAAAACGCTGCCGATCCAAAATGGCCTGCACCGCCGCTTGCAGCCGCGCCGCGTGATCGGCGCCATTGGTCGCGAATAGCCCAGCACTCAACGCAATCGCGCGTGCTGCGCTTTGTTCCAGACAGGCCAGTGGGAAGGCCTCCACAGCGCGCAAGGCCGCCGCCGCATCATAGCGCACCACAGCCCCAAGGCTGAGTTCAGCCTGCACCGTGCCTGGGATGAAACGATCAAGGGCAGGCGCCACCTCACGCTCCGCCCCACCGGGCAATTCGGCCGATTGCACATCGGTCAGTAACGGCCGTGCGGGGCGAATGGTGATGCGGCTTTCGCGCGTGACGCTAAAGCCCTCGGGCCCGCTCAGGCGCAGGCGCAACACGCCCTCTCCACCCGCGACGGCACGCAAACCGGTGGCAGGTGCAGCGCGTTCACCCGTGGCAAGCCGCGCCGCCAAGCGCGCCGGCCCTTCAATCGCAATCGCCCCTTCGGTGCTGAGTTCGGCGACGATCTCACCTGCCGGCAATTCGATATTGTGCATGAGCACCGGCAGGCGCGCCGTGTCACCAGGGGCAAGGAAGCGCGGCAAGGCGGCTTCCACCACCGCCTGATCGCGCACAATCATGGCGCGGCTGGCGACACCAATACGTGTGCCTTCCCAAGCCACCGCCATCAGGCGCAATTCGCCCGCGAAATCCGGAATATCCAGCGCGATTACCGCCGTGCCATCAGCGCCCACGCGCACGGGGCCGGAGAATAGCGAAACCAATCTTTGCGGCGGCTGAATGCCCATCCCCGCCAGACCGCCATCACCGCCTTGGCGCAACAATGCGAGCGCGCCTTCCGCCGGTGCCAATAGCCGCCCGTAATCATCGCGGATATCCACACCCAGCGCGCGCTTGCCAAGGAAATGCGCCACCGGATCGGGTGAGGCAAAGCCGGTCAGGCGCAAAATCCCCTCATCCACCGCAGCCAGCGTCACCATGGCCTCACCGCGCACGTCAGCAATGCGGATCGGGATTTCCACGCGCTGGCGCGGGCGGATGCGTTCGGGCGCGGTGATGCTCACCTCAAGCCGGCGCGGTGCAGGATCAAGCCCGATCCAAGCCAAGCCAAGCGCACGTCCAGGGCGGCCTTCACGCGCCTCACCAGGATGATAGGCAGTGACGGTGATATAGGCGCCCGGCCCCCAGGCGGCATCCACCGGCACTTCGATATCCGTGCCCGCTTCACTCAGCGTGATTTCACGCAGCGATACCAACCGATCCGTGAGCACCGCAACCGTCGCGGGCCCCGCAAAGGGTGGCGTGATGCGCAGCCGCGCGACCTCACCCGGCGCGAAATTGCGGCGCTCGGCAGCCACATCAATCCGGTCGGGGATTTCCGCGCTTTCCACCCCAGCCCAGCCGGCGCGGAAACGATAGGATGCCATGCCAAGCCCATCCGCATCAGCGATTTCCAGCCGATAACGCCCAAAGGGCAGGCTGCGCGCGAAGCGTGTGGGCGCGGCGGGGTTGATGGTGAGTTCTGCCGCATCCACCGATTCATCGCGCCACACGGTCTCAAATCGCGCGATGGAATCGCGCATCACCAGCCGCCAATCCGGCCTTTCACGCAGCAGGCGTAGCCGCAGCCGCGCCGGCGCCGCGCTGCCATCTGGCGCGACGGCGGCGATATCAAAAGCTGCTTCCGCGCCAGCATCCACCGCATCGCCCTGAAAGGCCGGGCGCAGCACGGGGAACAAGCTGCCAGCGCGCACCGGCACGGCAATCCGCGCGCGGCTTTCGCGCCCGCCGGGCTCTGCAATCGCCAGCGTGACATTGGCTTTGATGGGCAGCGTTGTATCCGGTGCGCGCGGTAGCGTCAGCGCGACCATGCCGCGCCCTTCACGATCAAGCGGCGCGATTTCTTGGCGGATCAAATCAGGCGCGAAGTTTTCATCCTGCAGACCAAAGCGC
>Ga0315900_10008661_pt1 | contig 13057 bp, 10 predicted proteins | sample LakEriMetagenome_FD_203521 | JGI IMG/M metagenome (GOLD analysis project Ga0315900, IMG submission 203521) | Freshwater fungal communities from buoy surface, Lake Erie, Ohio, United States - Buoy 12 MA114 | ecosystem: Environmental > Aquatic > Freshwater > Lake > Lake biofilm | place: USA: Lake...
CGGCGCTGCGGGCGCCCACGATCACGTTCACGCGGCCGGCCGCGATCTCCCGCCACTGGGCGTGCCGCTCGGCGGGCGTGAGATGACTGTGAAGCACGGCCACGGTGCCGAACCGGGCCCGAAAGCGATCGCAGGTTTGCGGGGTGAGGCTGATCTCGGGCACGAGCACGATCGCCTGGCGGCCGTAGGCGATCGTCTCCTCCACAGCCTGCAGGTAGACCTCCGTCTTGCCGCTGCCGGTGACGCCGAAGAGCACGATCGTCTCGTGCCGCGCCTCGCGCATCGGGCGACGGATCGCCTCCAGGGCCGCGGTCTGCGCGGGCGACAGTGCGGTGGGCTTGTCGTGGCGGATCTTCTCGCGGCCCTCCTCTCCGCGGCCCCGCGGCCGCTCGACCGCGCCGGTCTCGGCAAGCAGGCCGAGCTTCACGAGCCGGCTGATCACGGCCCGGCTCGCCCCCGAAGCTTGGGCCAACGCCGCCGCGGTCTGCGGGCCGGCGGCCGCGGCGGCGAGCACGCGGGCCTGGGGCGGGGTGGGCTGCCGTGCCGGCTCGGCGCCGGTGGCGGCGAGCAGTGGATCCATCCGCACCCGCGTGCGGGCCCGCACGCCGGCGGGCAGAACCGCCTCGAGCACCTCGCCCCAGCGAGCCATCCACCGCTCGGCCATCCACTTCGTCAGTTCGAGCATCCGCCGCGACAGCAACGGCCGTGGATCCTCGACGCCGATCACGCTCTTGAGCGGCGCCTGCGGCAGGTCGCCAGTGCGCACGGCCACGCAGTAGGCGAGTCGCTCGCGGTTGGCCCGCCCCAGCGGCACGAGCACGCGGCGGCCCGGCTCGACGTCGGCCGCCAGCCGCTCCGGCACGAGGTAGTCGAGCGGCTTGTCCACGCCGTCGGGGAGCACGACGGTGGCAATCGTGCCCCGGCGCACGTCGTCCTCGTCCCACTGCGGACGGTGCTCGAAGAGCTCGCGCTGGCTTGTGCTGTCGGCGGGCATGAGGATGATTAGAGCGTATTCGGCGTGCGGAGAGACGTCCCCGCTGACCCGGCTCGGGGACGGCATGAGTGCCGCTATGCGGTCCTTCGGGATGCGTCGCTGGCGAAGGTCCGTGCCTGAGCCTTGCGGTCCTCGGCCCAGGCAGTCCGCATCCTCACGCCGATTCCTGCGCGGCGCCGTTGGGTGCTCCAGCTCTGGCGGCCGTTTCGGGGGTGATCTGTGGAATCCGATATGTTCGGGAGACGATGATGAGAATCGGGGTGTTCGGCGGCAGTTTCGATCCGGTGCACGTCGGGCACTTGCTGCTCGCCGAGTGTTGCCGCGAGCAGGCGGGGCTCGATCGCGTGCTCTTCGTGCCGGCGGCGACGCAGCCGCACAAGCAGGACCGGCGGCTCGCGGCCCCCGAACACCGCGTCGAGATGCTGCGGCTGGCGACGGGCGGCCATCCCGCCTTCGCCGTCGCGACGCTGGAAATCGAACGGGGTGGCGTGAGCTATACAGTAGACACGCTCACCGCGCTCGCGGCGGCGCAGCCCGATGCCGAGCTCTGCCTTTTGCTCGGGCCCGACGCGCTCGCCGGGCTGCCGACGTGGCGGGAGCCGGAGCAGATCGCCGAGCTCGCCACGCTCGTGGGCGTGGAGCGCGAGGCGCTCGACGATCTGCGTGGGGCGGCCACGGCTGCGGGGCTGGCCACGTTGCTCGGCGCGGAGCGGCTGGCGGCGGTGCTCGAGAGCCGCGTGCGGATGCCGGCGATCGGCATCCGGGCCAGCGACATCCGGGCCGCCGTGGCGGCCGGCCGCAGCATTCGCTACCGCACGCCACGGGCCGTCGAGGCCTACATCGCGGCGCACGGCCTCTATCGATCAGCCTGATGCGTGTCGCACGGCCGCGCGGGGCGGTCCGATCGGCAAGACGCGGTGCTCCGGTTTAACCCTGCTTCGCATGGCACTCGGGAAGGTGCGCCGCCCGGAGTCCCCCGGCTTCCGCCGGGGGCTTCTTGTGGGACCGACGTGCTGACCCAAGAAGCCCCGGGTGGCAACCCGGGGACACCGGGCACGAAAACCAACCCGCCATCCATGCGAAAAACAGGCGAACTCCCTCAGCCCGGCGTCACGATCGTCGCGAGCCGGGCGGCGAGGAGCCGGCTCTTCGGCTCCGCTATGACCCGCGGGTCGGCGGCGAGCGCCCGGAGGAGCACATCGAGCCGGTTGGCCACGGAGTGCTCGAGGTTGAGCAGCACATGCCGCGCATCGCCTACGGTGCACGCCCCGCCGGGGAGATCGCCGAGCGGCTCCTCGCGGACGCGATAGCCGAGGTCCCGCGCGAGCTGCAACGCCTCCTGGAGGAGGCCGAGCGTGTCGGCCATGCGGTCACCTGCCCCACGGGCTCGGCGGCATGCCCCGCTGCTCGCGGCGTTCCGCCACCGCCCGCCAGTATTCGACGTAGCGGGCCCGCTCGGACGGTGACGTGCGGTCGATGATGCCCTTGCGAAACTTGTTCCGCTCTTCTTCGTTCGTGCTGCGCGGAGGGCCGCCGAACGGCGGTGCGGCGGATGGGGACGCACCGCCACCACCACCACCAAACGCCGCCGTTACCTTCTCGGCCGCCTCGAACGCCTTCCGCATCACCTCCATCTCGTCGATCTGCCGATCGAGCACCGCATCCCGCTGCGCGGGTGGGGCGTTGAAGTAGGCGTTGATGCGGGCCCGCATCGCGGTGCGAAACATGGTGCCGCCCCCCTGCTCCGCCTGCGGCCGGAGGTGCTCGGGCAGGGCTTCGATCTTCTGGCGGATGCTGGCCATCTCGGTCGCCATCGCGGTCGCCGCGCCGAGGTCGGTGGGGGCGGCGCCGTTGGGGTACTTCGCCGCGAGTTCCTCCCGCTGCTTGCGGATCTCCGCGACCCGCGGGTCGATCGCGGCGCCGAACCAGCCGAGCCACCAGGCGCCGAGCAGGGCGAGCGCCGCGAGGACCGCCAGCGCGGCCAGCCAGCGGCCGACGCCGGCAGGGCGATCGGCAGCGGCCGCGGACGAGCGGGCGGAGAGCGATGCGGAAGCCATACATTACCTCGCTGGGGTCGAGAGTCGGAAGCAGCGGCCGTCAGAGATTGTCCACGTGGCCGTCGAAGTAGAGGAAGTTGCGGGCGCCGTCCTGCGGCGGCGGCCGGTTTGGGTCGGGATCGTTGAAGTCGTCGGCCGCCGACGGGAAGAACGTGAAGCCGCCGTGGAAGGCCTCGAACTCATAGAGCACCCAGAGCCTCGACGTCGCTCCCTGGTTGCCGCGGTACACGAGCGCCTGCTCCCGGGTCTTGTTGGCCAGCCGGCGGGCCGGGTACTCGTAGCTCGTGCCCTCGTAGGAAAGATTTTCGTACTCCGGCGGCCGGGCGGCGGGCGGCAGTTCGTCGTACTTTTGCTTCAACGCGTCCACATAGCTCTGCGGCGTGGGGTAGGTGTCCGACACCATGTAGGTGCCGTTTTGGACGAAGTAGCCGGCATCGGACGGGCAGCGAAACACCTCGCGATTCTCCTCGATGAAGGGCCCGAGCACCTTCGCGATGCTCGGCCGGATCGGCCGCGTGGGCGTCCAGAACCAGAGCTCGGCGCTGGGGAGGACGGCGGCGTCGGGAAACTTGCCCTTCTGGCCGCCGCCGGTCTTGCGGTCCAGGTACAGCTGGAAGGCGAGCCCGATATTCTTCAGGTTCGACTTGCACTGCAGCCGCCGGGCCTGTTCGCGGACCGACTGCACGGCCGGCAGGAGCAGGCCGATGAGCAGGCCGATGATCGCGATCACGACGAGAATCTCGACGAGCGTGATGCCGCGACGAATGGGACGTTGGATCGCGGGGCGGAGCGGCATGGCAGGTTTGTGGGGATGTGGAGCGGCTTCGCGGGCGGAAAAGTCCGCCTCACGGGAACGGTCCACGGCATTCGCCCCGGCTTGCGGCCGGGAGCGGTCGGATTCGTGGAAGTTCAACGGTCGAGGGAACCAAACGGAGCGTTTTGCCAATTGTATAGCGGCCGCTCGGCAGCGGACGATACCCCACGGCGAGTCGGAAGTCGGTGGCGGGAGGGGGGTTGGGAACGCGCACGGGGAGCCGCGAGCCGGGATGCAGCAGGAGTTGCCACAGCCGTCAGGGCCCTGGAGCGGCTCGACGCGGGAGTCACCGCGCCGGGACCTGATCGTTCTGCGCACCGACGCGCCGGCGGCCGTGATTGCGGCCTGCCCGCCGCGGCCGGCGGTGGCCGATCCGGAAATCGAGCACCTGCGCCGGCAGGTGACGGCGGCTCGCGGTGAGCTCGACGCGGCCCGCTGCCGGCATGCCGCCGAACTGGCCGACCTCCAGCGGCAGGTGCTCGAGGCCCGCAAGCTCGCCAGCCTGGGCGAACTGCTCGGCACCACGACGCACGAGTTCAACAACGCGCTGACGACGATCCTCAACTACGCCCGCATGGGCTTGCGGCACCGCGACCAGCCGACCCGCGACAAGGCGCTCGACCGGATCCTCTCCGCCGGCACGCGGGCGGCGAAGATCACCGCCAGCGTGCTCTCAATGTCGCGGAGCCGCGCGGCCCGGTTCGAGCCGACCGACCTGATGCTGCTCGTCGAGGACGTGCTCGTGCTGCTGGAGCGCGAGATGATGAAGTATCGCGTGCAGGTGGAGCGGGAGTTCGCCCCGGTGCCGCGGGTGTCGGCGAACCCGAGCCAGATCCAGCAGGTGCTGCTCAATCTCCTCGTCAACGCTCGGCAGGCGATGCCGAGCGGAGGCCGGCTGATTCTCCGCCTCGCTCACGACGAGCCGAGCGGCCTGGTGGACCTGATGGTCCGCGACACCGGCTGCGGCATGACGCCCGAGGTGATGCGGCGGATCTTCGACCCGCACTTCACGACGAAGGCCGGACCCGACGAGACCGGCAAGGGGGGCACGGGCCTCGGCCTCACCGCCTGCCGCGAGATCGTGGAGGCCCATCGCGGGCGAATCCGCGTGGAAAGTGCGCCCGGCAAGGGCACGGCGATCACGATCCGGCTCCCGGTGCTCCAGGCCGCCGCGGCGTGACGGCAGCATTCAAATGCCAATAAGCGGGGCCACGCCGCCAAGCCACAATCAGGGCAGCATGGATTCAGCTCTGCCGGAACGACACACTGCGGAAGGTGGCGAAGGCGATAGCCCGGGGCACGGGCTGGCATGCACCGACAGAAAGGCCCGCTTCCCCCGGCCCGCCGCTACTCGGGCATTGCGTAGCGGGACTCGCGCGCGACGAACACCATGGAGATCGCGAGCGACCGCAACTCGAGCGGCTTGACGGGGCCGACCGTGGCGCAATATCTGAAGCGTGGAAGGATGATGCCAGGCAGGGGCCACGTCGGTACGATGGTCCGCCGCGGGCGGGTCGGGGCGGAGCGCACGGTAAACGAAGGGGTTCAAGGGAAAGGCGATTCACTTCTCGAACATTCGCGGATCGAAGTGAAACGGCTGCCCGGAGTCGGTCTGCAGGAAGTTCATGGCGGGGTGTTTTGGGTTGAGCAGCAGGTTTCGTTCCCGGGGACTGACGGCCGAAGGCACGACGAGAACAGCCGTTTGTCCCTGCTTCAACCACGCCGTACCGATGTCTTTCATCTCCGGGGGAGCCGGGATCGCCTTCCAGTTGGGCGGCAAAGCCGATTCGGCAAGTTCCGTCACAGGCACTGCATCAGGCAACGATGCTCGAATCGAAATCAGGTCGCCCGGGGCGGTTTGCGCGGAGACGTGCACGAACAGTTCGAGAATCGCGAGCGAGAGGTGTTCCGACGCATACACCATCGGATGGCCCTTATGGTTCCATCGCCCGCCAGCAAGTTCGGCACCGTGCCCGCTGAACGCCGTTGCTTCGTGCTTCGCTCGGCACAGCCGCCACAGCTCCATGGCTAGCTGTACACCCCGTAGTCGATTCGACGGAGGACATCGAGCACGTCCTCAAAGCCGATGGCTGTGTCCAGGAGGTCGATCGGCCGCTCGCCGTGGAGGGCCCGATTTTTCGCGAGGATCCATTCTCGCGCCTTGGCTCGGCTGCCAAGCACATCGGTTGCCGCCACCACCACCTTGCTCAGACGGTAGATCAACTCCGACGCAAGCGGCTTGAGAGGCGAGGCTGCGGCTTTGCGGCGAGCCGCAGTGCGCTTGGGGATTCGCAGTGCCCGCAGGATCTCGTCTTCGGTGAGTGACGACGACACAGCCACGTGGGCGATCACCTCGGCCGGCAGCCCCTTGCGAATCGCCAAAATGAACTCGTAGTCAGACCGCGGTGCTCCGACAAACCTCGGGCCTCCCATGAACGCCGTGAGTTCCTGAATACTGCTCATGGGTAGGGGCTCCGAGGGCGCAATGCCATACGGCACTATAGCTAGTGCCATATGGCACCGTCAAGCGGGGAAGACCTGGGATGGGAGCTGATTTCGTAGCGCAGTGCGGTCGACCCGCCGATCTGTACCGCCTTGATCGCAGCTTGAACGGCCGGATGCCCCAATCGCCGCCCGGCCCGGATTTTCCCCCGGCCCGCCGCTACTCGGGCATTGAGTAGCGCGACTCGCGTGTGACGAACACCATGGAGATCGCAAGTGGCCGCGGCATCGAGGCGGGCGTGTTGATCGTGTAGACCGCGCCGTCCTCGAAAGGCGGCCTTGGGATGCGGTGCACGACCTCGATGCGGAGCCGATCCGGCCGGCCGGCCTCCTCGAAGTTGCCATCGTCGGCCAGGGCGTTGATCGCCTGGCTGATCTTCGCCTTGAGAAGCGTGTTGAACTCGGCGGCGTCGATCGTCACGCCCCCGTCGATGATTTTGATGATCACCTCGCCGGGCTCGCCCTGCATGACAAGATCAATGGTATCAAGGTCTTCGAGCACGGGGGTTTCCTCGGGAGAGCGGGGTGGTGCGGGTTGGGAACGGGCGATAGGGTGCAGTTGGCCCTTCTGGCTACTGCCAGCGGAGGAACGGGTCGCCGTCCCAAATTTCGGCCTTCACGTCGAGCAAGGCGATGGCCTCGGCAAGCGTGTTGCGGACGATGGTGTCGTCGGCGGGGTTGAAGGAACCAGCCTGGATGTCGAAATAGCAGTCGCCCTGGGGCCGATGCACGATGTCGATGTCGAGGTCTTTTTCGCCATCCTTGTTCAACCGTCGCCGCTCGCAGGTGACGAGCGGATACCGCACCGTCTCCCCGGCGTCGGCTGCTGCCGGCCGGGCGTACGGGTCGAAGCCCTTGGCGTAGCTGCCGAAGAACGCCGTGAAGAAGTACCCGGGGATTCGTTCAGTCACGAGCGGAAAAATCTTGCCGCATTGCGAATGGTCGGTCTCGACGGAATGCGAGATCCATTTCACCTTTCCGGAGACCTCCTGCTTCACGGCCTCGCAAGCAAGGGCGAACTGCTCGCTACTGATGCCACCGAGTTCCAAACTGTACAGCGGAAACTCTCCCAGTTTGCCCTGTAGCTCGTCGATCGTCCACGAACCGAGCTTTGTTGTCCGCTCTGCCGGGTTGACGCCGTATTCACATGTCGCTGAGCCAAGCCAAGGACGGAGTAGCTCCGCCGAAGGCGGCGCTACATGACGGCGATCGGCGTCGTAAAAACTGATCGTCAGATATTTCTCGTGATTGCTATCTGTACCGAGTGCCACAGTAGGGCCGCCGCATACCTCAAAGGCTATCGAATTACGCCGCATTTCCGCAGAATATTTGCTGAGGAAGTCAAGTGCTGCACAACACGTTTTCTGACAATCGCCGGACTGATTGACCTTCGTTCGGATTGATAGCGGTCCGATCATGCCGCCGGGGTTTGTCCAGGGGGAGAAGTCTCGGGGCGGCGGGGTTAGCCAGAAGTTGCGATGCTCAAATCCCCGCCAGCCTCCAGCGGCTTTCCAGTCCAGCGGCTTCAGTTGCGGCTGAATGACCTTTTTGAGCGTCGCACCGTCGGCCGCAAAGATCGCGGCCGACCGGAAACGCGGATCGGGTAACTTGGCCATAGAGATCAGCCGGCCGCAGCAAAATAGTTGTATCGTGTCGATGCCACCTGCGTATACGAAATGGCATCCTTTACGGTTTGAAGCACTTTTGGATCTCCTTCTGCGGCAAGTTTCTGCAACCACCGCGGCCAATCTGCCGGCTTCATTTTGATGTACTTCTCAAACGCTCCATCGACAAACGCCTGCATCGTAGAAGCATCGTCGAGCGACCGCAACTCGAGCGGCTTGCCGGGGCCAACCGTGGCGCGATATTTGAGGAACTTCGTGATGATGTCCTGTTCCTTCACGCTCCTGAGCGTGTACTTGAGCTCAATTGCTTTACCAGGCAGTTCAAGGTCGATGTCGGTTGCGGCTCCGGGCGTGAGCTGGTTGAAGCTGATCTTCAAAGTGGGATTCGCCCGCAGCGTTGCCGCGACTTCCTGCACCTCGAACAGCCGTCCGGCCTGGCTCTGCACGATCACGCGGTCTTTGCGGAATCGCCGGATGAGCTCCGCGGCGCTCCGCATTTGATCGGGAGTCCTGCCGACATCCGTCAGCGTCTTGAGATCATCGCTGAAGTTGCGAAGCTGGTCGATATTTTTGACGAACGAGTGGCCCGTGCTTCCAGAGGCGCGGCCGATGACGAGGGCAATGGCCTGCGACACGTCGGACTCACCTGCGACTTCGCTTCGGAACCGAATGTTCGCTTCCTGAACCCGGCGGGATGTCGTGCCGATGTTCGTGAAGATGTCCGCCGCGTCCTCCGGACTCGCCTTCAGGCTGTCGAGCAACGCGGTGTTCTGCCATGTGCCGTCTGCGGAATGGCGGCGCAGTGCGGTCGCCATGGCGTTGAAGCCGGCTCCGAAATCTTCCAGATTGGCGGTGCCATGCTTGACCATGCGCACCAGCGCGTCCTTTCCGAACGCGTTGAAAATCGTCTCCAGGTCGTCGCCGAACTTGGAGCCGCTAACCCGTACCATCTCCGCGTACTTGCCGCGGAAGACCTCGTCGTTCTTGAGCACCTTGCCGATTTCGGTGTGGGCCAGGAGCCGCCGGGCGTTGGTCTTACCGATGACACCCTCCAGCCACCGGAAGATGTCGTCGGCCCCGAAGGATGCGCTCGAGGCACTGGCCGCGAGGGCCGCGAAATCACCGGCCGCAGTCAGCGAGCCCGATGCGGCCGCAGGCTTGAAGTCGAAGAGGCTCGTAAGCGCCTTGGTGAACAGCGGCTCGATCGACAGGAACACCGGCATGACCGTCGGCACCTGCTTGGCGATCTTGTACATCGAGCGGTAGACATCGACGATCACATCCGCCGGCGGCAGGACCTCGGTCAGGATGCCGAACCCGGCGATCGCCGCCTCGCGCCAGTCGAACTGGCCGAGGCCCAGATCGACCGGCACGAGTTGGAGCAGGCTTTTGCCAAGGTCACGCACGTCGGCAGCGACGCCAATCCCGGGGATCATCGAGAGACCGATGTCGCCGGCCAGACTCGCATCGAGCCCGCCCGCGCCAAACAGCGCCCCGCCGACGATCGATTGGGTGATTTGGCCAATCCGAGCGGCGGCGCTCGCCGGGCCGACGACGATCGTGCCCGCGGTGTCGCCCTTCACTGAGTAGCCGACCGGATCTTCAAACCAGTTCCACCACGTCGCTTCCAGGTAGAGCAGCGGCTTTACCACGTCGATGCCGGTGCCGGTCATGCCTCCCTTGGATTGAACGACGATCTGAAACGTGGAGCCGGTGCCGCCGTTGGCCGGCGGGGCGGTGAACCTGACCTGGGCAGCTGGCGTTGCGCCAGGCAGCCGCAACTGCACCGGGGCGTTGGCCGGAACTTCCAGCCGATACGGCTCACCAGGCGTGAGGTTGCGGAGCGTGATCGTACTTGTTGCCGCGAAGGGCGCGTTCACTACGGCCGTGACGTCACTCAGAGCCGTCGGATCGGCGAGTGAGACTGTGCCGTCGTTGGTTTGATCGCCGGCCAGGAAGGCTGCGCTGAACTCGAGTTCGACAGGCGGAAGGATGTCCCCGTCGATCCGCGTCACCGCCTGGGCGGAGTATCCCGCCGCAGAGGCTGTCACCACATTCCTGCCGAGTATCGCCCAACTGGCGCGATCGTTGGGCACAAACAGGTCAGCCACGGCCCGTCCAGCCGAATCAGTCAGAACGGTCACGTCGTCCAGCAGCCGTTTGGTGTCGTGAAACTTGACCGGCACACCGGGGCCAACCGGCGAGCCGTCCTGGCGCCGAACCGTGGCCCGCACGCGGATCGTCTCCGACCGCGTCGAGAACCACCACCGATCATCGAGATCAATGATCCGATCGCCAGCGGGCTGGTTATTGGTGTCGAGCAGTTCGAGGGTGACACGGAGTTCACCGCCCGAGAGAAATCCTGTGATCGTGGTCTGGTCGGCCGTGACGGACAGCCGGGCCACAGGGCTGATTCGGTCGGCGGCGATGGCGAACGACGCAACGCCGTTGTCCGTCTCGGTGCCTGAGTTCAGAACGTCGTCCGGATTGAAGCCGTCGTCGACCGTGCCCCAGATGACGGGCGTGCCGTCTTCCACGAGATTGCCGAGCCTGTCGCGAACCGTGGCCGTCACCTCGACGCGGCCAACGCCGGCAAAATCCCGCAGGAAGGGGACGTTTGCGTCGGTGATGTTGAACGAGAATCCCGGCTTTGCCGTGAAGGCCACGTTCGCAACCGCCTGGATGTTTTTGGCCAGGCCCGGCACGACGGCTGTTTCGTCACTGTCGGTCGTGAGCGACCGATATCGGGCCCGAACCCGATAGGTGGACGCGGCGGGGTTCGCAGGATCGATGTGCAGCAACCGATCGGGAAGATTCAGGACCGTGTAGGCGAAGCTGTCGACGACAGTCGCGGAACCGGTGACGCCGGTGGTGCTGCCGTCGGCCCCCAGCAACTCGAATGTCACGCCGGGTGAATCACCGGATGACGGCGTGGGGTCGCTGACGACGGCGTAGACCCACAGTCTGCCGTCGTCAGCCGAAACGATGCCGTTGGATTGAACGGTGAGAGCCATGGCCGTGGCGCGGACGATGTCGCGCGCCGGCGGGCCGTTGTCGTCGGCCGTGAGCGTGAAGACGATGTCCCCCTCACGCTCGCTCAGGTCGACGGCCTCAATCGTGAACATCTGCGGCGAGTTGCCGTTGACGGTGGTGGAATGCGTCTGCGCGTTGAGCACCTCTTTTCCGGTGGGATCGAAGACGCGGATCTTGTCGGCCGCTGCGGCATCGATTTCGAGTGTGGCGTTTCGGCCGGCGGGCAGCGTGACGAGCATTTCGGCGCGGTCGCCTCCGACCGGGATGATCTTGCCCGGTGCCGCCTGTTCGATGCGGTCGTCGGTGCCGTTGCGGCCGTTGACGGGGTCGATTGTGCCGTTGTTGTTGGAATCGACGTCGAGATCGACCCAGGGGATGTGGGTGGCGATGACGTGGAACTGGAGCGCCGAGCCACGAAGGGCGGGATCCGCGCCAAACTGCATCGTCACATTGCCTTCGAGCGTGACGGTGCCGCCGGATACCGACGGGAAGTCGATGCCGGCGATGATGATCTCCTGGAAGACGGTGCCGGAGGCCTGGGAGACGGCGATCGACGCTCCGGGAAACACCGTTTCGCCGGTGACGCCGGGCGTCGTGATCTTGAGGTCGTTGATCGTCAGGCTGCTGGTGGCGGTGGTGGTGCGGGCCCAGATCTTGATGGCGTTGGGCTCGTAGCTGGCGAACTGGCTGCCGTAGTTGAACTGCACGCCGCTTCCGCCGATCGAGAAGGTCGCATTGAGTGAGTTCGTAAACGTGTCGGAGCGTGTGTTGGTGAACGAGAACGTAAACGGCTCTCTCGCGCCGCTGTTCCAAATGCGATTGATTTGGTGTTGCGGCGGCGCGCCGGTGTTGCTCGTAAGCCCGAGTTCCCAGTCGCCGTTGAGGGCGTTGTTGCCGTAGCGGCCGTGAACGGTGACGAGGCTGGCAGTTTTGCCGGCGAGGTCCTGCGGCAGGCTGGCGATGAACGGCGCGGAGGAGAGCATGGCCCGGGATTCGAGGGATTCGAGCCGGAGGGCGCTGTGGGCGGCGAGTGATCGCCGGCGGCGGGGCTTGCGGCCGGCGGTGCCGGGCGCGGAGAACAGGTGGGCGAAGCGAGCGAACGGACCAGCCGGCCTTGAGTGGCGAGGAAACATCGTGGCGCTCCTGGTGCAAGTCAGAATGACCGCCACGTGGGGGCGTGGCTGGCGGGGAGGAGCGTACGGGAACGGGGGGGGTGGGGCGTCAAGTAGCCGCGGCGTGACGCCGCCGACTCTCGACGCATGACCGCCCCTGTGGCGTAAGCCTCCAGGCTTGCGAGAAGGCGTTTGCCAAACCAAGGCGTCGGGGAACCGCGGGCTGGCGGTGAGCCGCGGGCCGCATTCGCACGCCTGCAGGCGTGCGCCACGAGAAGGCACGGGCAGCCCTGCACCGCGGATATGACGCGGCCGCGGCGTGTCCGCGCCGCGTCGCTCGCCTACAATCCGGGCATCTCGCGAAGGAGCCGCCCGCATGACCGCCCCCCTGCCCCGCACCCTCGCTGCGCTTCGTGCCAGCGGCTGGAAGAGCCGCCCCGTCAAAGAAGAGGTACGGGAGAACTTTCTGCGGATGCTCCGCGCGGGCGACGAGTTGTTTCCCGGCATCGTCGGCTACGACCACACGGTGATCCCCGAGATCAACATCGCCCTCCTCGCCGGACACGACATGCTGTTCCTCGGCGAAAAGGGGCAGGCCAAGAGCCGGCTGATGCGGCTGCTCGTGCGGCTTCTCGACGAGCACCTCCCCTACCTCGACGACCCCGCGATCCCGCTCCACGACGACCCTTACGCGCCGATCACCAGCGCGGGCCGCCGGCTCGTCGCCACGCGGCCGCCGGAGGAGGTGCCGATCGCCTGGTGGCCGCGGGCGGCGCGGTACGCCGAGCGGCTTGCCCCGGGCACGAAGTTCGCCGACATCATCGGCGAGATCGATCCCGCCAAGCTCGCCGGCGGCACGAGCATGGCCAGCGAGGAGGCCCTCCATCTGGGGCTCATCCCGCGGATGCACCGCGGCATCT
>Ga0315900_10008664_pt1 | contig 13053 bp, 10 predicted proteins | sample LakEriMetagenome_FD_203521 | JGI IMG/M metagenome (GOLD analysis project Ga0315900, IMG submission 203521) | Freshwater fungal communities from buoy surface, Lake Erie, Ohio, United States - Buoy 12 MA114 | ecosystem: Environmental > Aquatic > Freshwater > Lake > Lake biofilm | place: USA: Lake...
CCTATCAAACGCAATCCCGACTTTATCCAGCAGGGGGATGTGTGCCGGAGTGAGAACGCGCTCTAATTCATAGAAGATAGCCGCAAGGTCATCATCATACCCCGACAACGCCGCACGCATGAGACGGTGCTCCTCATGGTTGCTGTGACGCTCCGCGAGTAGCAATTCAATCAACGCAGACTTGTGCGCACGCAAGGTTGTGATTATACTTTCCGGCAACGCATAACGCGGATGTGACACCTGCAACAATCCATCGTTATAGTTGATAATCGCGCCCGATTTGGCAAGCTGCTGCAAGCACATTTCCGGGGTCATAGCGTGATGCTCCAGGCAGTCGAAACAGGGGCAGGCACACACACAGACCCATTTTCCGGTTTGTAACCTGTTACCCCGTTACACTCCTTATTTTCTGTGGCTTCCAGCGTTTCTTGACCCGTTACAGTGTCACGGGTTGAAGCATAGCTCAACCCGGCGGAATCATTGGGTTGTAACGGGGTAACAGGTTGAAAGTCAGAAATACCCCCGCTGTGCGTGTCTGCCCCGGTATAGCGGGTAAAAATGTGCAGCATATCACTACGGTTAAGACCCCGTACCGGGGTCTGACCCAGACGCACCTGTTTTGTTTTTACGCCGTACTCTCTCAACAAATACGCGAAACTTTCCGGGGTCAGGCCGTTGTGCTTGTAGGTGCGCCAAGGGCGTTCATCGCGCTTATTGAGTGTCGCAATCAGGTCAGAGGTGGGGATAAAGCCGCGCGGGTCATCTTCAAAAATGGCTTTCACATCGGCCAGCAGTTGCTGCGGCAGGGTCAGCTGCTGATAGCGTTTCGCCGCCCCGGTCAGGGTGTAGAGTGCAAGCAACGCCTTTTGCGGCCACACGCCCCCGGCAGCGTCAGCAATAGCCAGCAGTGGCCGCCAGTTATCAACATCCCTGTCGCCTATATCGTCTATATCAACATCATACTCCGTAAGCTGTGCGGCATTATCCTGCATGAAACGGCGCGCCTGGCTTTGTAGACGGTTGATATCAGGCAACAGCTTTTCCGGGCGCAGCCGCTCGATTTTATCGGTGGTCAGCTTGCGCTCTAAACGAATCACTACCGCACGCGATTGCAGCGTTTCCGGCAACGTGCCTATCCCCGCAACCGCTTTTGCCGCCCACACGGAAAATTGCCGCACTTCGTGCGCATCACCGACAACCCGCATCACAAAGGCCATAGGCTTACTGTGTCCGGCATTGAGAATGCCCCGTAAATCTTCGTTCCCCTCGCGGCTGAACACTGTGTCAATCTCATCAATTACCAGCGTAGGCTGGTGCGCCTCAATAACGCGAAACACCGCCGCCGGGCTGATATTACTGGCAGACAGTGCGCGGTAAGATAACACAAACAACACGGCTAATAAGGTTGACTTGCCGCACCCCTTTTCCGGGGATTGCACCGCCATAAACGGCGAATGGCGAAAGCATTCAATGTTATAAGTGTGCAGCAACCACAAGCTAATCGCCGTCAAGGCCTCATCCGACACATAGACATAGCGGCGGATAAACGCCGAAAGCTCCCGCAGCAGCGCTGCCCCGTCCACTGCCTCCGGCCAGTGCGCAGGCTCTGGCAGCTCAATGCCCTTGCCCTGCAAGCCGTCATCATCCCCCTGGCGGCGCTGTTCTTTTACCAGGTCATCCAATATGGACACAGGAATCTCGAACGCTTCCGCAACGCCCTTGCGCTTGAGGGCGTAGGCCACTTTGCTAAGTCCAGAAAGATTGAGCACCTCCGCTTTCACGCGCTGCTCCGCTGCGTTCATGCGCTGCTCTGCTGTGGGCTCAGGCGCGGCAATAGCGGTGGATGTGCCGACTAAAAAGGCCTCAGCGGGTAGTGCTGCATCAACAACAGCCTGCTTGATAACAGTATCAGCTTCTTGTATGGACATAAGAACCACACAATACTTGGTTGAAATCTTTGTGAGAGGCAGGGGGAAACGCAATCTTCACCTGCCTTTTTTCGTTTAAGAAGCGTGCGGCGGCTTTCGCGGCGGCAGCTTTTCCGGGGGTGTCGTTGTCGGTTGCGAGTATCACCGCGCGCACTGTATCGGGCAGCAGCACCGCTGCTAACCCCGCCGTGCCCAGCGTTGCCCACACTGGCAAACCTGTGGCCTGTAACAGGGTTAGGCCGTCTTCTAGCCCCTCGCATGTAATGAGCGTTTCCGTTGCTGCTGCCAGCCGCACTGCGCCGCCGTTCATGCCGCCAAGGGTTAGTTTGGGATTGAGCACGGGGGCTTTTTTGGCTGTAGCTGGACACAGGAAAATACGGTGTACAGCTGTGATTGTTTTATTAGGGGCTTGGATTGCCGCAATCAGCGCCGGGAAGTGCTGCGCCGCCTTACTGTGCCACAAGCGTGGGTGAAAGCGTAACGACACCGGCAACGGGTTGAGGTTTATTCCTCTGTGCTCTCTTAGGTATCGCTCCGCCAGCGTGCCGGTAATCGGCTGCGCTTCCCGCCACAAGGCAAGGGCGCGGTCTGTGTTGGTAGTGTCCGGCATGGGTTTGTGCTGTTGTGGTTGCGGCGTGCGCGGCGTTGGCGGGGTAGTTGTCGGTTGCCCCAGAAAATCGTGCGCCCACTGCAATGCCTCTGAGAATGACAGCTTTAAAACCGCCATTACCAGCGCCAGCGCGTCGCCGTGCTCACCAGTAGCAAAATCTCGCCAGTGGCCAGCGTATTGGCCGGTAATGTTGATACGTAAACTACATCCAGCATCACCGGCTAGATTACCCACGCACAGATGCGCCCCATCCCGACAGGCGGCTGGCAGCAGCGTCGCTACCAGCGCATCAGCCTGCCGGGTTAGCAGCAGCCGCACGGCGATTTTATCAAACCTCGCTGGTGCTGCCACGACGGTTTTTGGATATCCATGCATCAAGGTCAGAGCGCAGGTAACGCACCCGCCCGCCGCATTTGACAAAGGGGAGTTCTTTGCCCGCCCAGCGCCACCGGCGCAGGGTTGCTGGTTTAAGTTGCAGGTAATTTGCGGTTTCTTGCTCTAACAGTATGTCGCCGTGTGATGGTGTGTTTGTCATGAATAATACTTAGCGTTTATTCATGTTAATTGAAAGCTCTATTTTTTTATTTATTTAGGGTATAAATACCCAATTATCAATATTATACAATAGATTCCTCATCCAATAAAAGACTGCCTTAGAGCGCATTTAGACAACACCAATACATCCCCAAATTGACTTTTTACGCTTTAGCGTGTAAGATACTTGTGCCGATAAATCCTCACACCGTGCCCTTTGTGCTGCCTTCCATGTGTTGGCTATGAGCTTAGGGACTTGGGCGGTGTTGGTGCTGCACTTTTTTATGCCTAAATGACTGATGTGCTAATCGACGCTTTCATCCAAAAAGATAAACATTATGGCACCATCTGCTTGGGACGCAGGGGAATAACCTCAGCTGATTTTCCGCGCATCGCGCCGGCAATCAGCATGACGCTGAGCTTGGTAGAGGAGATGCAACAAACGTGCGCCTTGTCACGCAGACACAGGCAGCACCGCCAACGCCAGTGCAGAAAGGTACACTGTTTTCTTGCCGCTTTTGCTGTCGGGTAGGTTTAGGGTTGCGTTGCTGTAATCAATAAACCGCCATTCAAGAGATAAAATTTCCATCAAACGGCACCGCTAAACATTCTGTAGTACCTTTATTAAGATGCTCGATATTCTCTAAAATCAACAACAGCCGCCTTATTCCCCGCCATTGCCGCCGCAATCCGCGCCCCTATAACATCGGTTGCGTGTTTTAACGGGTTATCCGCGAGGTGTGCGTATCGCTGTGTGGTGGATGCTTGCGTATGCCCTAACAACGCGCCGATCACTGGTAAGCTAAAGCCGCCCGCCGCACCCACGCTGGCATAGGTATGCCGCAAATCATGCAAGCGCACATCCTCAAGCCCCGCTCGTTTTTTCACGCTTCCCCAATAACGATCAAGGTTGGTTAAATGGCTTTCCGCAAACCTGCCCGGAAACACATGCGGGTTGCCGTCCACCACGGCAAGAGAGGCTAGCAACGCCAACGCCGGGGGATTAAGCGGTATGGTTTTCGCTCCGGTTTTACTATCCTTGAGACGCAAGCAATGCCGCTCGGTGTCCACTTCCTGCCATGTTAGCGTTAAAACCTCGCTATGCCTGCACCCGGTTAAAATTAACAAGCGGATAGCATTAGCCGCCGCGTTGTGTATGCCGTTTGCCGCATCCTCTGCCAGCACCGCACCAAGCCTTGCTAATTCCGCCTCTGATAAATAGCGGGTGCGCTTATTTTCTTTGTATTTTTGCACATGCCTACAGGGGTTGCTGCCGTCAGTCCGCAAGCCCCACGCCTCTGCCAAGTTAAACATTTTGGATAATAGCGCGATCACCCGGTTCGCCGTTGTGGGCTTTTCCCGCATTGTATGGTGTAAATCAGTAATATGCTTGCGGGTTATGCTCGCTAATTTCATGCTTCCCAATACAGGCAGAATATGCCGCGCAAGATTGCCTTCGTCTTCTTCTACGCTGCGCGGCTTTTTCTTATTCTTGGCATGTTGCTCTACATACCGCGCGGCAAATTCCGCCAGCGTGGGGGCTTTGCGTTTATCCTGTTGTTCCCGGCTGGGATCATTCCCTGCGCTTACCGCCGCCAGCATCTTTAATGCCATTTCCCGCGCCTGTTCACACGTCACTGCACCATGCTCACCTAATTTTGGTTTCCGTTGCTGTCCGTCTTTGGTGCGGTAATAGAGAAAATACGAACGCTTACCGCTGGGGGTTATTTTGCAAAAAAAGCCCTTCAATTCACTATCCCACAGCAACGCTTCTTTGGTGTCTGGTTTTGCCGCTTCTATAACTCGCTTGGTGAGTTTTACAGTAGTCATGTTGCACCCTCATTTTTGCTACCTAAAAATTCTAGGTAGCAAATAGGTAGCAGCAGGCAGCAATTCATGCAATCTCTATAGCAACATCCGGCGACAAGCAAAACCACTGTAAATGGCTTTATATATGGCTTTTAGCAACATAAATAAACTTTTATCTACACCCATAAACAGGTATGATAACAGACTCAAAATCTGTTATCTTCGGATGTGGGGGTTCAAGTCCCTCCTGGGGCACCATGATTTTAAATCAATGACTTACAAGTCATACATTCTAAACAAAAATTTCCACTAAAAAATGCTCAGGTAGCATATAGGTAGCAAAAGAAGCAAAGTCGTAGTCTTTCTATTAGCCGTTCAAAGATGAATAACCCCGCAAATAGACATGACGTTATGAATGATCTTCACATTCCTCATGCTGCACCCAATCCACTACCTCTAACTCTAGTTTTTCCAGTTCAAAGGTATCTGGATTATTTTCATCATAGCACTGGAATTCAGCCTTGAAGCCGGAGGCATAGTCTACATCCATTCCATCCTCAGCGCTTGATGCCCCTAAACGGGCTGAAGCGTATATATTGCCAGTGGCAACAGCTGTGGCAGCGCTAACATTAATTTGGTCAAACGTAATTTCCAGATCATCAACGCCATAATGTCCAGGGTAGAAGTCATCAAAACGTCCATATAATGATTCTGATAGCATTTCCGTGAAACTTACTTCCAATCGCGCCTGCCGAGCTTCTCTTGCTCTCTCTTCTCTTGCTCTTTCGATGCGCTGGTTATAACCCCTGCGGTCGAAGTGAAACAACACCTCGCTGGGTCTTAGTTCTTTACCATCAAGGAATATAACGCCATCTTCAGCGGAATATTCCACGCTAACAGAGGCATCAATCTCTTCATTCGCGGCAGTAAGATTGAGTTGTGATTCCACTGCATCGAATGTCATGCGCGTGGTTGAAATGTCAATTTCCTGCGCGTCTAAAAGCGTCAGGATGACATCCACCGTATGTGCAAAGGTTTTGACGAATATCGCAATCTCTGTCTTGGTAAGCATAGATGTGGATGCATCCATGCCGTGCCCAGCAACCGTGTGATCATTCCTTATCTGTGCGATGCCTTGGGCAAGACTGCTGATGCCACCGCCGATTTGCTCATTGGGATGCCCAAGTGCGCGGAGCGTCGCTTTGATTAACTTTGGCACATCCTGAATGCCTGTATGCGCAGTATCACCTTTTTCGGCTAAAATGCTTTTGCACACACACTCCAAGGCCGATTTACAAAAATCGATGGTTTCCGGTTCATGAGTTTTATATGCCTGCTCCGCTTTTTCCAGCGTGAGCCTTAGGCGATCAAGACCATACCTTTTTTCGAATTCATAGGCACGGATGAACGGATTGCTCATGCTGAACGTCCCTATGCAGCCTCGGTCATGCGGTGGATGAGGGAGTCCATCAGGTGGGTGTTGAGGGTTTGGGTGTGGGTGATGTGCGCTTCGAGCTGGTCGCAGAGCGTCATCAGCTCATCCACCTTGGCGACGATACGTTTTTGCTCGGCGAGTGGTGGAATCGGTGCCAACGTCGATCGCAAATTGGCCTGCGTGATTTGGTTAATTGTGGTGGTATTAACTTCTTCAATTACCTGTCTGAAAAGTGGAGAGCATATAAAGTGATATAGATAGTCATTAAGGTCGCTGCGGAAGATTGCCATAAATGCGCCAAAGGCAGCAGGTTCTTTCAACCCTTTAATTATGGCAGTTTTGCCAACTAACGCTCTGCTGCCATTTCGCGCACATATTAAGAGATCACCTTCATTAACAAAAACACTATCTTTTACTTCCGATTTGACTCTTACAAGATCTGTCAGGTTCAATTTTCCATTCTTAATGTTATTGGAACGTAAAACTGGAATACCTTGCTCAGCTATATCATTTGGAGAATATGTAAGCCCAATATTGGTTTCGCCAATATTTCCTAAGCGCTCCCAAACCCAACCATTTGGCAATTCAAACAAGCAATCTGATTCTATAAAATCAGAAAGTGGGTTTGCTTTTTTTATACTACCTTCCTTAACTAGCCGCTTTTTTTCCGCTTCGATGCGTTTAAGGAGTTCGCTTGCAGGTTCGTCGGTGGGGTTTTGGGGGACGAGTTTGCCGTGCACGGCTAGTTGCAGGATGGTGGCGCGGAGGTGTTTGACGGTGGCGAGGTTATCGAACCAGTTACCGAACGTGCGCTCGAGGATATTTAAGCTGTTGCCGAAGCTGGCGGGGCTTTCGGCGTTAGTGAGGTGATGCAGGGTGGATTGTACGGCCTGCGTTTTCAATGTGCGCTGGGCTTTCTGTTCGGCCTCCAGCTTGTCGCACAGCGCCATCAACTCATCCACCTTCGCGACAATACGCTTCTGCTCGGCGAGGGGTGGGAGGGGGAAAAGAACATTCGATACCACTTTTCCGGAAACTTCCATGAAGGTGGTGCCAGACGCTAATGACTCGATATACCGCACTGCAGATTTGAGGTAGTAGTAAATGTATTCTGACATCTCACCAATAAAGGGAACGCATGACTTAAAGCCTTGATTGGTTGTTGCTTCATTCGCGGCTATAGCAACATATCCGATAGGAGCCCTGCTTGAAAACAATATGCTGCCCTTTGGCATAAGTTGGGCTGAGCTATTCGATAAACCAGCGTGGGTAAGATCACGCCTCCCGTGAGATATAAATTTGCTTTTAAGAGCGTACATATCTGCAGGCGTTAGCCAAGCTATCCCACCATTATCACAAAAATACTCAGGATTACCGCTCGATGGTGTTCCCCCGCCAACAATAATTCCGATATTAGAAAGCCGAACCCATTGCCACGAGTATGGCAATTCATATGGCATTTGACTTGCGATAACAGGCTGATTTTCCTTAGAGGTATTGAGTTTATAATCAGACGCAAAGTTTTTCCGTGCCACTGCTACCTTCTTCAGCAGCACTTCCGCTGGCTCATCGGCAGGGTTTTGCTCTACCAGCTTGCCGCGCACAGCCAGCTGCAAAATTACGTCGCGCAGCTTTTTGATACCGCCTTCGCCTTGCGCGAGATGCCCGAATTGCTGGAGGAAGAGATCCGCATCCATTATGCCGCCTCGCTTTTCACATGGCGGCGGAGTGCCTCGGTGAGGATGTTTTTCAACTGGTTTTGCGTTTGCTGCATGCTGCTGGTGGCGGCTTGGTATTCGGCCAGTAGCTCGGCGGGCTCACGGTGCGTAGGGTCGATATTGCGCGGGTTTTTGACATCAAGGTTATAGTTATTCGCCTTGATGGTCTCAAAGCTCACCTTCCAAGCAAAATCGCTTTCCTCGCGCTTATTCCACCATGCTTTTTCGGTATCGAACTCCTCAAGGCGCATGGGCTTGGTTTTGCTGTAGCTTTTATACCCCGCTGGGTATTGGTGTTCATAATACCAGATGTCTTTAGTGGGCGTACCCTTTTCAAAAAACAACAAGTTGGTTTTAATGCCCGTGTAGGGGTTGAACACGCCGTTGGGCAGGCGCACGATGGTGTGGAGGTTGCATTCTTCCAGCAATTTTTCCTTTAGGCGGGTTTTAATGCCTTCGCCAAACAGCGTGCCATCGGGCAACACCACGGCGGCGCGGCCTTTGTCTTTTAGCATTTCAACAATCAGGAACAGGAATAAATCCGCCGTTTCGCGTGTGCGGTAGGCGGCAGGGAAGTTGTTTTCGATGCCATCTTCCTCGGTGCCCCCGAATGGTGGATTGGTGAGCACCACATCCACCTTTTTGCGCCAGGGGTGATCCTTGATGGGGGTGGAGAGCATGTTGTCGTGCTTTATATTGGTGGGCACTTCGATGCCGTGCAGCAGCATATTAGTGGTGCAGAGCAAATGCGGCAGGGCTTTTTTCTCTACGCCGTTGATGGTCTTTTGTAAAACCTCCCAGTCCTTGGGAGTGTTGGTTTGTTTTCGCAAATGCTCGATGGTGCAGCTTAAGAAACCGCCGGTGCCGCAGGCAGGATCAAGCACCATTTCCCCAAGCTGCGGGTTTAGCATATCAACCATGAACTGCGTCACAGCGCGTGGAGTGTAGAACTCACCGGCATTGCCCGCGCTTTGCAGGTCTTTCAGGATTTGCTCGTAAATGTCTCCGAAAGTGTGTTTATCGGCGGAACGATTGAAATCAATTTCGTTGATTTTATTCACAACCTGCCGAATCAGCTGGCCGGATTTCATGTAGTTATACGCATCAACAAACACGTTACGGACAACCACGGCGCGGCCACCTTGCTTGCCCTCGGCGCTCAGTTCCTTGAGCGTGGGGAACAGCTTAATATTCACAAAGTCGGATAGCTCATCGCCCGTAATGCCTTCGGCATCTGCCGCCCAGTTTCGCCAGCGTAAAGGCTCAGGGATAGGTGATATATAGTTATCTTCGGTAAGTTCCAGCTGCTCTTCTTGGTCATCCAGAATCTTGAGGAAAAACATCCACACCAACTGGCCGATGCGCTGCGCGTCACCATCCACACCCACGTCTTTACGCATGATATCTTGGATGGATTTAATAATGCCAGATACGTTGCTCATGCGCTGCTTACCTTCTTAAATAGTTGTTCTTCCAGCTCCCGTAGGGCGGCTTCGTATTGATCTTTACCGCCGAAGAAGTCGTTGATGATTTCCACAGGCGTGCCCATCTCGTTTATGGGCTTAAGGCTGAGCACTTTTGCGCTTTCAAGGCTGGTAACATCTTCGTCGGCATATTTATCCAGCAGCGCATCCAATACTTTGCGTGCTTTTTCGCCATATTTCGTGAAGTAGTCACGCCTGCGGACATTATCGGCGCGTTCTTTGCGCGTTAATGGCGGCTGCCCATAGACGATGTGACAGATAAGATCGAACGTACCGTATTGATCGCCATTTTTGACTTCTTCACGTAAGGCATTGAGTAGTAGGCCTTGGTTTTCAAGCTCCTTGATAATGGCTTCTTTCTTTGCTGTTTCTGTCCAGCGGCGCAGGAATTCATCAAGCGTGCTGTACTGCTTCTGCACGGTTTTCTTGGTGTAGTCTTTCAGCGATTCCGTCACCAACTTGCCGTCTTTATCGTAATATTGCACGCGCTCGGAGATGACGTTTACCTCCACGTTATTGACGTAGTATTTCACGCGCTTCTGGCCGGGCTCGGCGTTGGGATCAAAGGAAATATCTGGCTTTAGCGGTGTGCCTTCGCTTGGATCAACATTGGATTCATCATCTGGCGGCACGATATCATCATCGCCGCTAGGCTGGTAAATCTGCACGGGATCACCGTCAAAATCTGGATCAGCGAATAACTCGGTGGCTTTTTTGAAATCCATGATGGTGAAGTAAAGTTTGCCGTGCTCTTCGTCGATACGCGTACCACGCCCGATGATTTGCTTGAATTCCGTCATGGATTGAATGCGCTGGTCGAGTACAACCAGTTTACAGGTCTTGGCATCCACACCCGTTGTCAGCAACTTGGATGTGGTAGCAATGACGGGGTGGACACTTTCAGGGTCGATGAAATTATCTAGCTCGGCTTTGCCTTGCTGGTCATCGCCCGTTATTTTCATCACATAGCGGTGGTTTTTCAACACGAGATCGCTATTGAGGTTGGCCAGCGCTTGGCGCATACGTTCGGCGTGGTCAATATCTTCGCAGAACACGATAGTTTTATCGAAGCGGTTTGTGGCTTTAAGATAGGCAGTTATTTTCTTTGCTACCAGCCAATCGCGTGGTTCTAATACCAATGTGCGGTTGAAGTCTTTTTGATTGTAGATTCGATCCTCAATCAAATTGCCAAATTTATCTTCTTGTCCTTTTTCAGGGCGAAAGCCTAATACATCCTTGTCTATATCAATGCGGATAACTTTGTATGGCGCAAGGAAACCATCCTCAATACCCTGTTTCAGGGAATAGGTGTAAACAGGTGCGCCGAAATAATCGATGTTCGAGACATCCGCCGTTTCTTTCGGCGTGGCAGTGAGGCCGATTTGCGTGGCGCTGGAGAAATATTCCAGAATCGCACGCCATGCGGAATCCTCGGCGGCGCTGCTGCGGTGGCACTCATCGATGATGATGAGATCAAAGAAATCAGGCGAGAATTGTTTGTAGATATTCTGCTCTTCTTCAGTGCCAGTAACGGCCTGATAAAGCGATAGATAAATTTCGTAGGATTTATCTATCTGACGCTTGGCAATTTTCGTCATCGCCTGACCAAATGGCTTGAAATCATTCTGGCGGGTTTGATCTACAAGGATATTGCGGTCAGCAAGAAATAGTATGCGCTTCTTGGTTTTGGACTTCCACAAGCGCCAGATGATCTGGAACGCTGTGTAGGTCTTCCCCGTGCCCGTGGCCATAACTAGCAGAATGCGGTCTTGGCCTTTGGCAATGGCTTCCATCGCGCGGTTAATCGCATTGAGCTGGTAATAACGCGGAGATTTCCCGCTGCCGTCGGAATAATAATCCTGCACGACCACAGCTTCAGCTGCGGGCGCTTCAATGTTGCGGTATTTTTTATAGCGCTTCCAGAGCTCTTGCGGGCTGGGTAGGCAATCTAGTGGAATATCGCGCTCTACCTGTTCGCTGGTGCCGGATTTGTCATGGAAGCGAAAGCCAGTGCCGTTTGAGGTGAAGACGAAAGGAATATCTAGAATCTCGGCATATTCAAGCGCCTGCTGCATCCCGTCGCCCAGCTGGTGGTCGTCATCCTTGGCCTCAATGATCGCTAACGGAATATTTGGCTTGTAATACAGGATATAATCCGCACGCTTGCTCGTGCCCCGCGCAGCCATTTTACCGCGCACGATAATTCGGCCATGCGTGAATGAAACTTCTTCGCGCACCTGCGTCTGCAAATCCCAGCCTGCACTCTTGATAGCAGGCAGGATATATTTGGTCTTGATGTCTGCTTCAGTAAAATTTCCCATCAGGAAGCAACCTTTCTTTCCTGAGAAAAAATCCACTTATCAATCTCGCTTTTGCGAAAACGCCAAGCGCCGCCGACCTTAAAGCCGGGGACAGAACCCTCTGAAGCGAGGCGGTAGAGGGTTTTTTCTGCCATCTTCAGATAGACAGCGAGTTCCCGAATTGTGATGACATCCGTATCCATGATTCCCGCACGCTCAATATGTTTCGTGAGAAAGTAGGGAAAAGGCGGGGAAAGTGCAATAGAATAAGGGATTTGTTCAATAACGAAATACCTGCCATTACACAATAAAACCGGCGGCGCAGACACCATCAATTTTTCGGACAGCAAGCAAAAAAAGACTCCTTAAAACGCGCCAATGCTTCCGGATCAGCTGTAGTGACGTTGCCGGTTAGAGCATCAGAATCATTTTCCTGAATCACTCCCGTAATGCGGCGCACGGCGGCGGGGTCGATTCGGTGTTCCCCGCACCAGCATAGCAGGGCTTCGTCCAATGCCAGTAATAAGGCTTTCCTGCGCTTGATGCTCTCAAGAGCCTCCCTCGCTGCGAGGTCATCCATACTGTCGTCGGCGCTAGTAATATACAGTCCCGCTCGTACAGCAAGAGAGGCATACTGGTATTGCCAATACAGCAAGCCCCAAGCATGGGTGACGTGCATAAAGCTGTTTAAGGTCATAATGTAATTTAAGTCCGTGCCGGTATAGCTGCGCTCTGGTACGGCCAGTAAGATGCGATCCAGTTCCGGTTCATCTTGTGTACTGATGGCATTAAAGGCGAGCACGGCCAGCTCCCGGCTGTTCAGGTGGCTATAAAGCTTATTCACTTTGTTGATATTCATATGGTGTTCCTTGTTTTTAAGGTACGTTCCAATTGCTCTAGGCGGCCTTCCAGCACGCTGGTCTCGTACGCTTTGCGAATCATATCGAGCACATAGGCCAGCTTGGTGCCGTCACTGATATCGAGGCGCAGGCCGCGCATATCGCGATACACGGCGCAGAGTTCCCGGCGGATTGCGTGGCTGTCGTGAAGGTCGATTTTAAGGGGGGTGGGGTTGAGCGCTTCTTGTTGATTTACTTTAACTATATCAGGGGATTTTCCGCCGGTCATGGGTGTGGCCTCTCTAAGCGGCTCAGCCTGTCAAACGCAACGCCCACCTTATCCAGCAGGGGGATGTGTGCTGGGGTGAGAACGCGCTCTAATTCATAGAAGATAGC
>Ga0315900_10008666_pt1 | contig 13052 bp, 12 predicted proteins | sample LakEriMetagenome_FD_203521 | JGI IMG/M metagenome (GOLD analysis project Ga0315900, IMG submission 203521) | Freshwater fungal communities from buoy surface, Lake Erie, Ohio, United States - Buoy 12 MA114 | ecosystem: Environmental > Aquatic > Freshwater > Lake > Lake biofilm | place: USA: Lake...
TTAATAAGAAGTTAATGGCTGGGCTATATCCACCCCACCCAAATGTATTTATTAGGTTTACCATACCCATTCCGGATCCAGCATAAGGGTCAAAAAATCGGGTAATAGCGGGAGGGCCTTGCCAAAATATTTGTTTAATTTCTAAATCACTACCACTAATTCCATTTGCTACGGCCCATGCATTTAAATCATAGTCTTGTACGCTTGAAGTTAAAGCAATAGAACCACTATACCAAGTTACATTACCTCCTACTCCAGCTTCAGTTCCATATTGTTCGGATAAACGAATAATATTAGATAAATTAGGAGTAATTAATGCATTATTTAATGTTGAACTAGTAGGAGCTCCTTCTAATGTTAAATAATTATCTCTTATTCTAAAAGCATATAATTCATTAGCATATGTAGTTACTGCTTCTTCAAATGCAGCATAAAAGTTTATGTCTTGTAATTCAACATCAACAATAGGATATCCTAATCTTCTTGAACACCAAAGAGCTACTTTATCGGCTTCTGATTGGAATTGTAAATCATAATCGTAGAAGCCAAATGGAGTATTTCCTGGGAAGAATGATGAGCTACCAGGCCATATAGAAATGTTTGCCATGTGCTAGTTTTTGTTATAAATATCAGTAAAGAGCGTTCCAACTTGTTCCATTCCAAAAGAAAGGTCTAGGAGGTACGCTCGATGAGACCGCAAAGGACCCTGTAGGAGGTTGTGATGGTAGCGGATGCTGTGGGGTTAAAGTTAATAGATTTGTAATTCCAACAGAACCTGATATCTGCACTTCATTTCCTGCAGCGTGTATGAGATTACTTCTGTTACCATCGTCAGTTCCATTACCTACAATAAAGGCTGATTCTACTGATGATGCAACATTCCATTGGCCCTGTACGTGTTGATAACTAGCTCTTGTTATTGTATTATGTCCTTCTGCATGAGAATAATTTCCTAATGCTAAGGTAAAACTACCTTCTGCATGTGAGCGCTCACCAATAGCTACTGTTTGGTAACCCTCTACATGTGAATATGAGCCTGATGCTGTTGTTTCTTGCCCTTCAGCGTGTGAATAATCTCCTTTTGCTTGGGTGTAATCTCCTTCAGCGTGTGAATACTCTCCAACTGCTTGAGTACCATTACCTTCAGCATGTGAATAGTTTCCTATTGCTCTTGTATTATATCCTTCAGCGTGTGAACTTAGGCCAAATGCTGTGGTCTTTTCTCCTTCAGCGTGTGAATAATTTCCAAGTACGTAAGAGGACTGGCCCTGTGCATGAGAGTAGAAGGGGATTGTCTCCTGATCTCCTGTCCAATCACCTGGCCACAGAGAGAGATTTGCTAAAATATAACCAGTAGTGGTACTGGTATTGAGATTTACCTCAAGTGTTATGTCTGTGTTAAGACCGTATTGTACATCTACAATACGAGAAACAATTTCTCCAAATTGATTGGAATAATTTCTATCACTTATGTACAAAAAATTTCCTACTAAAAATTGACCTGTTAAGTCACCAGAAATACTAAACTGGCCATTGATAATTTCATCTGACGAAAAATGAAAGGTATTGGCTCCCGCAGAGTTTTCAAAACCTTGTTTTAAATTTTCATTGGTATAGTCGTAGGTAAGATACCCACTTCCATCAAGTGTATTGCTATTATTAAATTGAATTTGTGTGTCACTTCCACCAGGTACCGCGGAATTAGCAATAGCAACACTTATATTGTAGAATCCTGGAGGTAAAAACGAAGCTGTTCTTGCAAAGGATGCACTTAAAACAGTCATTGATGATGTTTGACTGTTTAAGACATAAGAACTGGTTGCTGCTGTTAAACTTCCAATTCTGCTATTGAAGGAACTACTATCGGTTGTGTAAGAACTGGTAAATGAATTAAACGATGCAGTTGTTACTAATGAACCTGTATTTACAACACTAGCCGAGCCTGAAGGACCTATTTCTCCTTTTTGGCCTTGAGGGCCAGTTAATACTTGTACAATATTAGTAATAGGTTGAGTTACATCAACAGTAACATTGGAATTATTATTAGTTATAGTAAGTTGATTACTACTATCTTGTACAGATACTAAATTATTATTAGGAATAATATTGATCGATGTACTCATAATCTAGTTACTTCCTTAGATAATTTTACTTGTCCTTCTAATATTCTTACTGTATAGGGGCAAGGTGCACTTCCAGAATATATTTCTAAATCATATAATGCTTGGTTAAAATCTAATGCTGAACTAGTGCAAGATGCAATATAAATTCCTATTGATCCTGATGTTGGAGGAGTAGAACCATTTGAGCCACTGAAATTTAATCCTGTACCGTCTGCATTGCGCGAGCTTGATAAGGTTAAATACACAGTAGCTGTATCATCAGCATAATTAGGTCTAATTTGTAGTCGTCCACTATAATCAGTTAAATCTATAGGATTACCATTTGCATCTTTGTATTGTATTTCAAAGTTTACAGTGGTTCCCTGTTCAATTACAAATGAATATCTGCCTGCTGCCATGATTTTATTTATAAATATTTAAAAAAACAAAAAACGCCATCATTAAGACAGCGTTTTTCGGCTCAGGGGAAAGCTAGGTGTTATCTGTATTTAGAATACACACCCAATATATGTTCTACAATCTCGTGGCGATGATTTGTTTTTAATGCTACTATACCAAAACCAGGTACATCTGTAAAATGTTTACATACAAAATCAAATCCTGATAATTTTTTATCTTTTAAATCAATTTGATCACCATCACCACAAATTATCATTTTACTACCGTTGCAAATACGGGTTAAAATTAGTTCCATTTGTGTATCTGTAACGTTTTGTCCTTCATCAACTATTACTAAACAATTTGAAAAATTTCTACCTCTCATAAAAGCAATAGGAAGAATTTCAATTTGACCATCAGTTACTAATTTTTCAATTTTTTCTTTATTGTATAAACGATACATGTTTTCATATACAGGAGCTGTGAATGGTGCTAATTTTTCATTTATATCACCAGGTAAAAATCCTATATCGTTTCCTGCTACTACTGTAGGTCTTGTAATAATTACTTTTTCTATGTCTTTTTTAAATAATAGATCTAAAGCAACTTGTGCTGCTAATAAGCTCTTACCACTACCTGCTTTACCTTTTAGAATAGTAATAACATTACCTAAAATAGTTCGCTTAGCTTCTTTTTGTTCTTCATTTAGTGAAACCGCAAACTTAATTTCGCCTTTAGGTTTTTTCTTTTCTTGAAAAACTGGGTCGTCATGGTGATTAGAACTCATGTTATTTTTGTAATAAATATTATTAGTTCTTAAACTTAATATGAACTAATTTATCTAAACCTGCTTCTATGTGTAAATGGTCTTCTAAACACAATTCAAATTCGTATCTATCATCTAAAGGTAATACTAAATCACATTGAGAACCCCAACGAATCAAACTAAAACGGTCATTTTGAGCATATGATTCATTTTGTTCTTGAGTAAAATGTGAGATAACATCTACATCCTCATCTGCAATTTGTACTACATTATAAGTGTAATCTAATGTAGGTGAATATATAGTATTTACCATACGCTCATTATTCTTAAGATATTCCATGTTATTAGGATTTATAACCTTATTTAGAATATCTTTTTCTAAAGCTAACATAGGTAAATTAGTAGATTCGATTGGGTCCTTGCGTTCATAACGTAATATACCGCCATATGGAACCCTATTGATGTGAACATCATAAAAAGACATAAATATGCCAATAACAAGAGACCGTTTGTTATATGTGGAGTCTCCTAATACATCTTGTAAAGTATAATTTATACCTTTAATTTCAACAATAGGTTCAGTAGGGTCAACTACTTTTTGATACAAAATAGTACCATCAGCCGGTGAGAAAAAATATTCATGGTCAATATAAGTTGGGCGAGCTGGGTCTCTAAAGAAATATTCATTAGAAAGTTTGCCAACTCCCATTTTTTCGGCTTTAGCCACATCGGTAGCCAACCATTCTTTAAGTGTTTTAGCCATAACTTAGATTAATGATTTGGTTTGGTCAACATAATTTAAGTGCATAACACAGCAACTTAAAAGTGCACCAGATTTCATAAATTCTGAGATGTTGAATATAATAGGTTCCATACCTTCAGAAGAACAAATTTTCTCTAAAGTAGCAATTTTGTTAGCTTCTAATTGATATAATTCATCATTTTTCTTCAATTCAGTAATATTAGAAGCACACATAATAGAATTACCTATACGAACAGAATTCGTGATTCCACCAAGAGCATCATCTTCACTTACATCAATAATTTCAGTATATTTTTCAAGATTAGCTATTTCTTCAGGAGCATACATTGAAGTGCAAATCATTGTTTTTTCACTAGTAAGAGGAAATACAGAACAATCTAAATGATAAAGATAATCATCAATCATTTCTAGTTCGATAATTTCCATACCAAACATTTTTCTCATCCATTCATATGATTCACGCTCAGAACGAATACCATATCCGCCAATATAAACGTTATTATACAAATACTTTAAATCAGCTTCACCCTCCCATTTATGAGGACAAAGATGCGTAGTATAGTTCATTAATTTAAAGAAACTATCACCTACAGCTTCTTCACCTCTACGAGGTTCGGACGTATAATTAGATAATACAATATGATTTTCGTTTTTAATATGAGGTAAATAAATACCTAAATTAGCAACATAAACTTGATCTTGAAAATTACCATAGCTAGGTAAAATATAAGTTAAACTAGCACCTGCCATAAAGTTATATAGATCCATAAACTGTCTATATGCTCTAGGTCTATTTACTTGTAGTTCTTCGGGTTTTAATTCTTGCATCCAGACATTGTTTGGATTTTTAGTATCCAAAGTGAAAGGAAAATTAACTACAAAACTAGGTATGTTTAACTGTGAAGGTGTTTCTTTCATAACTTATTACTTTTATTTATTATAAATATAATATAAGCTCTTAAGGTAGCAAAGGGTAATAAAAATTAGATTATCTTATTACTTTTTTCTCTATTTTTATTTTTTTCTAAAGGTTGAGTATTAGTAAAATGAAAACATTTATATAAGTTTTCTTCAATATTTAAATCAAACGAATCTATAGGAATAATATGATCTATTTCCCAAAAAATTCCATAATTATCCCAAGTCATTTCTGGAGTAAATTGTTTTTCAAGATAAGAAATATATTCTTCCATATTACATCCTAAATATTCTATAGTTCTATTATTTTTTAATGTGTTATATGTCTTTAAAGCATCAGATATTCTAGCTGAGGTTATATGTTTTATTCGAAAAGTATAATCTGAGTGGTATTTGTTTTTATTCCATTCTCTGTAAAGTTCTTTTTTAGTATGATAATGGTTATTACAATATTTGTTAAAATATTCTTTATTTTGTTCACGATAGTTTTTATAATAACCTGAACGGGTATTTTTATTGTTATTGTACCACTGATCGTTTTCTTTTTTTGTACATATTTTGCAATAACGATGTTTTCCATCCGTTTCACTTTTTTTATTGCAAAATTCATTTAAAGATTTTTTTATATTACATTTTTTACATTGCTTCATAGACATGAATTTTCGGGTCGTTTATAAATATAAAAGAGAGCCGCAAAATGCGGCTCTCAATTTTAGATTGTAATTTATTTTATATTAAAGGGTATTTAAACCATTAACATAAATTTTAGCATAAAACTCAGGTCTTAACATCTTCTTAGCGAAGCGGGTTAATAGACCCTTGTTAGGTGTGAATGTGGCAGGATCATAGACAAGAGGTGTCATGATTAGAGGGATGTAAGGAGCGAAAACAGCACCAGCCTCTAAGAACTGTGTACCTCTGAAACCAACTAAGATAGTGTTTTCAGTCATGTATGGGTTCTTGTAAACTGTTAAGCGGCTGTTCATCTGACCAGCTTTCTGTACACCAAAGGCGTAAGTCATCTTGGCAGCATCACCATCGCTATTTGAGGCATATCCAGGGATTGACTCGATAATTGTAGCAACGGTTGGTGAGCATACTAAGAAGTTAGCGCCACCTCTTAAGGTTAACTGGTGAATCTTGTTGCTAAGCTTTTGGATCTTAGTACCAAGAGTTTGGAACCACTGACCCTGAGTGTTATAGAAACCTAAGGTCTGTGAAGGAAGTGTATTAGCATCTAAAGTTACGTTGTTGATAGCACTCCAGTATTCGGTACCAGCAGCCGCATCTTCAATTAACATGTCAAGAATTTCGAGGTCGATTTCGAGAGAAATGTACTCGCTCATGATTGATGTTAATTCAGCTTCAGCATCAAGAGCTTGGTAAGCGTTCAAGTCTTGAGCGAATTCAGGTGTCCAGGTAGCCTTTAACTTCTTTGTTTTAGCAACAATAGGCTGTGACTGCATCTGAATATTGATCTGTGGGATCTCAATAGCTGTAGCACTTTGGGCGTTAGGCTCAGAGAATGTAGAACCATCTTCAAAATCACCTCTATTATTGTCAGTAGTAGCTTTGTTATACTGAACCTGGTAAGTTGTACCAGTAGTAACATTAGCAGTTGAACCAGTAACGAAGAAGGTTAAGGTACCGCTGGCTAATCCTAAAGATGTAAATGCAGGTAGGTTTACAGATGGTGTTAAATATGAACCACTAGTAATATAGAAAGCACGTACAGCCTCAGGATCAAAGTTAGTTAAGCTAGATGTATTTACTGTAAGAGCTTTGATTTCACCTCTAGCAGCTGAGGCTGAAAGATCAGAATCATAGTTTACGTTAGCCCATGAAGCTGTAGAAATAGCTAAAGCAGCTAAGCTAGCACCGGCTGTTAAAGTAATGGCTGAAGATGAGAATTGGTTAGTTGAATAGGCAAATCTACCAGCTCCATATAGACCACCAGCAGGGGCAGGAGTTGAGAATGGGAATTGACCAGTAGTACTTCTATTACCGTACATAGAACCACCTGAAGAGAATGGATTCTTACTAGTACCATATTGGAAATCTAGGAAGAATACTAGACCTGAAGGTAAGTTCATTGGTTGAACGCTAACGAATTCCTTAGCAGCGATTTGACCAAATACCTTACGAACTAAAGGTAAAGCGATTCCAGCCCAGTTTTCACCGGTTCCAGCAGTAAAGGTAGCTGTACCACCAGTGGTACTAGCTTCTACAACTAACTGCTTAGCTTGGTTTTCAAGAATCATAGACATATTATTTTTGTTAGTCTCATTCTCGAGACCCTCTAGTAGGCCTGTCTTAGCCCACTTGCTAGCTAATCTGGCAGCATCATTCTGTAATGATTTCCAAGGGCTAGCACTTTCTAATAATGATTGAACTGTGCTCATTTGTTTTTATTTATTTTTAAAGGTTAATTATTTTAATCCAGCTAATCTCTGCATTCTAGCGAAAGCATCATTAGACTCGATTATTGGTTGTTTAGTATTTACTACAGGGGCTGTAGTTTTAGAAGCAAATCCTCTTACTTTTGACTCGTTAACAGTTGTTTTGTTGCTGTTTAGGCTTTCTGTTAGAGTTTCAAATACGAGTTTTACTTCGTTTACAGTTGTAGCTTTGTCAAAACTTTCTAATACCTTAACTTTCTGTGGGTCGGTTAAGTTCTTAGCTTTGAAGATTTTGTTAGTATAGAGAAGTTTAGCATTTAGAAGATTTACCTCGTGTAATTCTTGCTTTAGTTCTTCAATGGTTGAAGTTGCTTCTTCAAGTTCAGCTTCAGTAGTAGGTTTAGATTTTAACTTGCTTGCAATTTCTTTAACCTTATTCATAAGAGCTTCTTTTCCTTGTTTGGCGGCCGCTTTGATTTCTTCTTTAAAAGTAGCAGCAGCGGCTCCACTAATAGCAATCATTGGGGCTAATAGACTAAAGGCAAACTCAGCATCAGTAATACCAAGTTCAATTTCATCTACTTTTTCCTTTTCAACTTCAGCAAGTAATTCTTCAAGATTTACTTCTTCATCTAATTCTTCATCCATCATTCCGGTTTCTTCGGCTCCGGCTTCAGCTCCCATTTCAGCTTCTTTCTCACCAGCTTCTAATTCGCCAGCTGATACCATATCCTTGATAACGTCTTCGATGAATGTTTTTAAATCTTCCTCAGACATTTCAGAAACTTCGACTTCTTCTTCGCCTTCAGCTTCTTCTTCGGCTTCGCCTTCTTCTTCTTTCTCTTCGGCTTCACCTTCTTCTTCTTCGGCCTCATTTAATTCAGCAAGAAGCTCTTCAAGATCCATCTCTTCTTCCATTTTAGATTTTTCAGATTTTTCTTCTTTTTTAGCTTCTTCCATTTCATCGTACATCATCTCGTCTACTTCTTCAGCTTCATCTAAGTCCATTTCTTCTAATTTAGAAGCAAATAGTTCTTTTAGATGAGGGGTAAAAGCTTCTTCGAGAGCTGCCTTTGCATTAGCGATGGCTGTTTCTTTAACAGCTTTGGCATCGGCAATGGCTTCTTTCAACAAATTTCTATTTGTTTTCATTGTTTTGTCCTCAAATTTTTTGGGGGAAATACGCTTAATATAGAAGCGTAATAGTATTGATTAATAGTGATATCGCATAAATATGGAAATCGCGATATATTTGCTCATACATATTCGCAACTTTTTCAAAATCGCAACAAAACAAAAAAGGTTTGCTTTCGCAAACCTTCTTGTTATATTAATTACTTTTTAGAATATCGGACAGGTACCGTTAGCGCATAGTATATCGGTAATTATTGAATTTACTTTGGAATACGGATTAGATTTAATATTTAAATTTTCATTTAACTTCATTGGATTCATCCATGAACCTGGGTTAGATGGAGTAGAAACAAAGTCCCAGCAAACTAGTTCAAAGTCGTCTTGAACTTCCATTAGTTCACCTACTTGTTTTAGTGAACCCATACCACGAGAAGATACTCCTACCTTAATATTATTTTCAATTAATGATTTTAGTATATTACCAGAAGGAGTAGGCAATACTTCTATTGCTCCCATTATATTATCTCCATCCCACCATAATTTTTTAATATTGTGAGATACATTTTTTAGATTTACAATTTGTGAATCTGGGTGGTCAAGCTCACCTAGTGCTCTATTTTCTTTAACACTAGACATATACTTGTCTATTTCACGTTCCCATAAATCTTTAGAATAGTAGCGACCATTACCATTTTTTATTTCAACCGTAGCTAATATACCTTCAACTATGGGATTTCCGCCTCCCATTTTACCTTCTATTAAGGAAACAGGTTTAGGATTAAATAATTGGGTTTCTATGAGAATTTGCTTACTCATGCTTCTCCGGGTTTCTTATATTTTATAGTAGTTCCTGGAGGCTGAGTCTTAGCTGTTTGTTTTTGGGTTGAAGTTGCATCAGCTGATGTTCCGCTTGGAGTAACAATATTTACTTCACCTTCTTCAAGACCTTCATCCACATCAGTGCCTCCAAAGAAATATTTATCATATAAACTGTCTATAGTTCTGATTTTAGCTTCTTCAGGTGATACTCCTTGTTTTACTAAAGCCGCTATTAATACATCTTTTTCAATATCAATAGATTCTTTACCTATTTCATTGTATAAATCTTGTAATTTTTCTTCAGAAGTTACATCCATATCCATATCATCAGGGGGTTGAGGGCCATCATCAAATTTACCTGTATCGAATTCAGCTCCTTCCCATGCTTCTTTTATTTCTTCTTTGATAAGTTGAGAAATTATAGAACGAATATTGTTTTCTTCAATATTTTCTTGTAATTTAATTTTCTTTTCCTTACCAGGTAAAGGCATTTTTTTTACTCCTTTTGATGATTTAGGAGTAACCGTCATTTCACCTTTTACTTTTTTAGCAGCACCGGTTTTCTTTTCTCTATCACCTAAATCAGTTTTAGAAGCTTTAGGTTTAACTTGGTCAGGCACTGGGGTCATTTGGTCGGTTTTAGAAGCAGTTAAACCAGGAGCTTCATCTGTGTATCCTGTTCCTTTAGTACCAAATTGACCATTCTTTACATAATAAAGAGGGTCTTTGTATAAATTTTTAGCTACAATAGCTTTTAAATCATCTACAGTCTTATCTGCATTTGCCGGGTCTTTCATTTCAGCATAATATCCGACTAAGAAAGCTTGACCATAAATGTTATCTATATTTTCTTTATTTTTATAATCGTAGCCTCTAGTTTCCATATCAACTACATCTTTTGTAGGCTTTTTTTCTATGGCTTTGGCTTCGTTAATGTTTTCTTTAAAAATAGCAAACCAATCAGGGTCTGTTCCTTTGGTTACTACTCCACCAATAGATTCATGAAGAAGTCCTCTTTGTTTTAGAAGAGGGACAGCTTGATTATAAGTAAAATGATTAGGAATTACATTTGGATATAATTGTTTTGCGGTTTTTAGTAATATTTCTTTATTACCTTTACCTTCCTTAATCAAATTATATTGTTCTTGAAGTGTTTTCATTTTTCTATTAGTTGTTTATTTCCATAAATCCTTATAATCAAAAGTTTTAGATTTTGCTCTTAATTGCTTTTGATTAACCGGTTTAAATCCCAATTTATAATAATAAATATTCTTAGCTCCTTTAGCTTTCTTATTAGGATTAAAAGCAAATGGAGTTGCATATTGAGCTCCAGTACCCGGAGTAAAACTAGCTCCGGTGCCAGTTACAGACATTTCTTTTAATGCCTGTTTAATTAGCTTTCTTAGACGTTCCATGTATGTTATTTAATTCTTCTACAAGTTCGTAGTACTGGAGTAAATTAAGGACATGCTCACTATTTACTTGTTGGTTTTTGTTTAATTCTACAAGTAGATTAGGGATTTCTTTTAACTTAATTTGAGTAGCTTTATCAGTTACTTTTTCAGCTAAAACAATAATGTTTCTCTTAATATCGTTAATTTTAGTATTGTAAAATTCTTTTAATTTAGGTGTATTATCTACACTATTAATGTATTCTTTTAATACTAATTTTTGATTTATATTTAAATTAGTATACTTACTATTAAATTTTTCTAATAGAATTTTATACGTAAGTATTCTTACATCTTTATCTTGATGTTTTAATTCTTCAAATACATTATCTTTAACTTCTTTTTCACTTATTTTAGATGAAGTTAAATGTTCTAATATATTAATTTTATTTGAAATAACCTGTTCAGGATTTATTGCTTTTTCTTCACTATATATTTCTAATAGAGTATATAAAGAAGCATAAACTTTATAATTAGGAATTTTAGTTTTAAAGAAATCTTCTAAATTGTAATTATTTCCTATTTCTTTAATAAGATTATATTTTTGTCTTCTTAAAGCAGATTTATTTAATTGTTTAGAAGTTTCAACTATTGTATTAATAATTACATTAGCTTTACTTTCGGTTAACTTGTTATTTTTGTTTAATAACTCGTATAATTTATATTCTCTTCCTAATTCGGTCTTAGTAAAATATTTCTTTAATATATTAACTGCTTTAGACTCAGAACCAGACAATGTATCCGCTGTGATTTGTCTCACTAAAAGCTCAAAGAGAATACCTGTATTTCTTAATTTGTTATGCTTTATATTCATCCTGCGCAGGGATTTTGATTATAAATATATAATCTTTTTTATTCTTTAATTTGAGATTCATCTAATAGATCTTTCTTTTCTTTATTAAAGACCATTGTTTTGTTTAATCCTTCCACTAAAGTTTTATGTTTTATTTTATTCTCTAAAGATAAAGGAGAATTACCTTTAAATTTAGAATTAAAATCTGGTTGGTCATCTATTTTCATTGATGTTCTACCTAATCTATCTTTACCAAAAACATTATTTTGTGTATTAATATTTGTAGCTTTTTCTTTAGGACGACCTAATAGCGCTTTTTCTTCATCATATTCTGTAGGAATAGCATTATCTTGATATCTACCTCTACCATATAATGAAGCTAAATCGTGAGGAGTACCATATGATTTACCTGATTCTAGAGGGTCATTACCTTCGTTTTCGATTTGTTTTAGTCTAAAGGCACGTTTAGTATCTTCTTTAATCAAGTCTCTGTACTCATCATATTGGTCTTCGCTTAAGTGGAAGATATTATCATAAATCCAATCTGTAGGTAATAATTTACTATCAATAATATTCTTTGAAAGGTCTACTTTTTCCTTCAATAATGCAATCTTTTCCTGGTCGTAAATTATAGATGGGGTAGTTAATGATAATTCAAAATTTGTTAAATTCTCATCCTTATAGCCTTGAGCATATAGATGTACTAAGGCTATTTTGTATAATTCAGAAAGAATAATTCTTTGAATTCTATCAATTGTACGACCAAATCTAATATCTTGAGCAGCTAATGTAGCCTTACCACTTAAATCTTTTTCATAACCCATAAAAGCTTTAGGAACTTTAAGAGCAGCAAATAATTTGTCTCTTAAATATTCTACGTCTTTGATACCATCATATTCTAAACCTTTTGTAGTATCAATTTTTGTAGTTTGGTCATTACCTCTTACAGGGATATAAAAATCTTCCAACATGTTTTGCATATTGTATTTTAGATTATAATCACCTGTATTTTGGTCCATATAAGGGATACGTTTCATGCTAGTAATAGTTTTCTGCATGAAATTATCTACTTCTTGAGGCGGTATATTACCAATATTAATATAGAATATACGTTTTTCTGGTGCTCTAACAATACGATGAATTAACATTGCATCTTCCATCAAAATATATTGTTTAAATATTTTACGAGCGGGTTCAATATATGAACGACCATATGGAAGATAATTAACATCAGCTACTAATCTAAAGTGAGCCATTTCGTAATTATCAAAATAAATAGCATTAGATTGAGCTTGGTTAGTAGGGATATTAAAGTAACCACTACTTCCTCCAGCATATCCTTCAGGACTAAATCTGAATCTTATAGAAGCTGGGTTTTCTCTGTCATAGTTTTCTTCACGTGCAATATGGAAAGCTGTGTATGGAATAACGTTATATACTCCTAATTTGTCTGCAATTTCTAGTTTTAAGAAGAAATCACCATACTTACACATTTGTCTAATCCATGA
>Ga0315900_10008668_pt1 | contig 13050 bp, 13 predicted proteins | sample LakEriMetagenome_FD_203521 | JGI IMG/M metagenome (GOLD analysis project Ga0315900, IMG submission 203521) | Freshwater fungal communities from buoy surface, Lake Erie, Ohio, United States - Buoy 12 MA114 | ecosystem: Environmental > Aquatic > Freshwater > Lake > Lake biofilm | place: USA: Lake...
ATCCGCTTTGGATGCCCCGTTGTTATTTAATCTTGGATCTCTACCCATTTGTGGTACCATTGGGTTGAAAAAGTCGGATGTATTTTTGTTTTCATTCATGACAGTTGCCCACGAATTCAACATTGCCTTTGTATGGTTTACAACTTTGGTCAATGACTGAAAAGATTTTTCGGCAACATAAATTGCCATAGATAATCCCATTATACAGTCATCATGTTGTCCTTTTTGGTGATCAGGTCTTCCGTTGATATAAACGAAAGTATTCATTTCGTTGTAAGTTCTTCTTGAATAAATTTTAAATCCATGTCTTACCGCTTCTTCAAAAGCTGCAATTATCTGAACTCGTTTCGTGTTAAAATTTATACCAGGGATTTTGTCATTTATCTTAGGGTCCCATTTCCATTTATTACTAGCGTCAACACCATCAACATACAATCCACCCTGATACTGTAGCTCTTGTAGTTTGCGAGCTGTAGACACCCCCATACCCCCTGTAATGTCAATCACACAGAAGGCATTATACATGGTTCCCCACTTATATGCGATTTCGGCTAAAACATCTGGCGGAACTTTACCGACATACTCCAATACCTGTTCTCTTTCATCAAAATCAATAATTTGTATTGATGAAAAATCCTCAGAGTCACCACGAGAAACGTCAACACCCATAACGTACTTATGACCGTTTTCAGGTTCCTTGAATATCCAAAGAGCACTTCCCATCAATTTAGCTTGGGGATCTCTAACTTGATTTTTTGCAATATTTTGCATTAAATCAGAATCAAATACGTTATCACCTGATCCCAAGAAATTACATTCCAATTCTTGAGCAACTTTTCGTCTATCGTACTTTAGTTTCTTCACCATCCCTTCGAACCATGAAGAACAAGGCTTATATCCTTTCTCTATGTAATCTTGGACTATGTCGTGGTCTCTTTCATATGGGTTATCCACGTTTAACTCAATCACGGTGTCTTGAGAATAATCTTCTCTATTAAGTAAAAAATGAACTAAGTCCGAAGTTTTTACCATATAAAGATCCTTTGTATATCTTGGATCTCGATACCAAAACATTTCCGATATTTTGAAATCATTCATGCCACGTAGGGCTTGATCGTAAATTTCATAATAAATCGGATCGTATCCGTTTGGAGTAGATACAACAATCACTTTACCACCTGTAGAAAGTGATGCCATACAAGCTGACCAGAAATCTCCATCAGCCTCGATAAACGCCGCTTCATCAAATATAAGTATGGTAGGGGTATAACCTCTAAGTGCATCTTTTGATGTGGCAACAGCTTTTACCTCACATCCATTATTTAATTTAAAATGTCTTTGTGAATTTTTTTCGGCTGAAAATCCTATTCCAACCCAAGCTGGCCATTGTTCAATGAACCCACGGATTTTATTTGCCATTTCAACTGATGTATCCAATTTGTTGGCAATGATTAGAATTTTCTCAGGTTTTTCTTTTCTTGCGAAGGCAAGTTTTTTTGAAGACCAAGCTGCGGTGACTGTAGATACACCAGCTTGTCTATATTTTAAGGCTATGTTTTCGTTGTATTTCTCGTAGTCCTCGAGTAGAGATACCTGATCGGGAAAAAGTTCTAAGGGGACATACTTTGATACTGTGTTGTCGTATGTCTGTAAATAAGTGCGAAGTGCATAAGGAGTATTCCTCATGCACTTCGTGTATTCTATTATTAGTTGTTCTTTATTCACAAGATTTAATCATATTCTGATTATGGTCTTGGGATACCCAAATCTCTGTAAAGCTGATCATAATCATCATCCTCATCATCGGATCCCTCTTCCCCTTTGAAATCATCATACTCAGTTTTTGATTTCTGAGCTTGTTTCATGATTTCTTTGAATTTTGAAGTCGCTCTATTTACCTTCGATTGATCTTCAGAAATGGCGTCTCCGATTATATCTAAAAATTCTTTTGCAGGTGTCTTGTAAAGAATAGTATAAAACCACGGAACTAATCCTTTGTTTTCATCATCGAACATTTCATCTGGTAACGCGAATCTGATTTTTTCAACAATCTCAGGTCCAATTCGAAGTTGCATTGGTTCATTTGACAATACATCTGTGAATGATCTAACTTGTTGGGACATAACAGGGTCTTCAGGTAATCCATGTCTTGCGATTGATTCCTCAATACCTTTTATAATTTCATGACAAACAATCGGGAAAATCAAACCTTCTGCAACAATCTTAGTGTCAGGAGTATCTTCACCCTCATCCCCTTCTTCTTCATCATCGGGATCTTTATTAACAATCTTAACTTTTCCTGCAACCCCGTTTCCAGTCTGTGACATCATTTCAATCATTTGTTCCATTGAGAAATACATGAAATCATTTATTGCCATAACACTCAAATAGGCGGGATATAGTTGTGGATCGATTGCATCTAACCTTTGTTTAATTTCAGGTTTTTGAAAAATATAATGACCTTTTTTTGCAGCTCCTTGAACAAGAGCGTTGATCATATTTCTTTTATGAATTTCCAACTCCATCAATTCTTCATCTGTCAAATCTTCAACGTCAAAAGAAGGAATTTCAGGTGAATCCTCATCTTCCTTTTTCTTCGGTTTGGTGGCTTGCATTCTGAAATCTGAAATATTGATAGGAGCTCTATTCAACAACGCCTCAATAGTAAACCAGTCAGAAGGAACTTGTGTTTCTTCTAAACATGCCTCTATTGCAAGTTGTTCCAATTCCTCTCGATGTCTACCTTCAATTCTTGTGATTGGTGGAACCTTACTCATCATTTCTTGGATCATCATTCTTTGTACTTGCTCAGAACTGATGTCTTGGATTCCTGTAACTTGTTTCAGTTTATCCGCGACTTTACCAAATCTTGAACTTACTAATCTTTCAACATCCGCAACTCCTTTTCTTAATGCAGGATTTTTTGCGTACAAACTTTCAGGGCTACCCAATTTACGTTCCAATCTTGGGTCCATTCTTTCGGGTCTGTCCCCGTAATTTATCTGTTCTTTAATCTTCGCCATTTTCTTATTTCAATAAATTTAAGATAACATCAATTACTTCTTTTTTTGCAACTTCAGGAGATATTCTTCCCGCTTTTGGATCTATTTGTTCACCAGGTCGTGGATTTTTTCCAGGGTGTGCCGGTCTTGTTCTTGGTTTGGTATCAGGTTTTGTAATTGGTTTAGTTGGTGCGGTAGTTGGTTCCGTGCCAGCTTTAGGATCTATTTGTTCTCCAGGCCTTGGATTTTTACCGGGGTGAGAAGGTCTAGTTCTTGGTTTGGTATCAGGTTTTGTTGTTGGTTTTACAGGAGCCGTCAAAGGAGAAGCTTCTGCAAGATATTTCAACAAGTCCCCTTTGGTAATTCTTGGAGGTAGGTTTTTTTCCACGATCTTTAAAATTTGAGATTCAATAAACAAAGATACAGGATTTTTTCCTTCTTCCAATTGTTTTTTTACTGATTTTACGCATCTTTCAAATTTTCTTGTTTTCTTTGGACCAACCTGTGCATGACATATTGCCCATGGATTCGGTTTGTTTTCCTCTTCAGACATGCCCATCATTTTTCTATTGTCATCGGAATCATCATCCATTCCATCAGGGGCCATATCATTCGCATCATGAGGAGCCTCTTGGCCAGTTAAACTTTGTAATGCATCTGCACCTAAAGCATTTTGGTCTGTTACATCGTCAGTTTCATCTTCAGTCATTTCTTGCTCGGAAGCGGTTGCAACAACTTTCTTAGTTACTGGATCTTGTTTAACCATGTATCCCTTTTCGTTAGCAGGTAAATTTCCACCACCAGGGCCAATTTCATATTTCTTACTCGGAATTTCCTTTATTTGTTCCGATATAACTATTTTTGAATGTAGAGTGTTGATTTGTGATTCTGTAAGCTTACTCACAGTTTTTGCGGACAACCCTTTTTCGATCAGCTCCAAAGCTTTTTTGTTAGTTTTCATATACAACTTTCTTTTCGAATTCTAATACCAAATCTCTTTCATAGAGTTTGTCTTTTATTTCTTGTTCGGAAATTCCAAATCTGAAAACCATTCTTTTTTGGTTATCTTCATTTTCAATTTCCCAGGCTAAAGCAATGACATCATCCATCGCATCTTCCATAGAAAAAAAATCGGAGTCCTGAATCAATTCCAATTTTAAATTAGTATTTCTCAGAACTCCTACTTTTTTTATGTAATGTAAATCGGGAGGACTTGGATATCCGTTAGACGGTTTACTATCCCAATCATCTCCCCATACATTCAAATCATCAGAGAAAATGAATTCGTAAAGATTTTGTCCCTTATAATCAGACCCTAATCCATTTACGTATATCAGTTTACTCATAGAATAACTCCTTCAGGTGAAATTTTAACTTCTCCACCTTTATTTTCAAATACTAAGTTTTTCTTATTTGTTTTTCCAATAACTTTAGCTGTTGCATTTTTTTTCAAAAATTTTTCAGCCGCCAATTCTTGTTCAATAGTTTCAGTAAGTTTTACAATTTCTTTCATTTGTCTATCAAAATCCAAAACTGACTTAGTTCTTCTTGTCATTTGTTTTTCTTTGGTTTCCAAAATTTCTTTTTTTGTTACTTCGAAATATTTCGAAATGACTTTGTCAACTTTGGATTCTCCAAAAATACTATCGATGATTGCCCCATTACCGTAATCTTCTTCATCTTCATCAGTTTCACCCATTTTTGAAGAAATGTATGAAGCTACCATCGGTGCTGCGATTCTGGCCACAGTTCCCCAACTTTCACCCATGTCTTCTTCTCCCATTTCACCTTCCACAGGTATATCCATATCAGCTTGAATATCTTCAACCTCACTATCGTCAGTCAAATCTTCACCACCCATATCATCTCCTCCAAGATCTTCAGATTCTTCGTCGAACTTAGACATGATATCTTCTTTATCTTCTTCAGATAGAGAACCTAAATTTAGGGAAGATAAAACCATGTTGATAACATACTTTATGTCTTCAGAAGTCATTCCTTCTTCACCATCCAAAGTTCTGATTTTCTGAGTCAATTTACCTGTTAATTTTTGAATAGTCTTGAAAGTAACTTTTTCACTCTCAGCACCAGGACCTTCAACATCAACAGTTGCATCAACATCGATTTCAGCTTCGGGTTCCATTCCTCCCATGTCCATACCCATATCTCCTCCTTCAGCGTCCATAGGCATTTCTTCAGTTGGTGATGGAGGTAGTTCAGGTGATGGGACTGCAGGCGGTGCGGCTGGTACTTCAGCGGCAGGTGCTGGAGCTGGTGCAGGTTTTGGAGTTTTTAAAGTGAACTTTTTTTGTTCACCAAACAAAGAAACACCTTCTTCGTTTTCATTCAACCTGTTCAATTCACCAGCAACTAAGTTCAATCTCTTGAATGCCTGAGAATATGAAGTATAGTATTTTCTATTCTTCATTGGCTCGATATATTCACTTTGAGATTCAGAAATAGTTTTCTTTATGATGTAACCTTGTCTTTCTTTGACAATTTCGTATTTGTTACCATCAGCTAAAGAAATTGAATATTCTGATCTAGCTGTTTCATTCATATTTGATGGAATCACTTCGTTGAAACGAGCAATTTCCATAATTCTTTTTATCTTTTCTTGTCCAGTTAATTTTTCACTGCCAAGTGGTTTCAAATCTCCCATATTATAATTTATTTTTTTTCTTTTTAATTATTCAATCCTTGGAAACCTCCCAAAGAAATAGCGTTTAGCTGAATTATAGTAACATTTCCATCTTCACTTGTCATCACCTGATAAGGAACTGTAGATCCTGATGGAGCGGTTCCTCCACTAAATGATCCTAACATATCTAAAGTGTATTCATATTGTTCATTAACATAAATAGTATAATTGAATGTCACAGTAGGAGTTGGTGTTTGTGTTGGAGTAGACGCTGGGGTACCAGTAGGTGTCGGTGTCACAGCTGCGGTTCCTGTTGGAGAAGCGGTGATACTTGGGGTTGGTGTGTTTGATGCGGTGTTTGTTGGAGTTGGTGATTGAGTGGTTGTTACACTTGGTGTTGGTGTCTGTGTTTGTGATGCGGTGTTTGTTGGAGTTTGGGTTTGTGTTGCAGTATTTGTTGGTGTTTGTGTCACAGTTGGTGTAGGAGTTACTGAAGCAGTTCCAGTCTGAGTTTGAGTAGGTGTTTGGGTTGGAGTTGTAGTTGGCGTTGGAGTATTAGATGCTGTGGGTGTTGGTGTTATGTCTCCAAGACACTCAATACAACTATTCCATGGTCCGTTGAATATTGTGGCTGTGTATGCGAGAGGTGTTTCAGAACCAAATGCGATAGAGTAACATCCATTAGCACCAGGGATGATTAAATCATAGATTTTGCCCTCTATAAGATTATCCTCCGACTTAATTTCTAATACTGTCGTGGAATTACAAGATGACGCTATATAATAATTGAAAGCCATTTAATTTTTTCTTTATAAATATACGAATATTCACATTTATTTAATTATTGATAGGTCTCTTCTAATTTTCTCTCAATCGACAACTCTTTGTCCAAAGCTTTGTTAGAACTATCAAACAGTTTTTGTATATGCCCCGATCTTCTCAAAAATTTAAAAACCAAATTTTCGTAGGATAATTCACCCTCTTTTTCTAACCCAGATTTCCTATAATCTTTTAGTTTGTCTTTGATTGAATCGATCGTTTTTTGATCATCTTGAGTATCTTTTGAATCAATTACCTTATCAATTTTTTCAGTCCAGTTTTTGATTTTTTTCTCCAAAACAACCTTATCAATTTCATTTTTGAATTTTTTGGGTTTGTCAATCCATTCATTATTCATGACTGAATAAACCCCTGAAGCGAAATGTGGTTCTTCACTATCTTGAGAATAAAGCTCAACATCATACCCAAAAATTTTGATATCGTGTTTGTCGTTGAAGATTTGTTTTTTCAAATTGAATAACTCCTTGTATAAAGTTGCTTCATCTTCATACTGTTGGAAATCAATAATCACGTGTAAATCAAAATCGGAGAATTCGGACCAATTGAAATTAGCTAACGAACCAGTGAGAACTATGTCTTCAACAAAAACCTCATCTCCTAAATAATCTATAAATTCTTGAGCAATTCTCATCAAACCTTTGTGAACCTTTGGTATCATGGTTGCTTTTTGAGGGTCACCTGGTGACTCCCAAATTTTTGGGTTTAATGTTTCCCTAACAGAAAAACTGTCAAGTATTTGTTGGAATTTGCTCATCCTTATAAATATTAGATTTTTTTATACTTGAAAGCTTTAGATATTTCTGTAACAAAAAATTTCCCTTGTGATTCGGATAATCTAAACTTTGTATAAGTTTGATGAGGAACATCATCATATTCATACTTGAAACCGTTATTAAATTCTACTACAAGTTTTTTGGTTTCAGTGTCATATACCGTTTTTTTTATGTTGGACGATTTGATTTCATTCAAAATCTTTGTCCCCTGTATCTCTTCTTTCAGTATCGCCATCTCTGAGTGGTGTTAATTCGTTTATTTTTAATAGTTTTGGCATGATAAAATCCGAGACTTCATCTTTTGTAACTTTGAATCCGTAATGTTGAAGGAATCTAACAACTTCATTGAATTCATTATTGAACTTTTCTTGTAGATTCATCATCTTAAAAGTGTATGTTGGTGGATTGTTCAATTCATCTTCACTGAACCCCATTTCCTGTAAATGTTGTCTTAAGGTCAAATAAATGTCCAAGAGATCTCTCAAAAGAGAAGAATATGTTAGATATTTTTCGAAAGGTTTCATAATTATAAATATTATGTAAACTTTTCTTTTACAAAATAAAAAACTCTCACTTTTGGTGAGAGTTTTTCAATTATTTTAGTTTTTTTAACTGATCCCTAATTTCAATCGATTTTTCAAAGTTTTGTTCTTCGATTGATTTTTTGAGTTCCTCTTCAAGTTTGTCAATTTCCTTTTGGTTAGATTCCAATTTCTTGATTTGGTCTCTTAGTTCAACCGCTTTTTCAAAATCTTCATTTTCAATTGCGATTTCGAGTTGTTGTTTCAAGTTCTTTGAAGTTGGGTTCGTTTTGGTGTTGTCGTAGTAATACGAAGTTATTTTCATTGTCCCATCTTCTGAAACTTTAGTTTGTGTCTTCCACTCACCATTATTTGGAGTAAATTGAGCGAACATTTCATCGAATGCTCTAAAGATGTCATTATAAGATCTTCTGTTACCGAACATAATTTTAATTTTTTGTTTTAAGTTTATTTGTTATCTTTGTGTTCAAGATTGATGCCGACCACAATAATATGACAATCTGTCAGAAAAAGAAAGTTTTTTTACTTTTTTTATGACAACTTGTCTTCTTATTTGGATAAGAATAAATTTTGATATTACTTTGTAAAAAAAAACTATGAACGACTTAATGGACGACGAAGACAAAATGATGAGTAAAAAACAGAGATCCACTCAAGAAAGTAGAACTCCTGTACTCGATAACTTCAGTAGAGACCTTAATAAACTAGCTGAAGATGGTAAGTTGGACCCTGTGATTGGGAGAGATCGAGAGATTCTAAGAATTGCTCAAATTTTATCTCGAAGAAAAAAAAATAACCCAATTATCATCGGAGAACCTGGTTGTGGTAAAACCGCGATTGTTGAGGGTTTGGCAATGAAAATTGTTAGTGGGGAATGTCCACGAAATCTATTGGACAAAAGATTGGTAAATCTTGACCTTACTTCAGTTGTCGCTGGAACAAAATACCGTGGACAATTTGAAGAAAGAATGAAAGTCATAATCGAAGAACTACAGGCGAACCCTAACATCATTGTTTTCATTGATGAGATTCATACATTAGTTGGATCTGGTAACTCTGCAGGATCTATGGATGGATCTAACATCTTCAAACCAGCGCTATCTCGTGGCGAAATTCAAATCGTCGGTGCAACAACTTTGGATGAGTTCCGAAAAAACATCGAAAAGGATGGAGCGTTGGAAAGACGATTCCAAAAGATTATTGTTGAACCTTCCACCGTTGTTGAGACAATACAAATTCTAAAGAATGTTAGAGACAAATATGAGTCATACCATAAAGTTAGTTATTCGGACGAAGTGGTTGAAACTTGTGTGAAACTTGCTGATCGATACATCACAGACAGAGAATTTCCTGATAAGGCATTTGACATCTTAGATGAGGTTGGGGCTCGTATGCAAACTGAGTTGAAGATCCCTGATTCAATCGAGGAGCTCAAGAAGAAAGCGGCTGAACTTAGACAACAAAAGTTGGACGTAGTTAAGAAACAAAACTACGAACAAGCCGCTCAACTGAGAGATAAAGAAAAAAAGTTGTTGGACAAGTTGGATCAAGAAAAAAAGAAATTTGAAGAACAACTGTCTAAAGACAAACAAAAAGTAAATTTGGAGGATGTTTACGATGTTGTTTCCAACATGACTAAAATTCCTGTCAACAAAATGTCTGTGGATGATACCAAAGCATTGTTGAATTTGGATAAACATATTGTTGGGACTGTGATTGGTCAGGACGCCGCGGTTATCAAAGTCGCAAAATCCATCAAAAGAAATCGACTTGGTATTAAAGATCCAAATCGACCAATTGGTTCTTTTGTTTTCTTGGGATCTACGGGGGTTGGTAAAACTCACTTAGCAAAACAGCTTGCAAAAGAAATGTTCGGTAGTGAGGAAGCTTTGATTCGTGTAGATATGTCCGAATATCAAGAAAAACACACCGTATCCAAATTGGTTGGAGCACCTCCAGGTTATGTTGGTTATGAAGAAGGTGGACTTTTGACTGAAAAAGTTAAGAACAAACCTTACTCTGTTATCTTGTTTGATGAGGTTGAGAAAGCTCACAAAGATGTATTCACTGTATTACTTCAAATCTTGGATGATGGGCACGTTACAGATAGTTTAGGTAGAAAGATCAATTTCAAAAATACTTTGATCATCCTTACTTCAAATCTTGGTGTGAAAAAACTACAAGATTTCGGAACTGGTATTGGATTTTCCAACAACTCATACAGTAACGAAGAAGCGAAAAAAGAAATCTTGATGAAAGAGATGAAAAATTTCTTTTCTCCTGAGTTCATCAATCGTATCGATGATACCATTGTATTCAATTCTCTTTCTCAAGATGATATCAAGAAAATCACCGATATCGAGCTTAAGAAGTTGATGAAGCGTCTCGAAGAAATGAAGTATAAAATTTCTTATGATGAATCTTTGGTTGAATATCTATCCAAAATCGGATATGATGAAGTATATGGAGCTAGACCATTGAAAAGAGCGATTCAAGACAAAGTAGAGGACTTGTTATCTGAAGAAGTTTTGACCGATAAGATTGTTGAAGGTAAAACTTACGTAATCAAAGTTGAAAACGAAGAGGTTAAAGTAATTAAGAAAGGTCGGTAATTAAAAAGGGGGATATTTCCCCCTTTTTTTATATTTATACTTATGAGTAATTTTTCAATATTATTAGATCGTTTCAAGAAAAGGTTCCCAAATCAATATCAATCCAAAATTGATATCATTGAAAAGTTTGTAACTGACTATATTGAGAAGAGAAACATAAATGTGAAATTTTTAAATTCTTGTTCAGTAGGATTCAAAGGAGTTAGAACAAGAGATCAAGTTATAATTTGTTCTCCTGTAGAAATGGAAAGTATTGGAGATTTTTTATATACAATATTTCATGAAATCAGGCACGAGCAACAAATGAGAGACATTAAAATGAGGAACCCTCTCACTGATTTTGATTTGTCCGATTTCGAAGAACTTTATCAACAATACTGGGAAATGGAATTGGATGCTGATCAATTTGCCAAAAATATGGTTGCTAAATTGATTATAAAATTGAAAATCCCTTTAGAGATAGCTAAAAAATACTTTTCATTATCACCATACGTAGAAAAGTACCCTACGTTGTCGAATATGGTTCGAAGTAGTGTCTATCAAATTATAGAGGACATAAAAAGAATAAAAAAATCGGGTGGAGAATATACCGATATTCAAGACCACCCGATAGTTAAAAGACACATCGATAAGTTAGAAGACTTTATTTAATTAAAAGGGGTGAAATTGTCCTTTTGGAACTGACTTTTTGAAATGTAATTTATAACCCAAATCTTCAATCATTTTTCTTCCCATTTCAATTCCGTTGAATACATCCTCGATTACTACGTATTCCTCTGGAGTGTGGTAATCGTAATATCCAATAGAAAAATTTATACAAGAAAAATCAAATTTTCCTCTCAATGCATAAACATCTGTGTATGGGTGAACCATATACTCCATATAGTCCCAATTCATGCCCTCAGTGAGTACCTTATTAACTTTTTCGAAAAATTCAGACCCTCTATCGAATAGTATCTGACCGAAACATTTTTCAGTAATCATCCAATTCTCAGGAGCATCGAACTGAATTCCATATCCCACATTTTCAAAAAATTTTGGGTCTGCAGATCTTGAACCGATACAACCGATTTCTTCGGACACAAAGAAAGCGGCTTTGAGATATGGTAACTCTTTCAATAAAGTTAAACAAGCAAATACTCCACATTTGTCATCTCCTCCAATGCCTGTCGGGGTTTCTCTATCGTTAAATGCCTTCAATGATGGTTTGAGTTCACCTTGAGCATTTTTCAACATCATTTCTCTGATGTTGATTGTATCGATGTGGTGAACTGTATCTGTATGTGATATTACACAAGGAAAATAGAAATCTTCTGGTAACTCTGAGGTTTCTTGTTTGGTTGCATAAACATTCATTTTATCATCAACATAATGATCAATATTGTTTTCGGTCAACCAATTAACCAAGAATTCAACCATACGATGTTCTTGGTGAGTTTTTGTGGGGATACTCAAAACTTCTTTGAGCAAATTTATATCTTTCATTTTATAAAGATATAAATAAATTAGATTTCATCCAAATTAAATAATGTAGGTTGGTAAAGTAAGTTATAAAAATTATCTTCTGATAAAGATATTGTCTTTTGTTGTAATCCTTTTGATAATGATACACGAACTTTCATCTCAGGAAAATCAAACCCTTCAATTTTGAATCTAGTTTGTTTTTTGGGGTCTTTGGGTAACACATACCATTCATCCTGATTAAATTTTTTGGTGACTCTAGAAGTCATTTCAGTGAAGTCATCAATATTCGCGCCTTCAGCCGAATTTTCAATTTTTTCCAAAATTTTTTCTAAAATTTGTTTTATACTTCTATTATAACTTTTATCATCAAAATCACTCTCCTTTTCATACTCGTAATAATTTTCCATCCATCCGCCAGGAGCTTCTTTTTCTTTGAAGTAACTCGATAAAATGTCTCTGACAGGCCGATGCATCAAATTTGTTCCAACATAGTATTTTAATAAATCTTTAACTTTTATATCAAAACCATCCTTATAAATTTCTTCAAAATCCATGTCATCATAATATTCCTTCATTTCTTGAGGAATTGCGTCTTGTAGAGAACTTGTCAAAGCACCGTTTCTTTCAGACCAATAGTCGTAAATCAAATCCTTAGTTTCATTTTTGAAATTTTCATGAAGCTTATCGGCAAGCCTACTTTTGAATTTCTCATTTTCAAAATCCACCTTCATTGGTAAAATTAACCTTGATATTTGAGTTAGTAACTCGGTATTCCCTTCATCAAGATAATCGAAAGGACCGTAACCCTCATAAAATTGATCTGTAACTGAATATAAGTCATACAACTCCAAACTTGAATAAGGGTTGTTCAATTCTCCAAGAAGCCATGCATCATCATTATCCAATCCCAACATTTTGTGAAATTCTTCCGAATCTTTGAATGCTATTCGTATTACACTTTCGGATGGATCAAACCGATCTTCCTCCTGCATATAAGAAAATAACGGATCGGAGTTGATAAGATCAGATTTTGAAATCTTACCTAAAGCGTAATTTCGTAAAGCTACGTATGGTCTCATTTGTGACATATGAAATAAATATCATTTTGGTTGTAATTGGAAATATTTATACTTACATTTGTACAACAATGGGGATGAACGGTATTGATTGACATTG
>Ga0315900_10008669_pt1 | contig 13047 bp, 7 predicted proteins | sample LakEriMetagenome_FD_203521 | JGI IMG/M metagenome (GOLD analysis project Ga0315900, IMG submission 203521) | Freshwater fungal communities from buoy surface, Lake Erie, Ohio, United States - Buoy 12 MA114 | ecosystem: Environmental > Aquatic > Freshwater > Lake > Lake biofilm | place: USA: Lake...
CCGGCCGCGAGTCCAGGGGGCTCTGGCGACTGGACAGGGCGGGGAGAGAGTGCGTCGGTTCCGGGACCCACGAAGACAAGTTCAGGACGGCAGCGCCGCCGCGGCCCGTGCGAGCGCGGCATCCACCGCCGCCTCGTCGGCCGCCTCGGCTACGAGCCGCACGATCGGCTCGGTGTTGCTCGACCGCACGAGCAGCCAGCCGCCGGGCCAGTCGAGCCGCAGGCCGTCGAGCCGGTCGGGCCGGGCCTCCGGAAACGCGGCCGCGATCCGCTCCAGGGCCGCGGCCAGCCCCGGCCCGCGGATCGCCGGCGCGAGGTCCACCTTCGTCTTCTTCATCACCAGCCGCGGCAGGGCGGCGGCGAGCTCGGCGACGCTCGTCAGTGCCGGCCCCGCGCACATCCGCTCGAGCACGAGCGCCATCGCGACGAAGCTGTCGCGGACGAGCACCACGCGGGGATCGATCACGCCGCCGTTGCCCTCGCCACCGAGGACGGCGCCAGTGGCGAGCATGCGATCGACCACGTTGGCCTCGCCCACCGCCGAGACGTGGCAGGGCACGCCGTGCCGGGCGGCGATCAGGGCCGTCATGCCGCTGGTCGAGCAGTTGACGACGACCGGGCCGGGTGTCTTCGCGAGCACCGCATCCACCGCGAGCGCCAGCGTCGCCTCCTCGCCGATGTAGGTGCCGTCGGCCGTGGCGATGGCGAGCCGGTCGGCGTCGGGATCCTGAAAGAATCCGACGGCGGCGCCGGCGCCGGGAATCCGCGGCAGCATGCCGGCGAGGTTCGCGGCGGTCGGCTCGGGCTCGTGCTCGAAGAGGCCGTCGGGCGTCGCCCCCTCGATCACGACCTCACAGCCGAGGTGCTCGAGGAGCGGCCGGGCCACGCGGCTGCCCGCGCCATGGCCACTGTCGAGCCAGACGCGGGGCCGGCGTCGGCGAATCGCTGCCGCGTCCACCGTGGCGGCGACGAGTCGCACATGGGTGGCGATGCCGTCGTCGGCCGTCACCCGGCCGCGCCGGGCGGCGTCGATAGCGGGCGTGCCGCCGGCCTCGTAGCGGGCGAGCACCTCGCGGCCCGCGGCGGCCGGCAGCACGCGGCCCGCCGCGGAGAACAGTTTCATGCCGTTGTAGCGCGCGGGGTTGTGGCTCGCCGAGATCTGGATGCCGCCGGCCGCGGCTCGCTCACGGACGACGACGCCGACGGTGGGCGTGGCCGCGGGCCCGCAGTCGATCACGTCGCGGCCGGCCGCGGTGAGGAACTCGATCAGCGCCGCCGCCAGCGGCGGCCCGTTCGCCCGACCGTCGCGGCCGATCACGACCGGCCCCGGCGGCAGGCCCGCGACGAAGGCCGCCGCATACCGCACGGCCACGTCCGGCGTGAGCGACTGGCCCACGACGCCGCGCAGTCCCGACACGCTGACGATCAAGGGTTCCGACAAGGACGGCTGGGGCTGCATGGAGGCCGCAGTATAAGGAGAGACCGCGATGCATGAAGGCCCGCGACGCATGACGCCCATGCCCCCGGCCTGCGCTGGAGCGATTCGCTCCAGCCAGTGTGGCGCGATTTGCCCCAGGCGAAGGAGCGAATCGCTCCATGGACCCGCCTGCGATCGATGGCGATCGGCTTGCGGCCGCCGCACGATCCGGCGCCGGGTCGTTCCCTGCGCCCCGGCGTTGGCCGGCGGAAAGACCTGTTCGGGAGGCCCGGGCACCAGATTTCGTCAACGTGGCGGCGTCGTGGCACGCGGTATGCACCAATTCGAGGCGTCGGCGGGGCGGGACCAGTCGGCAGGCTTCGAAGTGGGGAGGGAACGATGATCGTGCGTGGTTTTGCGTCGGCGCATTCGCTCGTCAGTTTGTGGACCATGGCGTTGCTGGCGTTGGAAGCGGGGGCGAGCGCCGGGTTGCTCGGACGCTAGGCCGGGCGGAGCGCTCCGGCGGCGAGCATGCGGGGAGGCCGGCCAGCCAGGCACCGGTGGCCGGCCAGAGGGCGGGCTGCGGTATAAAGGGCGGCCGCACCGCCCTTGCATCGCCCCGCCGCTCGGAGCACCCGCCATGGCCCAGCCCCTTGAAGCCGACCTCGCCCGCCGCCTCGACGCCATCGCCGCCGCCCGCGCGGCCGGCACGATCACGGAGCATTCGGCGGTCACCATGCGAGACTGGCTGACGGCCCCGCGGTACGCGGAGTTCGCCGGTGAAGTCGCGGCCCGGATCGATGCCGGCTCGTGGAAAGAGCTCGACGACGTCTTCTGGACGGTGATCCCCTTCGGCACCGGCGGCCGCCGCGGCACGATGTACCCGGTCGGCTCCAACGCCATCAACGACCGGACGATCGGCGAGAGCGCCCAGGGACTGGCCGACTATGTGAACAGCGTCCTGCCTGCCGGCGAAACGCCCACCTGCGCGATCGCCTACGACACGCGGCACCGTTCCGAGCACTTCGCGCGGCTGTGCACCGAGGTGCTGCTCGCGGCCGGCTTCCGCGTCTTCTTCCTGCGCGGCTTCCGCAGCACGCCCGAGCTGTCGTTCGCCGTGCGGCACACCGGCAGCACGTGCGGCATCATGGTCACCGCCAGCCACAATCCCCCCAGCGACAACGCCGTCAAGGTCTACTGGGCCGGCGGCGTGCAGGTGCTGCCGCCGCACGACAAGGGGATCATCGACCGCGTCATGAAGGTCGAGGCGGTGCACCGCGCGAGTTTCGAGACGGGCGTCGCCGAGGGCCGTGTGCAATTCGTGGAGGCGGAGATCGATCCGGCCTTCGTGGCGGCGGTGCTCGAGCAGTCGGCGCCGGGCCCACGGGACGTGTCGGTACTCTACTCGCCGCTGCACGGCGTGGGTGCGACCGCCGTCGTGCCCGTGCTGCGGGGCGCGGGCTTTAAGAGGCTGCGGGTCTACGGGCCGCACGAGGAGCCCAGCGGCGACTTCCCCAACGTGCCGGGCCACGTGGCGAACCCGGAAAATCCGGCCGTGCTCACTGGGCCGATCGCCGAGGCCCGCGAACGCGGCGACGACCTCGTGCTCGCCAGCGACCCCGACTGCGACCGGCTCGGTGCCGCCGCGCCGCTCTCCCGCGCCGCGGGCGCCGAATGGCGGCCCTTCACCGGCAACCAGCTCTGCGGCCTGCTCTGTCACCAAGCGATCGCCGGCCGAGCGGCCCGCGGCCAGGCGCGGGCGGGCGATTACGTCGTCACCACGCTCGTCACCAGCGGCCTCGTGCGCCGCCTGGCCGAGGCTCGCGGCCTGCAGGTGGACGACACGCAGCTCGTGGGCTTCAAGTGGATCTGCTCGGCCATCGACACGCACGGCCCGGAACACTTCGTGTTCGCCACCGAGGAGTCGCACGGCTACCTCGCCGGCACGCATGTCCGCGACAAGGACGCCGCCGTCGCTGCGCTCCTGATGACGGAACTCACCGCCCGGCTCAAGGCCGAGGGACGCACGCCCCACGAGGCGCTCGACGCCCTCTATGTCGCCCACGGCTGCCACCAGGAACGGCAGATCAACGTCATGCTGCCCGGGGCCAGCGGCATGGATCGGATGAAGGAGATCATGGCCGCGCTGCGGGCCACGCCCCCCAGGTCTTTCGGCGGCCTCGACGTCGTCCGCACCCGCGACCAGGCGAGCCTCACCACCTGGACCCCCGGCGCCGCGCCGGAGTCGTATGCGGGCGTGAAGAGCGACCTGGTGATCTTCGACCTGGCCGGCCTGCCCGAGGCGGGATCGCGGCTCGCGGACGGCCGCTTTCCGGCGCTCGGCAACGCGGTCGCCGCCCGGCCGAGCGGCACGGAGCCTAAGATCAAGTTCTATCTGTTCGCCGTCGCCCCACCCGGACAGGCTTCCCAGTTGTCGGCGACGAAGCAGGCCCTCACGGCCCGGCTCGACGCCATCGAGCGCGACCTCCGCGCCCTCGCCGGGGTTTGAGGGCTATAATTTAGTTAGTGGTTTTAGTCTCTATTCGCCTGGATGCTTGGATCATCGGAGGGGGTGCCCTCACCATGTCGCCGGGCTATGGAAGCAAGCGAAGGCACGGATGCCGGAGCGCCGCGGACATGCAGTGAGCGAAGGCCTGGAAGGCCGCAGCGAACGTCCGGAGACGTGGTGAGGGCACCCCCGACCGCACGGAACAGGGATGAATCAATGAATCTTCTGCCTTTCCGCTTCGTGATACGACGACCGCAAACGACTGCGTGGCTCGTCATAACGACGGCCGCCTGCCTGTCCGCCTGTTCGCCCGCCGCCCCTCCCGCGCCCAAGGACCCAAAACCCATGACCGCCCCCCACGATCGCGAGGCCGCCGATCCGGAGAAGAACCCCGCCGTCAAGGGCCGGCTCGCCGACGACGAGATCCCGAAGACCGACGAGGAGTGGCGGAAGCGACTCACAGCCCATCAGTTCGACGTCATCCGCAAGAAGGGCACCGAGCGGGCGTTCACCGGCAAGTACACCGACACCGAGACCGCCGGCACCTACCGCTGCATCGGCTGCGGCGAGCCGTTGTTTCGCTCCGGCGAGAAGTTTCACAGCGGCTGCGGCTGGCCGAGCTTCTTCGCGCCCGTCGACGGCGTGAAGGGGAAGGCGATCGCCGAGCACCGCGACCTGTCGCACGGCATGGTGCGGACCGAGGTCACCTGCCGCCGCTGCGGTGCGCATCTGGGCCACGTCTTCGAGGATGGCCCGCCTCCCACCGGCCTGCGGTACTGCATCAACTCCGCGTCCATCATCCTCGACGAGGCCCAGGCCGCGGACAAACCCGGCACCACGCCGAAGTAGGCCGTCGATGAACGACTCGTTCGTGCCGCCGAGTCGGCTCACGGCCGCCGATCTGGCGGCGATCGAGGCCCGCGTCCAGGAGATCGGCCGCCGGCTGCTCGAACGGGCGCTGGAGGCCCAGCCCGGCATCGTGTCGGCCGACTACTGGGCCCAGCAGGCGGGCGAGTGGGCGACGCACGACGACGAACTCAAGGTCCGGCTCTTCCGGCTCGTCGACTGCATGCCGATGCTCGATGATCCGGCCGCCCTCGACCGGCACGTCCGCGAGTATCTCGATGACGACGTCGTGGCGCGGCTCCCCAATCCACTGCGGGCCGGGCTGCAGGCCGCGCGGTCCGGCCTCCTCGCGCCGTTCGCGGCCCGGGCCGTGCGGGCGGCGACCCTCGCCCAGGCCCGCCGCTTCATCGCCGGCACGACGCCCGAGGAGGCGGCCACGGCGGCCCTGACGCAGCGGCGCAGGCACCGGGCCTTCACGCTCGACCTGCTCGGCGAGGCGGTGATCAGCGACGCCGAGGCCGACGCCTACGCGGCCGCCTATGCGCGGCTGCTCGCGGAACTGCCGCCGCTGGCCGCCCGCTGGCCAGCCGATCGGCTCGTGGACGACGGGCCGGGCGGGGCGCCGCTGCCGCGGGTGAACGTGTCGCTGAAATTGTCGGCGCTCGACGGCCGCTTCGACGCCATCGATCCGGAAGGCACCACCGAGCGGGTGCTGGCGCGGCTGCGGCCCTTGTGGCGGGCGGCCCGCGACCACGGCGGGCAGGTGCATGTCGACATGGAGAGCCACGCCACGAAGGACCTGACGCTCACGATCTTCAAGCGGATCGCGATGGAGGAGGAGTTTCGCGACTGGCCGCACTGCGGGATCGTGATCCAGTGCTACCTGCGGGAGGCGGTTCGCGATCTGGCCGACCTCGCCGCCTGGGCGGAGCGGCGCGGCACGCCCGTGTGGGTGCGGCTCGTGAAGGGCGCCTACTGGGATCACGAAACGATCCACGCGCGGGCCGCCGGCTGGCCGGTGCCGGTGTGGGAGCGGAAGTGGGAGACCGACCGCTGCTACGAGACGGCGACGACGTTCGTGATGGAGCAGTCGCGGCTCCTGCGGCCGGCGCTCGGCAGCCACAACCTCCGCTCGCTGGCCCACGGCATGGCCGTCGCCGAACACCTCGGGCTCGATCGCCGCGAGGTCGAGATGCAGATGCTCTACGGCATGGCCGACCCGGAGAAGGAGGCCGTCACGGCGGCGGGCTGGCGGCTGCGGGTCTACATGCCCTACGGGCAGCTCGTGCCCGGGATGGCCTACCTCGTCCGCCGGCTGCTCGAGAACTCGTCGAACGACTCGTTCCTGCGGGCTGGATTCGTGCAGCACGTGCCGCCGGCCACGCTCCTGGCGCCGCCCGGCCCGACCGCCACTTCCGCACGCGAGGCACCGCCCGTGGACCACGACACCTTCCAGAACGAGCCGCTCACCGATTTCGCCCTCGAGCCTGCGCGGCGGGCGATGCAGGCGGCCGTGGAACGGGCCCGGGCTCGATTCGACGCAGGCCGGCCAGAGGTGGTGCCGGTGGTGATCGGCGGCGTGCGCGAGGAACGCGGCACGCGGTTTCCGCGGCACGATCCCGCCGACCACGGGCGGCTCGTGGCGCAGGTCTCGGCCGCCACGCTGGGCGACGCCGACCGCGCCGTGGCCGCGTGCCGCGCGGCGCTGCCCGGGTGGCGCGACGCGGGGGTGGAGCGGCGAGCCGAGGTGCTGCGACATGCGGCAACGCTCATGCGGCTGCGTCGCTTCGAGCTCGCGGCGCTGCAGGTCTTCGAGGTGGGCAAGCCCTGGCGCGAGGCCGACGCCGACGTCGCCGAGGCGATCGACTTCTGCGAGTACTACGCCCGTGAGGCGGTGCGGCTCGGCCGGCCGCGGCTGGTGGACGTGCCGGGCGAGGAGAACGCCTCGGCCTTCCTGCCCCGCGGCGTGACCGCCGTGATCGCACCGTGGAACTTCCCGCTGGCGATCCTCACGGGTATGACGACCGCGGCCCTCGTCACGGGCAACCCGGTGGTGATGAAGCCCGCGGAGCAGTCGTCGCTCACGGCGTTGCGGCTCCACGAGATTCTCCTCGAGGCAGGCGTGCCGCCGGGAGCGCTCGCGCTGCTGCCCGGACGCGGCGAGCAGGTGGGGCCGTCGCTGGTCGAGCATCCCGACGTGGCCACGATCGTGTTCACCGGGTCGCGGGCGGTGGGCCTGGCGATCAACGCCCAAGCCGCCGCGGCGAGCGCGGCGCCGGGTGCCCGGCTCGTGAAGCGGGTGATCGCCGAGATGGGGGGCAAGAACGCGATCATCGTGGACGACGACGCCGACCTCGACGAGGCCGTGGCGGCGGTCGTGCGCAGCGCCTTCGGCTTCCAGGGTCAGAAGTGCTCCGCCTGCTCACGGGTGATCGTGCTGGCGAACGTGCACGACGCCTTCGTCGCGCGGCTGGCCGGCGCGGTCCGCAGCCTGGCCGTGGGGCCCGCGGCCGATCCGGGCACGCAGGTCGGCCCGGTCGTCGATCGGGAGGCGTTCGAGCGGGTGCGGTCGTTCATCGACCTCGGCCGGCGGACGGCCCGCGAATTGGCGGCCGTGGAGGTGGGGCCGATCGCCGATCGTGGCTGGTTCGTCGGGCCGCACGTGTTCGCGGACGTCGATCCCGCCGGACCGCTCGGGCAGGAGGAGATCTTCGGACCCGTGCTCGCCGTGCTCCGGGCCCGCGACTTCGACCACGCGATCGAGATCGCCAACGGCACGGCCTACGCGCTCACGGCGGGCATCTGTTCCCGCAGCCCGTCGCGGCTGGAGCGGGCCCGGCGGGAGCTCGCCGCGGGCAACGTCTATCTCAACCGGGGCATCACGGGCGCCTTCGTGCACCGGCAGCCGTTCGGCGGCTATCGGATGAGCGGCATCGGCAGCAAGGCGGGAGGGCCCGACTACCTGCTGCAGTTCGTGACGCCCCGGACGGTCACCGAAAACACCGTCCGCCGTGGGTTCGCACCCGCCGGAAAGACGGCGGCCGGGCCGCACCCTTGACGTTTTCTCGGGGGTGCACGACCCTCACGAAACGCTCACACGCGAAGGCTAGACCATTGGCCCCGGAAGAAGCGAGTGTAGCCGACCGGGAAACGCGATTTCTTCGGAAAACTCCCATGCATCGGATGAGCGGCGGTGGTTTCGTGAGGGTGGCGGCGTGCCTCGTCGTCTCGTGGATGGCCGTGGCGAGCGGCCAGGACCTCGATCCGTCGCTGAAGTCCTACGAGCGGGTGGCCGGCGAGGTCAGCGGGTCACTGAAGTTCGTCGGCTCCGACACGATGAACAACCTCGTGGCCCTGTGGGCCGAGGGCTTCAAGAAGTTCTATCCCGGAGTGAGCGAAGGCATCGAGGGAAAGGGGTCCGCATCGGCCCCGCCGGCGCTCACCGAAGGGACCTGCACGTTCGGCCCCATGAGCCGCGACTGGAAGCCTTCGGAGATCGACGCCTTCAAGGAGAAGCATGGCTACGCTCCCACGGCGATCCCGGCGGCGATCGACATGTTGGCGGTGTTCGTGCACAAGGACAATCCGCTGGCGGGGCTTTCGCTGCAGCAGGTCGATGCGATCTTCTCCAAGAACCGAAACGGCGGGGCGAACGCCGAGATTCGCACCTGGGGCGACCTCGGCCTCGGCGGCGAGTGGAAGGACAAGCCGATCAGCCTCTATGGCCGCAATGCCTCGAGCGGCACCTACGGCTACTTCAAGGAGCACGCGCTTTTCAAGGGCGACTTCAAGCCGACGGTCAAGGAGCAGCCGGGCAGTTCGGCCGTCGTGCAGGCCATCGCCAACGACAAGTTCGCGATCGGCTATAGCGGGATCGGCTATCGCACGGCCGGCGTGCGGGCCCTGCCGCTGGCGGCGAAGACCGGCGAAACCCTGGTCGCGCCCGAGCCCAAGGCCGCGTACGAAGGCGAGTATCCGCTGGCGCGATTCCTCCTCTTGAGCGTGAACTCCAAGCCCGGCAGCCAGCTCGATCCGCTCCGCCGCGAGTTCCTGCGGTATGTTTTGAGCGCCACCGGCCAGGCCGACGTGAAAAAAGACGGCTATCTCCCCGTGACCGGCGAACTGGCCCGCGAGGCCCTCGGCCAGCTCGGGATCGCGACGCCCTGACCGCCCGGACTCGCCCCGCCGAACGGCCCTGCGCATGCCCCAGACGGCGACATTCACCGGGCGATCGCGGCGGCGCAAGACCAATCCGTGGGTGCGGGCCGGCGACCAGATCGCCCGGGCTGTGATCACGCTCGGGGGCATCGGCACGATCGTGGCCGTGCTGCTCGTCGGGGTATACCTGTTGACGGTGGCGCTGCCTCTGTTTCGGCCCGCCCGTGCATCGCGGATGGGCACGGATGTCGTGCATGCGGACCCGATGCGCCTAGGCATCGACGAGTCGGGGAGCGTCGCCTGGGTGCTCGACGGTGGCGACGGCGTCGCGGGGCAGCAGCGGGTGAACGTCGTGGCGATGGCGACGGGCGAGCGGCTGCGCTCCGTTCCAGCAAGCGATTGCGGTCTCGAGGGCTGGTCGGCCTTCCGTACGGAGCCCGGCGGGCTGCTGGCCGCGGTCGGCTTCGCGGACGGGACGTTCCGCACGGGGAAGTTCGGGCTGCAGGCGGAGTTCATGGCGTCCGCCGACGCGCCGGCGGCGGTCCGGTCGGCACCGGTGGGACACGCCGTCGTCGCGGACGACATGATCCTCGTCCACGGGGCCAACGACCGGTTCGCCCGCGTGCGGCTGGTGACCGAGTTGGGCCCGCCGTCGCGCCCGGTGGGCGGACCGATCGTCGACGTGGACGTCGTGCCGGTCGGTGACGGAGCCCTCGTCGCCGCCCTCGATGACGCCGGCCGCGTGCGTGTGGAGCGGGGCGCGTCGAAGCGCAACATGCTCACCGGCAAGGTGACGGTAAAGACGACCGGGGCCACGATCGAGGCCGTGGCAGGATTTCGACCCCGGCTCGTGCGGGTCAACGGTCTCGGCGACCAGCTCTTCCTGTTCGCGGCCGACGGCGCCGCGCGGCGGTACGTGATTCGTGACGTCACGAAGCCGGAGGCGATGGAGACGTTCGACGCCGCTCCGGGCGACCCCGGCGTGGCAACGGTCGAGCGGCTCTTCGGTGGCTCGACGCTGGCCGTGGCCGATACGGCCGGCGCGGTGCGGCTCTTCTTCACGGCTCGCCGGGACGACGCGGCGGCGACCGACGGTCTGGCCACCGTGGCCGCGCGGACGTTTGCCGGGCGGGGCACGCGGGTGGACGCCATCACCGCCTCGCCGCGGTCGCGGCTGTTTGCGGTCGCGGAGTCCCACGACGGGCTCGACGCCGGCGTGCGGCTCCTGCAGGCGACGACCGGCGCCGAGGTGCTGCGGCTCGGCAGTGGGGGCGGCGGCATGCGGGCGGCGCGGGCCCTGGGCATCGCTCCGCGGGAGAACCGGCTCGTGGCGGGCAACGACCAGTCGCTGGCTGCCTGGGCGATCGACGCCGGGCATGCCGACGTGTCGGCGGGCACGCTGCTGCGGCCGGTATGGTACGAAAACTACCCGCGGCCCGTGCACGCCTGGGAGACGACGGGGCACGAGGCCTTCGAGTCGAAGTTCGGTCTCGTGCCGCTGATCTTCGGCACGCTCAAGGCGACGCTCTACTCGATGCTCTTCGCCACGCCGATCGCGCTGCTGGCCGCGATCTACGCCAGCCAGTTCATGCACCCGCGGTGGAAGGCCCGCATCAAGCCCACGATCGAGATGATGGCGAGCCTGCCGAGCGTCGTGCTCGGGTTCATCGCGGGGATCGTGTTCGCGCCGGCCATCGAGCGCGGCCTGACGTCCGTGATCGCCGGATTCTTCGTGGTGCCGCTCACGCTCCTGGCCGCGGCGCACCTCTGGCAGCTGCTGCCCGTGGGCACCCGCAGCCGGCTGGCGGCCTGGCGGTTTCCGCTCGTCGGCCTCGTGGCCCTGCCGGCGGGCGTGCTCGCGGCCCGCGTCGCGGCGCCGGTGCTGGAGCGGCTGCTCTTCGACGGCGACGTGCAGGCCTGGCTCGACGGCCGTGGCGGCAGCGGGTTCGGCGGCTGGATGATCGCCCTGCTGCCGCTGGCCGCGGTCGCGGTCGCGTTCCTGGCGGGGCGGTTCGTGAGTCCGGCCCTGCGCCGAGCCGCGACCGGCTGGACGCAGCCGCGGGCGGCGATCGCCTCGCTGGGAGTGTTCCTGGCCGGCCTGGTCTGCGTCGTGGCCCTCGCCGCCGCCGCGGCCGTGCTCCTCGACGCCCTGCGGCTCGACACCCGCGGCGGCCTGTTCGGCACCTACGTGCAACGCAACGCCCTCGTCGTGGCCATCGGCATGAGCTTCGCCATCATCCCGCTCGTATTCACGATCGCCGACGACGCGCTCTCCAGCGTGCCCGAGCACCTGCGCAGCGCCTCGCTGGGCGCGGGAGCCACACCCTGGCAGACGGCCATTCGCGTGATCGTGCCCGCGGCCGCCAGCGGCCTGTTCTCGGCGGTGATGATCGGCCTCGGCCGGGCCGTGGGCGAGACGATGATCGTGCTCATGGCGGCGGGCAACACGCCGCTCATCGGCTGGAACGTTTTCAACGGCTTCCAGACGCTCTCGGCCGCGATTGCGACCGAGCTTCCCGAGGCCGCCCGCGGCAGCACGCACTATCGGGTGCTGTTCCTCGCGGCGTTGGCACTGTTCGTGCTCACGTTCATCCTCAACACGATCGCCGAGATCGTGCGCCAGCGGTTTCGGAGGCGGGCACATGACCTCTGAACGCTTTGCTTCCCGCCCGCGGCGGCTGCGGTCCGCCCACTCGAGCCTGGTGGCGCAAGGCGAGCCCTGGGTGTGGGTCACTGCGGGCTCGCTGGCGACCGCGATCGCGATGATCGTCGGCCTGCTCGGCTACATCGCCTGGCGCGGGGCCGCCACCTTCTGGCCGGTGCCGCTGGACCTCGTGGAGCTGCACGACGGCGGCCGGGCGCTCGGCGAGGTGGCGGAGCGCGAGACGGCTGCGACCGGCGGGCGGCGGCTCCTCCGGGTCGCCAACTTCGAACTCACCGGCCGTCACTTCGAGTGGTTCGACGATGCCCAGGTGGCAGCGACGACGCGGCCGGAATGGGCCACGGCCGTCGAGCGGCTGGAGGGGGGGCGGTTGCACGGGTTTCCCGCGCGGCTGCTGCACGGCGACGAGGTCGTGGCCGAGGGGCCCGCGGCCGTCTGGCAGGCCTTCGAGCGCGAGCATCCGCCGGTGCGGCGGCGATACCGACGGGCCCTGCGGCTCGACCGTGTGGAGCGCGGGGACTTGCAGCGCGAACTGCGGGCCGCGCGGCTGGCGGTGGTGCAGGCCGGCCTCGACGCCCCGGCGGACGCCGCCCGGCAGGAGGCCGCCCGCGAGGCCGAGCGGCGCGTGGCGGCCCGCGTCGCGGCGGAGACCGAGCGGCTCGACGCGGAAACGGCGCGGCTCCGCGGCGAGAACGGCGGCTGGGCCGTCGAGTTCACGACCGCGACCGACGCGAAGACGACGGTGCCGCTCGATCAGATCGTCCGCGCCTGGCAGCCGAACCGGCTGTCGCTCGCCGGCAAGTTCGGCGTCTACCTGTCGCGCTGGGGCGAGTTCCTCGGCGACGACCCCCGCGAGGCCAACAGTGCCGGTGGCGTGTTCCCGGCGATCTGGGGCACCGTGGCGATGACGCTCATCATGGCGTTGCTCGTCGCGCCCTTCGGCGTCCTCGCCGCGCTGTACCTCAAGGAATATGCCGGCCGCGGTCCGATCACCACCGCCGTCCGCGTGGCCATCAACAACCTGGCCGGCGTGCCGAGCATCGTCTACGGCGCCTTCGGCCTCGGCTTCTTCTGCTACGGGCTCGGCGCCGGCATCGACGAGTTGTTCTTCAAGGCCAGCCTCGTGGCCGACAGCCAGCCGACGTTCGGCACCGGCGGCCTGCTGTGGGCGGCGCTCACGCTCGCCTTGCTCACGCTCCCGGTGGTGATCGTGGCCACGGAGGAGGCGCTGGCCGCGGTCCCCAACTCGATGCGCGAGGGGTCCTACGCCTGCGGCGCCGGCAAGTGGCAGACGATCCGGCGGATCGTGCTCCCTCGCGCCCTGCCGGGCATCATGACGGGCCTCATCCTGGCGATGGCCCGCGGGGCGGGCGAGGTGGCCCCGCTGATGCTCGTGGGCGTGAAGAAGCTGGCCCTCGACCTGCCGATCGACGGCACCTTCCCCTTCGTCCACCCG
>Ga0315900_10008670_pt1 | contig 13047 bp, 12 predicted proteins | sample LakEriMetagenome_FD_203521 | JGI IMG/M metagenome (GOLD analysis project Ga0315900, IMG submission 203521) | Freshwater fungal communities from buoy surface, Lake Erie, Ohio, United States - Buoy 12 MA114 | ecosystem: Environmental > Aquatic > Freshwater > Lake > Lake biofilm | place: USA: Lake...
CAAATGAATATTTTGGATTACATGATTGGGCTATTACCAATAAACATTTATTTTCATGTATATTAACATGGGATGATAAGGTAATAAACAATTGTGAAAATGCTGTGTTTTTACCTTTTGGACATACTTGGTTTAAACCTTTTCAATATGAACAACCACATGAAAAACGTTTTGAGTTATCTCATTTAAGAGGCACTTTATTGAAAACACACGGTCAATCATTAAGACACGAATTATTAGATAGAAAAAATGAAATAAAAATACCTACTAATTTTTATGCTACATATGGAGATAGACACAATATTGAAAAAGCTAGAATAGGTAAAGAAGAAGTATTTGGTAATTCAATGTTTGGAGTAGCTATAGAAAATACTTCACATAATGGATACTTTACAGAAAAAATATTAGACTGTTTTTTATTAAAAACCATTCCGGTATATTGGGGATGTACATCAATATCTAATTTTTTTAGGCCAGAAGGAATTATTATATTTAATAATATTGATGAATTGATAGTTAAAGTAAATCAACTAGATGAAAATTATTACAATGAACGTTTAGATATTATTAATGATAATTATAAATTAGCTCTTAATTATGTTGATTACGAACAAAATATAATTGATAGCATTACAGAAATATTTAAATTAAATGAAATAATCTAATGCAAGATATTCTAAAATTGGTAGAAGAATATATTAGCAAAAAACATGCTGATAAAACATGGGAAGCTGGTAAGGATTGGGTTCAATATGCTGGACCTTATTTTTCTTCAGCTGAATACGTAGCAGCTGTTAAAACATTGTTAGGTGAATGGTTAGTATTAGGAGCAGAAGCAATTAAATTTGAACGTAAATTTCCTAAATTGTTTGGTAAAGAATATGGTATATTAACAAATAGTGGTTCAAGTGCTAATTTATTAATGATGTTAGCTTTAACTTCTAAACGTGGTTTAAATTTACCTAAAGGTACTAAAGTAATTACTCCCATAGCTGGTTTTCCAACTACAATTAATCCTATATTACAAGTAGGATTTACTCCTATATTTGTTGATATTGAATTAGAAACATTAAATTTAGATTTAGACCAAGTAGAACAAGCATGCCGTAACAACCCAGATGCAAAAATTATTACTTTTGCTCATGTATTAGGAAATCCACCTAATATGCATCGTTTAATGGGAATAATTAAAAAATATAATTTAATTCTATTAGAAGATTGTTGTGATGCTCTAGGAACTACATTTGATAGTAAACCACTAGGATCATTTGGTAAAATGGCTAGTTGTTCATTTTATCCAGCTCATCATATCACAATGGGTGAAGGTGGATTTGTAGCTATGAATGATATAGAAACAGAACGTATTGTTCGTAGTTTTAGAGAATGGGGTAGAGGATGTTATTGTGTAGGTAAACAAAATTTACTTGAAAATGGAACTTGTGATTGTCGCTTTAATAATTGGCTTCCCGCATTACCCAATGATATATTTGATCACAAATACGTTTATGAAGAAATAGGGTATAATCTAAAACCAATTGAATTACAAGCATCTATTGGCTTAGTTCAAATGGGAAAATTAGAAGAAATAGGTATTAAGCGTAGAGAAAATTATAAAAACTTATTTACAGCTTTTAGCAGATATGAACAATATTTTCATTTACATAAAGCACAACCTGGAGCAGATGTTGATTGGTTTGCGTTCCCAGTAACTGTTAAAGATGATGCTCCATTTAAACGTTCTGATATTTGTAAGTTTTTTGAAGCAAATAAAATACAAACACGACCTTATTTTGCAGGTAATATTATGTTACAACCTGCTTATACACATTTAGCTAACCCTAAAGATATAATTGAATTATATCCTGTAGCTAGGAAAGTAACTACAGATACATTCTTTTTAGGAACATCACCTGTAATTAATAAGGAAAAAACAGATTATATAGAAACCATTTTAGATAAATTTATAAAACAATATGAGTAAAAAAAGGGCATTAGTAACTGGTTTCAATGGGATGGATGGTAGTCATCTATGTGATTTTTTGTTATCTAAAGGGTATGAAGTATTTGGAATGGAAAGACGTAAAGCAAATGAAGATAGAACGAATACTGCTCATTTAATAGGTAAAGTAAATATTCTTAAGGGGGATTTAGCTGATCAAAATTCATTAGTTAGATGTATTAAAGAATCAGATCCTGACGAAATATATAATTTAGCTTCACAATCACTTGTGGAAGATAGTTGGGGTACTCCTGAAGTAATAGCTAATACAACTGGTGTAGGTGTTTTAAGGATGCTTGAAGCTATTCGAGAATATAAAAAATCAAACATTAGATTTTATCAAGCATCATCATCTGAAATGTTTGGAAAAATGGTTGAAAATCCAGCTAAAGAAACTACTCCATTTTATCCTCGTTCTCCATATGGTGTAGCTAAATTATATGGTCATTGGATTTGTAAAAATTATAGAGAGTCTTACGGAATGTATAACTGTAGTGGTATTTTATTTAATCATGAATCTGAAAGACGTGGTAAGCAATTTGTTACAAGAAAAGTAACTTACGGTGTAGCTAAAATTTATTTAGGTATGTCTGAAAACCTAGCATTAGGTAATTTAGAAGCTATTAGAGATTGGGGATATGCTCCTGATTATGTAGAAGGAATGTGGCTAATGTTACAACAAGATGAACCTGATGATTATGTTTTAGCGACAGGTGTAACTCATAGTATTAGAGATTTATTAAATGAATCATTTAAAACTATAGGAATTGATGATTGGTCTAAGTATGTAATTAAAGATGAAAAATTTTTTAGACCTGCAGAAGTAGATGTTTTAAAAGGAGATGCTTCTAAAGCAAAACAAAAATTAGGATGGGAACCTAAAACATCATTTAGTGAAATGATTTCAAAAATGGTTAAAAACGATATAAAATTATTACAACAATGATAGTAAACTTAGGTAAACATTATGTATCTGACTTTATAAAATCAGATAAAGATTATATTGGTAAAGAAAAATATAGACTAGATCTAGAAATAGATGAAAGTATAGGTGCTGCTCGTTTAATTGAAGTAGCTCCATCTAATACTATGTGGGGAAAGTATTGGTATAGAAGTGGTATTAATACTACTATGATTAGAGAATTAAGTAATGTTGTTGGGGAAATTATATCAAGAGTAAAACATCAAACAGGAGATATTTGGTTAGATATTGCTTGTAATGATGGTACTTTACTTAAACAAGTACCTAATACATATTATAAAATAGGAATAGACCCAGCTGATGATACTTTTGTAGCTGAATCATCTAAGGTGGCTAATATGATTGTTCAAGATTATTTTAGTCATAGAGCATATCTTTTTGCATCTACTAAAAAAGCAAAAGTAATTACTACAATTGCTATGTTTTACGATTTGATAAATCCCCACTCATTTGTTGAAGATATTAATAAGGTATTAGATGATAATGGTGTTTGGGTATTACAATTATCTTATACCCCATTAATGTTGCAACAGTTAGCATTTGATAATATTTGTCATGAACATGCTTATTATTATTCATTAAATTCACTTAAAAAACTATTTGCTAAACATGATTTAAAAATTGTAGATTGTAGCTTAAATGATGTTAATGGGGGTAGTTTTAGAGTATATGTTCAAAAAAATAAAGCTAATATAAATTCATTTGGTACAGGTCCTTTGAGGGATGTTTGTAATTTTAGAATACAATCATTACTTGAATATGAAAATTCTCATTATAACATTAGTAATCCTGAGGTATGGGAACAATTTATGAAGAATATTGAAGCGTTAAAAGAACAAACTGTAAATTTTATTAAAGAAGAAAAAGCAAAAGGTAAAAAGATTTGTGGTTATGGAGCTTCAACTAAGGGAAATACATTATTACAATGGTTTGGTTTAGATCACACTTTAATTGATGCTATTGCAGAACGTTCTCCTTACAAATATGGGTTAAAAACAATTGGAACTAATATTCCAATATTATCAGAAGAAGCAGTTAGAGAAATGAAACCAGATTACATGTTGGTATTACCTTGGCATTTTATAAATGAATTTGTTCAAAGAGAAAAAAAATATTTAAATGGGGGAGGTAAATTTATAGTACCTTGTCCTAAATTTGAAATAATAGGTTAATATGGATACAATTGGAAATTTGATTGATAAACTCACCATTACTAACATTCGCATTTGGATGGCTGAGGATATTAAAAGAAATAAAGATGCTACAGACACACAAATTGCAAATGCAACACGTATTACTAATGTAGCTAATTCTTATCGCACTGATTTAATTCAGGAAATAGATGAGAAATTAAACGAAATGATAGAAACAGGTAAATTACAAAAATTATATAAACAGGGTTCAACCAAAATGTATGGTAAGTAGTTTTTCAATGGGAGGGAGATTAGGAGATTTTCTTCATTCTTTATTTGCTGTAAAACATATATGTCAACATAATGGAACTAAAGCCAATGTTTATATGTATGATATTGGTTGGGAATTTGGTATTCAAAATACTCATGCTGAATTAAAACCTATATTAGAGCAGCAAAGTTATATTAATGAATTGTTAATATCAGATGGTCCAAAAGAAGGAAGTATTGATTTAGGTCAATATATTAATTCACCTTGGTTATATAAAACTTGTTGGTCTGAATTATATAGTAAAACTTTTGATTTTCCTATCAATGAAGAATATAAATGGATTAATTGGGGTAAAATAAATCCGGATTTAGAAGGAAAAGTATTAATCCAACGCAAAGCAAATGTAATGAGAAATCCTTCATTTCCTTATGATCGTGTTTTAGATGAATATGGAGATGAAAATATATTATTTATATCATCTAATATAAATGATTATAATGAATTTCCTTATAACAATAGAATTAAATTTTATAAAGTAATAACATTGGATGAATGGTTTACAGCTATCAATTCAGCAAGTTTAGTGATAGCTAATTTATCAGCTCCAGCAGTGATAGCTCATGCTATGGATAAACCAAGAATAATAGAATTACCTTACACTCCTGATGCTAACCATTGTATGGGAGAAGAACAGTATTCTAAAAACGTATATTGGTTTCAAAATGAAAATTTATCCTACCCGCAATGAAAAAATTTGTTATATACACATATGATTATAGTCCTGGGGTAGGTGGGATTAAAGTAATGCATAAGTTATGTGATATGCTTAATTCTAATGGTTCTGAGGCTTATTTAATGCCTATTCATATTAAAGATGATTTTTATACTTGCTCTGATTATAACACACCCTTAATTACTCAGGAGATACTTAATGATTTAGATAATACTGTAGTAATATATCCTGAAGGAATACAAGGTAATCCTTTAAATGCTAAAAATGTGGTTAGATGGATATTAGGTCCGTTTGATCAACAAGCAGCTGAAACCTATTCTAAGTCAGATTTAGTGTATTGGTATATGGATTATTATTATAATGATTATTTAGGACAAAAAGATAACCAACTATTTATTTTAGAATTTCATAGTGATATATTTACAAATATGAATTATGAACGTAAAGGTAGTTGTTACACAATCCGAAAAGCTAAACCAACAACATTAATTCATCCAACAGATTCATTTTTTATTCCATTTGAAGCAGCAGGAGATTTAACAGGATTAGCTAATTTATTTAATAGAACTGAAAGATTTTATTGCTATGACAATTATACATTTATATTTACTCAAGCGGCTATGTGCGGTTGTATTAGCATAGTAATACCAGATGGAAATAAAACAAAAGACGAATGGCTAAATGGTTCACAATTATATAAATATGGTATTGCGTATGGTGAAGAAGATATTCCTAGAGCGTTAGAAACTTTACCTATGATGTTTGATGAAATTGAAAAAATAAAGTTGGAGATGCACAAAAATGTTTTTAAATTTATAAAACACTGTCAAAATTATTTTAAATGAGTACAAAAGTAGTATACGTAACTGGATGTTTAGGATTTATAGGTTCTTATGTTACCAGAGCTTGTCTTAAAAAAGGATGGTATGTTAGAGGAATAGATAAAATAACATACGCTTCTATGGATTATAACGCTGTATTTCCTTCTTTACTAAATGAATTTAGTAGACATTCAAATTTTAGATTTGAACAAAAAGATATTAATGATATAGAATTTTTACATGATTGTGATTACATCATTAATACGGCAGCTGAAACTCATGTTGGAAATTCAATAACTAATAGCGAAACTTTTATTCATTCAAATATAGATGGAGTACATCACTTACTTGAATTAATTAGAAATTATAGACAAGAAAGTTCTAGAACACCAACATTAATTCAATTTAGTACTGATGAAGTATATGGTGATATAAGTGAAGGTTCACATACAGAAAAAGATATTTTAAAACCATCAAATCCATATGCAGCAACTAAAGCTGCAGCTGATTTATTAATATTATCGTGGGCTAGAACATATGATATACCTTATATTATAGTTAGACCAACTAACAATTATGGTATAGGTCAATATGTTGAAAAACTAATCCCTAAAGCAGTACAGCATTTAAAATTAGGAAGAAAAATACCTTTACATAATAATGGAACCCCAGTTCGTAATTGGTTACACGCTGCTGATACAGCAGATGCTATAACTACTATTATTGAATTTGGATTATCAAATGAAATATTTAATATAGCTGGTGGGTTTGAACAATCAAACTATGATACGGTAGCGAAAGTAATTTTTGAATATGAAGGAGGTAAACCTAAATTACCAATGTTTAACTCGTATTTAGATTTAACTTATTCTAGAGCAGGACAAGATGTTAGATATTCTTTAGATGATTCTAAATTAAGAGCGTTTGGTTGGAAACCTAAAAGAATATTTAATGAAGAACTCCCTAAAATAGTAGAATATTATAAGAAAAACTTTATATGGTAAAAGTAAGTGATGTAATAGCAGAGTTTTTAAAAAGAAAAGAAATTAATACTGCATTTGGTATTATAGGATCTGCTAACTCACATATATTTGATTCAATTAATAAATTAGGTTATACTAAAATTATTAATGTTCATAATGAACAGGCTGCTGTATTAGCAATGGGAGCTTATTACAGAGCATCAGGTAAATTATCTGTAGCATTAGTAACAGCAGGAGGAGGAGCAACCAATGCTGTGACTGGTGTTGTTAGTAATTGGGCTGATTCAATTCCTGGGTTAATTATTTCAGGACAAGAAAATTATAATTATGTAAGTACTCAAGAACATCTTAGAATGTATGGCACACAGGGTCTAAACATAACTAAAATGGTAGAAGATGTTACTAAATGTGCTATAGCTTTTAATGATGAATATGATATTCAAGCAATTTTAGAAATATTATATGACTCTTCAACTATGGGAAGACCAGGTCCTTGTTGGTTAGATGTACCAATGAATTTACAAGCTAAAATGGTTGAAGAGAAAGTATGGCCTGATTATCCGCTTTTTTTAAATGTTTCGGGTAGTCAACTTAGTGTTGATGAAATTATTGAATCTATTAATTTTTCTAAACGTCCTGTTGTAATTGGAGGGCACGGTGTTAAATTATCTGGAGCAAAAGATAAATTTAAACAACTTAATTCAATATTAAGAATACCCACACTATTAACCTGGTCAGGTATTGATTTATTAGATAATGATAATCCTAATTTTTTTGGTCGTTTTGGATTATATGGACAACGAGCAGCTAATTTTATAGTACAAAATGCTGATTTAATAATTGTGTTAGGTAGTAGATTAGCTTTACCTCAGGTAGGATATGACTTTAGTCAATTTGCTAGAAACGCTAAGATTATAGTTATTGATATTGATAAAAATGAAGGAAATAAATATAATGTAAATTATATACAAACTGATTGTAAATACGTTATAAATAAGCTTATAGATAATTCTTACAGAATTTGGGGCTACAAAGAAGAATGGGTTAACTATTGTAACGAAATAAAACAAAAATATCCTTGGGTAGATGAAAATATTCATAATGATAATGGTTATCTTAATTCATATAAATTTATAGATAGATTATCTGATCATTTAAAAGACAACCATATCATAGTAACTGATATGGGTACTGCTTTATTAAGTGGCCATCAAGCAATTAAGTTAAAACCTAATCAAACAATGTTTACATCATTAGGTTTGGGAGAAATGGGATATGGCCTACCTGGAGCTTTAGGAGCAGCATTAGCATGTCCTGATAGACCTGTACTATGTTTAAATTGTGATGGTGGGATGATGATGAATTTACAAGAAGCACATACTATTGTAGAGAATAATTTACCTGTAAAAATAGTAATATTCAATAATGATGGATACTTAATGATTAAGCATACTCAAAAGATGCTATTTAAAGGAAATTATGTAAATGTAGATAAAAAAACAGGTGTAGGGTTACCTGATTTTAGCAAATTAATGCCTGCCTTTGGATATAATTACTATGGATTAAAGAAATGGGACGATTTTGATACTGTAGTAAATGCATTCATAAATAATAATAAAGCTACAGTATTAGAAGTGTTTATGGATCCAGAACAGGATTTTATTCCTAAAGTAAAAGGAGTTCTTAAAGAAGATGGTAGTATATTTGCTCCTCCTATTGAAGAAATGTCTCCATTACTTCCATTTGAAATAGTAAAAAAAGAAATGATTATTGGAGTTAGTGAAAAATCTAAACAAATAAAAAGATGATTAAAGCAGGAATTATAGGTACTGGTAATATAGGAACTGATTTATTACTTAAAATATTAAAGACAGACTTTATTACTCCTGTTATATTTGCAGGACGCAGAATGGATTCTGATGGAATTAGAATTGCTAAAGATAAAGGAATACCTGTTACTGATAAGGGTATCAAATATTTTATTGATAATCCTAAATGTTGTGATGTAGTTTATGATTGCACAAGTGCTGCTGATGCTAAACAGCATGCTGTTATTTTTAAAGAACAAGGAATAATAGTAATAGATTTAACACCAGCTAAAATAGGTCCTTTATGTGTTCCTAGTATTAATGCTGATATAGCTAAAAATGAAGGAAATGTAAATATGATTACTTGTGGTGGTCAAGCATCAATGCCTATGCTTAATTTAATATCTCAATATTGTGAGGGATTAGAGTATATTGAAGTAGTATCTCAAATAGCATCTAAAAGTGCAGGTATGGCTACTAGAATTAATATTGATAATTATATTCATACTACTGAGAGAGCTATTCATCAATTTACAAAATGTCCTAATTGCAAAGTAATCTTAAACCTTAACCCAGCTGAACCTTGTGTTGATATGCAAACAACAATGTTCTTAAAGGTTAAAGATGTTGATTTTACTAATTTAGTTCCTAAAATATACGATAAAATAAAAGAATTACAAACATATATTCCTTACTATGAATTAGTAATGCCACCAACATTAAATGATGATATATTAGTACTTAGTATTAAAGTAAAAGGATCAGGTGATTATTTACCTGAATATGCAGGTAATTTAGATATTATTAATTGTGCTGCTATTGAAGTGACTAAAAAATTAATATAATGAATGAAATTATAATAACAGATTCATCTTTAAGAGATGGTAACCATGCTGTAAAACATACTATTACTTTAGATAGTATTAAGAGATATTGTCAATTTGCTAATAGTGCTGGTATTCCTATTGTTGAAGTTGGTCATGGTAACGGTTTAGGAGCTTCATCATTATTGATAGGACAATCACCTCTTACTGATGAAGAAATGTTAACGACTGCTAGAGAAAATCTTACAACATCTAAATTAGGAGTTCATATCATTCCAGGAATTGCTACAGTAAAGAAAGATATTGAAAAAGCAATTAATATTGGAGTAGATGTATTTAGAGTAGCTACTCATTGTACGGAAGCTACTTTATCTAAATCTCACATTGAATATTTAAAAAATAAAGATAAAGAAGTATTTGGTGTATTAATGATGAGTGCCTTAGCTGATATTGATACATTAATTAGAAATGCCAAAACAATGGAGGAATATGGTGCTGATGCTGTTATTATAATGGATTCAACAGGAACTTATTTACCATCTAATGTTAAGGAAAGAATGGATGAGTTAAGTTATATCCTGGATATTGATTTTGGGTTTCATGCTCACGATAACTTAGGTTTAGCTACAGCAAATTCATTAATAGCGGCTCAATGTGGTGCTAAATATATTGATGCTTGTATTAGGGGTTTTGGAGCCGGAGCTGGTAATGCACACTTAGAAATGCTCATTCCAGTATTAGAAAAATCGGATTTTGATATTAATATTGATTTCAAAAAAGTTATTATAGAAGCGGATAAAGTGATGGAATATTTGGTACCACAAGCTCCGGTATCTACACCTGTAAACGTTTTAACTGGTTTAAATCGCTTATTTTCGGGTTTTGAAAAACCAATTATTAAAGCGTCTAAATTATATGGTATTGAATATTCATCACTAATATTTGAATTAGGTAATAGAAAATTAGTTGCTGGTCAAGAAGATTTAATTTTAGAAGTAGCTCAAAAACTTAAAAAATGAAAATATTAATTACAGGAGCTAATGGTTATATAGGTAAATCATTGTATAATGCTTTAAAAGATAAATACGAAGTAATAGCACTTACAAGAGCTGATTTTGATTTGATTGATGTTAATGCTATGGAAGAATTTTTTAAAAATAAATATTTTGACGTTGTATTACATTGTGCCATTGTAGGAGGTCATCGATTAAAAGAGGATAGTGAGGAAGTAAAAGATATTAATACAAAAATATACTTTAATTTATATAAATTTAGACATACTAATTATGATAAATTTATAAATTTTGGTTCAGGAGTTGAACTTAATCATTTTACTTACACCCCATCTACCTTTATTTCTACTCCATATAGCCTTAGTAAATCAATAATTAGAACCTCAGTAATATCAACACCTAATTTTTTTAATATAATAATATTTGGGTTATTTGATGAGAATGAATTAGATACTAGATTTATTAAGTCTAATATTAAAAGATATATTAATAAAGAATCTTTACAGGTTTATGAAAATAAAGCAATGACTTTTTTTTATATGAAGGATTTTATTACATTAATAAAACATTATATAACAACAAACAAATATCAATTACATATAGAAGATTATTGTTCATATGATAAAAATTATACTTTATTAGAAATAGCTAATATAATAAATGAATTAGATGACTATAAAGTTGATATTATATTAGGAAACAATGGTAATGATTATAAGAGTGAATATGTTTCTAAATACTCATTATCTTATATTGGATTAGAACAAGGTATCAAAGAAATATATAATAAATTAAAATGAATATAACAGCTACATATCATATAATGCCTTGGGAAATTGATTACGCTTTATTAACATTTACCCAACTAAAAAAATCAAAGTATTTTTTACAACCTGATGTTAATATAAAAATTAAATCAGCTTTAAATTTATCTAGTCATTTAATTAACTGGGAAGCAAGTAAACTACCTAAAGAATATTTTATTGAGAAATATAAAACAATATCTATATTATTAAAAGATTATCAGCATGATATGTTTATATATGAAGGTGATGAATTATGGGGGCATTTAGATTTACAACGTGATGCTATAGAACCTGAAACAGAATATTATATTAGTATTTGTCCTGATATGTACTTTAGTGAGTATTTATTAAATTATTTAACTTTGGCTGTTAGAGAAATTAAAAATAAATACTTTGTATTAACACCTCAAATTTGTAGAATGTGGGACAATACTTGGGAAGTATTAACACATCCTAAATTTGCTGTTGGTCCTCATTATGGATGGGAAAAAACAACAGATATATTTGATGTTGATCATTATCTACATACTTTTTCTGATACAGTTGGTTTAACAGAACTTGACCAAATAAAGTGGGCAGGATGGTTTGATGTATATAATAAAGCTTTTTATGAAGAATTATGTCAAATACCAGATGAATGGAAAGGATATGGTGCTTATGATTGGTATAGTATGATAGTTGCATCTAATGCTACTAAATTAGGATATGATTTTTCCCAATATCGTTTAGATGGACAAATAGTATTTGAATATGGTATTGGTCCTTTAAGAACCGATACTGTAAATGGTTTTTCTAATTACTATAAAAATTTATTAGTTAAAAGAGATGTATCTGAACAACGAGAAAATTTTAATACTGGTGTTCTTGGATTTATTCAAGATCAAATAAAAAAATTACAACATGGAAAATAAAATATCATTATTAGTAGCTTTAAAAAATAATTTAGACTACAACAAACATTTTTATCAAACAACTAGAGCAATTTATCCTGAAGTGGAAATATGTTTTAGCAGTTTCAACAGTACTGATGGTACTAATGAATGGTTACAAGAAATTCAATCCCAAGATCCAAATGTAAAATGTTGGTGGAGTGAATTGCCTGGTAACTTTTCAGATAATTTTAATAAAGCTGCTTCATTAGCAACTAAGGAATATATAGCATTTCTTCATAATGATATTGTTATTGCTCCTGGATTTATTGAAAATTTAGAAAAACATTGCAACCCAGATACAGTAGTATCTTATACTACAATTGAACCCCCTATTTTTGCAGGACACGAACGTCCTGGTAAAGTGATTTATGATTTAGGAGTAGAATTAGAAAAATTTGATTTAAATAAATTTTATGAATATGCTTCTCAATTAACAGAACAATATAAGGATAAAACTGAACCGGGTATTGTATTTTTTATGTGTATGCCTAAAGACAAATACCTTGAAATTGGTGGTTTAGATAATCTATATAATCCAATGTTTTGTGAAGATGATGACTTAATTTTAAGATGGAAATTATTGGGTATGAATCTAATAACATCATTAGATGCTATTACTTACCATTTTGTATCTAAAACGTCTAGATTTTCAGATGAATATCAAGCTAAAACTGCTCAAATTGAACGTTGTTCAAACCGTAATTTTATAAGAAAATGGGGTAGTAGAGAGTTTAAAGCAAAG
>Ga0315900_10008672_pt1 | contig 13046 bp, 11 predicted proteins | sample LakEriMetagenome_FD_203521 | JGI IMG/M metagenome (GOLD analysis project Ga0315900, IMG submission 203521) | Freshwater fungal communities from buoy surface, Lake Erie, Ohio, United States - Buoy 12 MA114 | ecosystem: Environmental > Aquatic > Freshwater > Lake > Lake biofilm | place: USA: Lake...
GAGCTTGCCGACGATGGCGAGATCCGGCCGCTGCTCGGCGGGCCCCGGCGGCGGCTGCATGCGCGACGCCGCTTCGTCGACGGCACCCACTTCGAGACCGCCATTCCGCTCACCCACCGGCGCGGCTTCGAGGTCGCGCCCGGGGTCGCGTGTGTGCCGCCGAACGACCTGCCGCGCCTGGCCGCCGGCTTCGGCAGCTTCGTGGTGCTCGGCGGCGGCAAGACCGGGCTCGATTGCGTCTCGTGGCTGCTCGATGCCGGCGCGCCGCCCGCGTCGATCAGCTGGGTGATCTCGCGCGATGCGTGGTGGAGCAATCGCCGCGCCTTCCAGACCATCGCACCGCTGCGCACCGGTACGCTGCGGCTCATGGTCGCGATGAACGAGGCGATGGCGGCGGCCGCGTCGGTCGACGATCTCGCCCGCGGCATGGAGGCTGCCGGCGCGTGGCTGAGGCTCGATGCCAACGTACGGCCGACCATGTTTCACGCCGCCACGGTCACGCCGGCCGAACTCGCACGGGCGCGCACGATCGGCCGCGTCCTGCGCGAAGGCAAGGTGCTCGCGCTGGAGCCCGGTTGCATGCGCATGCAGGGTGGCGCGGTGGCCTGCGCGCCCGATACGCTTTTCATCGACTGCACCGCGAGCGCGCTGGCGCGCGGCTGCCATGACCGCACGCCGATTTTCAGCCCGGGCCGCATCGACCTGTTGCTGGTGCGCTTTCCGGCGTTGTCGCAGAGCGCCGGGATGCTCGCCTTCATCGAGGCCCATGTCGAGGACGAGGCCGTGAAGCAGTCGATGACCCGCACGGTCCCGATGATCGACACCGTGGCCGACTGGGTCGACCGCACCGCGATCGCCTTTGCCAATCAGGCGGCCAGCCTCGCGCATCCGCGGCTGCGAGCATGGCTGGCCGCGACGCGCCTTAACCCGATCGCCACGATGCTGGCCTCGATACCGCCCGACGATACCGAGGCCCTGGCCCTGCGCGAGCGGATCCGCGCGCTGGCGCCGGCGGTGGCGGGCAACATCACAAGACTGCGGGAGGCGCTCGGTTCAGCGGCGTGAGGTACCGTGGTCGGGCGGTGCATTGCGCTCGTCCGGGCATGTCAGCGTGATCGGGCCACGCCGGCAGCTTGTTTGTACGCGGTCAGCCGCGACGGTAATGTCGCCCATAGATTGCTGGCCAGGGGGTGTCTGTCGTGCTGCTGGACCGTATCGTTCTCGTCGCCTGGTTCACGCTGCTCGCCGGCTGTGGTGGCGCGGGGGGCGATTCGACTTCGGATTTCGCCCAGCGGCTCGCGGCCTCGGGCAGTGCGACATCCGGTCGCGTATCTCAGGGCACGGTGCCGTCAGGACTTCCCGGCTTGATGCACGGCGCCCGGGCGATCGCCAGCCTTCCTGCGCCGTCGTCAACGCCCGCCATCACCGTCGATCAGTTCTTCCAGTGGGCCGAGCTGGCGTTTCCGCAGTACTTTCCGCCAGGCGGTCAGCCTGGCACGTTTCAGACCTACCAGTTCCGCTATTACCCGGCGACCGACCTCTACCTCGCGGTGCAGGGTGGCACCCGGGTCGTTGCCCTCGGGCGGGACACGGGCTACCAGATCGTCGATCTTGGCGCCTTCACCGATTTCGCCCCGGTGGTGGTGGCGACTGTGCAAGGCACTCGCACCATCACTTACGGAGGCGTCTCCGTGCAGGTGGTGATTCACATGCCAGCCGCAGCGGTCAAGGATGCGCTCGTGCTGTACCACGGTACCGTCTGGTTCGACGACCGTATCCTGCCGGCCGCTCAGAACACCCTCGACAGCTTCAAGCGCCTGCTGCTGCGCGACGATACGCTGCTGGTCAGCGTCGCCTACCCCCAGCAGAATCGTGAGATCGGCGAGGGCTTGCGGGAGGCGGAGGCCGCCCTCCTCTGGGTGAAGAACGAAGCCTCGAGGGCTCTGGGCGTATCCATCAACCGTGTCTTCATGGCCGGTCATTCCCAGGGTGCCTATCTCGTGACCCGGCTGAACACGATGCATCGGACCGATGGGGTGATCGCCAATGCACCCGGGCCCCTGGACTTCGAGTACCGCTGCCTGCTCGAGGAGCGCGGCGGCGCGCCCCGCAGCGAGGAGTGCGGACTGATGAGCCCGCGCTACGGTCCTGCGTCGGCCAACCCTGCGCCGTATCGCAGCATCTCCCTGCTGTCGTTTACCCAGGGGTTCAAGGCGGATGCGCTGTTCGTTCAGGGGCAAGACGACGGCGTGATCCAGATGCGCTCGTGGCCGCTCTTCAGGCAAGCCGTCCAGACCTGCACGAACTGCCAGCAGCCTGTTTTCCTCGAGGTTGCCGGCGGCCATGAGGCCCTGTTCAGGAGCGTCGAGGCGCGCGCGGCGTTCAATCAGTTCCTGGACGAGCGACGCGTCAGATAGGCGGTTCGAGGGCCGACCGGAAATGCCGGGTGCTCCTTCGGGAGCCGCTCGGCGCGGGGGCGGTCATGCCCCCGGCCTGTTCGAACCCGATCAGCCGCGTTCAAGCATCTCTTCGATCTGCCCGAGGCGTTCCTTGCCGAAGAACATCTCGGTCCCGATGAAGAAGCTCGGGATGCCGAAGGCGCCGCGCGCCACGGCTTTTTCGGTGTTGTCGATCAGGGCCTGCTTGATGGCGCCGTCCTGCGTCCTCGCGACGAGCGCCTGCGCATCGAAGCCGGCGGTGGTGAGCACCGCCGCGACGGCGGCGGCGTCGGTGACATCGAGCCCCTGTTCCCAGATCGCGGGGTTGAGCGCCTCGATCAGGCGGATCCGGTCATCGCCTTCCAGCGACACCAGCATCCGCAGCAGGTTGACCGAATTGAACGGGAAGGCGGGGTTCATCCGGAATCGGTGCAGGCCGTGCTTGTCGATGAAGCGCTGCATCTCGAGCTTGGCATAGGCATTCTTGCCCTTGATGTCGGCGTCGCGGATGAAGGGCGGCGCGTTGCCGGTCAGCTTGTGCATGCCGCCCAGGAACGCCGGCGTGATCGTGAGTTGCGCACCCCGCCGCGCGGCGAGCGCGCGCAGCGGCTGCCACACCAGGTAGGCGTTGGGGCTGACGAAATCGAAGATCAGCTCGATGGCTTGGGTCATGCTCGTTTTCCTGTGGGTTTGCGCGATGGCGTCGGTTGCGTCTGCGTGACTACTTCAGATCCGGGCTGCCGGCATGGTTCCACCAGGCCAGGTCGGAATACGCGCGCAGGTCGAGCTCGAAGGTCCAGGCCGAGCGGTGCTGGTGCGCCAGGTGGTAATAGGTGTTGGCCACCTCGGCCGGCAGCAGCAGTCCGTCATTGGCCAGGCCCTTTTTCTCGCGCAGCGCCTGGAAGCGCTCGGGGCCGAGCATCTTGCCCAGCGTATCGGGCGCATCGACCGCGCCATCGATCACGATGTGCGACACATGGATGCCCTTGCTGGCGAACTGCGCGTTCAGCGACTGGCACAGCATGCGCCGCCCGCCGACGGCGGCGGCATGCGAGTGCTGGCCGGCGTTGCCGCGCATGGCGGCGGTGGCCGAGGTCACGAGCAGCACCCCCCTGCCGCGCTGCTCCATGTAGGGGAACAGCACCTGCGCCAGCCGGAACAGGCTGAAGGTGGCCATGCGCCAGCCCATCTCGAAAGCCTTCAGCGTGGTGCTGGCCAGGCCGCGATCGCCGATCTGCGCGCCGAGGTTGAACACCGCGACCGCGATCGGCCCGACCTCGGCCTCGATGTGGGTGACCAGCTGCTCGATGCTGCCTTCCTCCACGGCATTGAGCAGGTAGCCGCTGGCCGACCCGCCCTCGGCCTCGATGTCGGCCACCAGCCGGTCGAGGCCCGCCTTGTCGGTGCGGCGCGCGAGGCAGGCGTGGTAGCCCTCGCGCGCGAAGCGCTTGGCCACATTGCCGCCGATGCCGGCGCCGGCGCCGAGGACGAGACAGACGGGTCGGGTCATGGAGCTTTCCTGTGCGTGGAGGAGGTGGGCTGCCGGAGCGCCGCGCGGCGGTCGCCGTGAGGCGGCGCGAGTGTCAGGGGCAAGCGCGCGTCAGCCTTGTGATTGTGAACTGATCGGTACAGAATGCAAGCATGGCGCGCCCCCCCGAGTTCGATAAAGGCAAGGCCCTGAACAAGGCGCTGGCGCTGTTCTGGCGCAAGGGCTATCAGGCCACCTCGCTCGCCGACCTGCTGGCGGCGATGGACATCGGCCGCAGCAGCTTCTACGCCGCCTTCACCGACAAGCGCAGCCTCTACATCGCGTGCATGGATCTGTTCGCGGCGCGCGTGCTCGCGATGCTCGAGCGGGCCCGTGCCGACAAGCCGCCGGTCGATGTGATCCAGGATTTCTTCGCGGGCAACCTCGGCGGCGGGCGTGCTGCCCGGCCCGACTGGGGCTGCATGCTGGTGAATTCGGTGCTCGAGATGGCAGGGGTCGACGAGGATATCGTTGCGCACGCAAGCAATCACCTGACTGGCCTGCAGCGTTATTTCGAGTCATGTCTGCGCGACGCTGGCGCAGGTCCCGCGCAGGCCGAGGAGCTTGCAGCCATGCTGATGCTCTTCAACGAAGGCATCCGCGTGTCGAGCCGCCGCCGACTTCCGGATGTGCAGCACCTTTACGCCATCGACACCACCTTCCGCCTGATCCGGGGCGCCCTTGCCCTGAAGGCTCCATGAACCGAGACACCATGAACCGAGACACGATGAACCGCCAGATCCTGCTCGCCAGCCTGCCCGACGGGCCGCTGCGCACCGACCACTTCCGCCTCCAGACCGCGCCGATGCCGCAGGCGACCGACGGACAGGTGCTGGTCAGGACGCTGTACCTGTCGCTGGACGCGGCCAACCGCGCCTGGATGCAGGGCGCCACCTACCGCGCCGCCGTGGGCGCCGGCGACGTCATGCCCGGGGGGGTGCTGGCCGAGGTCGTCGAGTCGCGCGCCGACGGCTACGCGCGCGGCGATCTGGTGATGACCGAGACCGGCTGGCAGGACTATGCCGCCGTACCCGCCGCCGGCCTGCGCAAGCTGCCGCGCGTCGAACCGCTGACCCATCTGCTGGGGGTGTACGGCATCGCGGGCCTGACCGCCTACTTCGGGCTGCTCGAGGTCGGCCGCCCGAAGGCCGGCGAGACCGTCGTGGTGTCGGCGGCCGCCGGCTCGGTCGGATCGCTGGTGGGGCAGATCGCGAAGCTGAAGGGCGCCACGGTGATCGGCATCGCCGGCGGGCAGGCCAAGTGCGACCTGCTGACGCGCGAACTCGGCTTCGACGCCGCCGTCGACTACAAGGCGGGCTCGCTCTTCAGGACCTTGCGGGCCTTCGCGCCGAAGGGCATCGACCTCTACTTCGACAACGTGGGCGGCGATGTGTTCGAGGCCTGCCTGTTCAACATGGCCCAGCACGGGCGCATCGTCTGCTGCGGCGCGGTGTCGCAGTACGACGGCAAGCCGCCGGCGCACGGGCCGCGTGGCGTGCCCGGGCTGATCGTCACCCGGCGGCTGCGGGTCGAGGGCTTCATCCTCTACGACCACATGCAGCGGGCCGACGAGGCCCTCGCCGACCTGCAGCAGTGGGTCGCGCAGGGGCGCCTGAAGGCGCCGGAGGACATCGTCGAAGGCCTGGAGAATGCCCCGGCCGGCCTGGTGGGCCTGCTTGCGGGCGAGAACATCGGCAAGCGGATGGTCAGGGTCGCATGATCCCCTGCCGCGGCTCGGGCGCGCCTCGCGCCGCGGCGGCTCAGGCGAGGCACTCCCGCCAGCCGCGGACCTCGATGCCCTGCAGGGCCCGACGGCCCTCGCCGCCGAACACGATCCAGGATGCCGGCGCGGGCTCGCCCAGCAGCGCTCGCCAGCGCGAGAGCCCGTGCAACCAGTCGGACGCCACCGTGGCTCCCGACTTGATCTCGATGGCCTGCAGCCCGTCGGCCTGTTCGAACACGATGTCGATCTCCAGCCCGGTGCTGTCGCGCCAGAAGTAGAGATCCGCGCCGCGCCCGGCATTGAAGCGCTGCTTGACCAGCTCCGACACCACCCAGGTCTCGAACAGCGCGCCGCGCAGCGGATGCGTCTCGATCGTGCGGGCGTCGTGGACGCCGAGCAGCCAGGCCATCAGGCCCACGTCGAGAAAGTAGAGCTTGGGTGTCTTGACCAGCCGCTTGCCGAAGTTGCGGTGATAGGGCGGCAGGCGCATCACCAGGTAACTGGCCTCGAGCACGCTCAGCCACTCGCGGGCGGTGACGGCCGAGATGCCGCAGTCGGCGCCGAGCGAGGCGAGGTTGAGCAGCTGACCCGAGCGCGCGGCGCACAGGCGCAGGAAGCGCTGGAACAGGCCGAGGTTGCGCACGGACAGCAGCTGGCGCACGTCGCGCTCGACGTAGGTGGCGACGTAATTGCCGAACCAGTCAGCCGGCGCGAGCGGGCGGTCGTAGAGCGCCGGGTAGCCGCCTCGAAGCAGGAGCTCGTCGAGTTGCTCCGGAAGCAGCCCCTTGCTGGCGCTGGAAGCGCCGAGTTCGACCCCGGAGAGCGGCAGCAGTTCGACGCGCCCGAGGCGGCCCGCCAGCGATTGCGTGAGACCGGCCATCAGGTCGAACTGCGCGGATCCGGTCAGGATGAAATCGCCCATGCGCCTGCGCTCGTCGACGACGCCCTGCAGCCACGACAGCAGCGCCGGCACGCGCTGCACCTCGTCGATCACGGCGCCCGCCGGAAAACGGGCAAGGAAGCGCCTGGGATCGGATTCGGCGAACAGCCGCTCGTCGGGGTTCTCGAGCGAGGCGTAGGGCTTGTCGGGGAATTCGGCGCGGGCAAGCGTGGTCTTGCCCGACTGGCGCGGACCGGTCAGGGCCAGCACCGGAAAGCCTCGAGCCAGCCGGCGCAGCGTGGGGGACGCGGAACGGGGAATCATCCTTGCAAATCAAAGTTTGAAACTTCGATTTGCAAGAATATCAGGGTGCCATCGCTCGCGGGGCTTCGGCTGGGCGCGCGAACGCGGGCGGTCTCAGCCTTGCTGCGCCAGCGCCTGCTCCACCGTCGCGTGGAAGTGCCGCAGGTTCTGCTCCAGCCCGCCGAGCACCAGCCGCTCGTTGGCCCCGCAGCGCAGGCCGCGCTGGATCGACTCGCACACCACCAGGTCCTCGTCGTTGAACACGCCCTGGTCGATCAGGTCGAAGGAGCGCGCCCAGTGCGCGTGGGCTTTCGCATCGGCCGGCGGCTCGGGCACCAGCATCGTGTGCACGAACAGCGACCGGTCGGCAGCCTCCGGGTACACGCCGATGTGACTGACGTAGTCGGGGTGGTAGACCATGATCGTGTTCGGGAAGATCAGGTGCACGAGCGTGGCGTGCACCTGCGGGCTCCAGTCGCGGGCCGGCAGTTCGCGAATTGCCCCGGTGGTGTCGCGCGCGACCAGGTAGCGGATGTGCTGGCCCGGCGTGTCGGCCACGCCGAGGCCGTCGGCGAAGTAGGGGCCGATGGTGCCCGCGTGCAGGCGCTTGACGTGATAGACCTCGATGAAGGCGTCCATCACCAGCTTCCAGTTGGTGGCGCGGCGCACGGCATGCTGGCGGAAGAAGTGGTGGTCGCCCAGGCGCAGCGCGGCGAGGTCGTCGTCGACCGGGCCGAGCCACGCGGCGACATCGGTCGTCGGTGCGGCCGGATCGAGCATCGCGAAGAGCAGGCCGTGGCGCACGGTCGAGGGCAACTCGCGCAGGCCGTGCCCGGCGGGGTCGAAGCCCTCGAAGCTCTCGCGCTGCGGCAGGTTGGCGAGCGTCCCGTCGAGGCGGTAGGTCCAGGCATGGTAGGGGCACACCAGCGAGCGCCGTGTGCAGACCGCGTCGCTTTCCGCCAGCAGCGCCGCGCCGCGGTGTCGGCACACGTTCAGGAACACCCGCACCTTGCCGTCCGCGCCCCGCGCGATCAGCAGCGGCACGCCGAGGATCTCGCGCGCCAGCACGCTGCCGGGCTCGGCGAACTGCGCGGCGTGGCCCAGACAGATCGGCTGGCGCCGGAAGATCCGGGCGCGCTCGGCCTCGAAGCGCTCGGGCGAGGCGTAGATCGTGGGGTCGAGAAAGGCCTGCCGCGGCGACGCCGCCTGCGCTGGCGCGTCCATCAGCGCGAGAAGGCGCTCGAACAGGGGTTGCCAGTGCGGCGCCTGGCCCGCCTCGGACCTGCTCGGATGGGAGAGATCGGTCATGGTCGTCTTTCGGGTGTCGGGGCGGCCGCCAGCCCCTGCAGGCGCTGCGCGATGCGCTCGCGCAGCAGCCCGAGGCGATCGCCGCCCCAGAAGAGCTCGCCGTCGAGCACGAAGCTCGGCACGCCGAACACGCCGGCTGCCTCGGCCTGCGCGACGAGGGTGTCGTGTTCCCGCCGGGTGGTCGGGTCGGTGGCGTAGCGCTCGAAGTCGTCGGGCGATCCGCCGACGTTCGCGATGTGATCGCGCATCTCGTCCATGCGGTCGATGTCGAGCTCGCGCTGCCAGAACCGGGTGAAGGTGGCCTCGTGGTAGCGCGCGAAGCAACCGGCGCGCTGCGCGTAGAGCATGCCGACGCTCGCGAGATAGCCGTCGAAGATGCGCTTCGGACCCTTGATCACCAGCCCCTGCTTCGCAGCGTGGCGGCGCGCGTCCATGTAGGCGTAGCGCACCTTGCGCCAGTCGTGTTCGCTGCGTTTCTCGACCGACCCCAGGTACTCGGCGATGCGCAGCGTGTAGGGTCGCCACACGAGCTCGACCGGGTACTCGACCGCGAGCGCCAGCGTCGGGCGGCTTGCCGCGTAGGCGTAAGGGCTCTTGTAGTCGGTCCAGGCAACGATGCGCAGCGGTTCGCGGCCATCGGGTGTCACGTCGGTCTCCGGCAGGGGTTCACAGCCTGAGCACGCCGTAGCCCGGCGTGCCGATGGGCGCATTCATGGCCGCCGACAGCCCGATGCCCAGGGCGTTGCGGGTGTCGAGGGGGTCGAGCACGCCATCGTCCCACAGCTCGGAGGTCGAGTACCAGGCGCTCGATTCGCGACGGTAGTCCGCGATCACCGGTTCGCGGATCGCGTCGATCTCGGCCTGGCCGAGCGTGCGGCCCTCGCGCTGCAGCTGGCGGATCTTGACCTCGGTCAGCACGCCGGCCGCCTGCTCGGCGCCCATCACCGAGATCTGGGACTGCGGCCACATGAAGAGCAGGCGCGGGTCGAAGGCCCGGCCGGCCATGCCGTAGTTGCCGGCGCCGTAGGAGCCGTTGACGATGACGGTGAACTTGGGCACCTCGGAGCCGGCCACCATCATGATCATCTTGGCGCCGTCCTTGGTGATGCCGGCGCGCTCGTAGTCGCGGCCCACCATGAACCCGGTGATGTTCTGCAGGAAGACCAGCGGCGTGCGGTTCTGGTTGCACAGGCCGATGAAGTGCGCGCCCTTCAGCGTGCTGTCGTTGAAGAGCACGCCGTTGTTGGCGAGGATGCCGACGCGGTAGCCCCAGATGCGCGCGTAGCCGCACACCAGCGTGCCGCCGTAGGCCGGCTGGTATTCGTGGAAGCGGCTGCCGTCGACGATGCGTGCGATCACCTCGCGCATGTCGAACTGCACCCGGATGTCGCGCGGGATGATGCCGTAGAGCTCGGCGGGGTCGTGGTGGGGCGCCTCGGGTTCGGCGTGGTCGTGCGCGGTCTTCGCGGGCAGGTGCCACTGCGCGACGATGTCACGCGCGATCGCGATCGCCTCGGGTTCGCTCGCGGCCGGGTAGTCGGCCACCCCCGAGACCCGGGTGTGCATGTCGGCGCCGCCGAGCTCGTCGACGCTGACCTCCTCGCCGGTCGCCGCCTTCACCAGCGGCGGCCCGCCCAGGAAGATGGCGCCGGTGCCGCGCACGATCACGCTGAAGTCGGACAGCGCCGGCACGTAGGCGCCGCCCGCCGTGCAGTGGCCCAGCACGATCGCCACCTGCGGCACGCCCATCTTCGAGAGGATGGACTGGTTGCGGAAGATGCGGCCGGCGAAGTAGCGGTCGGCGAAGAGCAGCGACTGCGCGGGCAGGAAGCCGCCGGCGCTGTCGCACAGGTGCACGACCGGCAGCCGGTTCTCGATCGCGATGTCCAGCAGCCGCACGATCTTCTTCACGGTGTGCGGATACCAGGCGCCGCCCTTCACGCTGGCATCGTCGGCGTGGATCGCGACCTCGCGCCCGGCGACGATGCCGATGCCGGTAACGCAGGCCGCGCCGGGGACCTCGCCGTCCCAGGCCATGTTGGCCGCCAGCGTCGAGAGCTCGAGAAAGGGCGTGCCGGGATCGAGCAGCCGTTCGAGGCGGTCGCGCACGAAGAGCTTGCCCTGGCGGGCGAGCCGCTCGAGGTCGCGCGCCGGTCGCGCATGGCGGGCACGGTGCTGGCGCTCGCGCAGCTCGGCGGCGAGCGCGCGGTTGTGCGCGACATTGGCCAGGAAGTCGGGCGAGCGGGCGTCGATGCGCGATTCGATGCGCTTCATGCGGAATTCCCGGGGCTGGGCATCAGGGTTGCGTGCGCAACGATCGCGGCGTCAGGGCGCCGGCGCGGCCGCCAGCACCACCAGCAGCGCGTCGCGCTCGAAGGTCTGGCCGGGCACCACGTGCACCGACTCGACCACCGCCTCGCGCGGCGCGGCGAGCGTGGTCTCGAGCTTCATGCTCTCCATGACGAGCAGGGGCGCGCCGCGCGCCACGCGGTCGCCAGGGCGCACCGCCACGCCGAGCGCGGTGCCGGGCATGGGCGCGCGCACCTTGTCGTCGGCACCGCCCTGCGCCTCGCTGGCCGCGCGCTCGAGCGGATGGCGCAGCCGCAGCGCGTGGTTGATGCCGTCCAGGTGGATGAAGAGGGCGTCGCCGCGCAGCGCGACCACCACCGGCAGGTCGCGGCCGTCCACCTGCAGGGTGCCGCTGCCGTCGCCGGCCAGCGCGAGCGACACCGTCGCTTCGCGGCCAAGCGCATGCAGCCGGTAGCCGCCCTCCGGGTCGCGGGCAAGCCAGAGTTCGTGCTCGGCGTCGTTCAGTTCGAGGGCGTGGCGCATCGGGCGGGGTCGGGGTGGTATTGGGGGGGCGTGCTCAGTTGCGCCAGGCGCCCATCGCCGCGTGCATCGCGGGCACGGCGTCGGCCGCCTCGCGCAGCGGTCGGGCAGCGAGGGCCGCGGCCGCGAGCAGGCGCAGCAGGGTCTCGGGGTCGGGCGGCCGATCGGCGGCGACCTCGGGGTGGGCGTCGAGAAAGCCGGTATGGACCTCGCCGGCGGCGAAGGCGGGGTGGGCGTTGAGCTGGCGCAGGAACGCGAGATTGCTGCGACAGCCGAGCAGCACGTAGCGCGAGAGCGCCTGGTCGGCGCGGGCGCGCGCCTCCTCGCGGGTGGCGCCCGTGACGATCAGCTTGGCGAGCATCGGGTCGAAGGCGGCGCCCACCGTCTGCCCCTCGGCCACGCCGGCATCCACCCGCACGCCCTCGCCCGAGGGCGGCCGGTGCGCGTGCAGCGGGCCGGTGGTGGGCACGAAGCCGGCGGCCGGGTCCTCGGCGTAGACCCGGTACTCGATCGCGTGCCCGTGCGTGCGCACCTGCGCCTGCGCGTAGCCCAGCGGCTCGCCGGCGGCGATACGCAGCTGTTCGCGCACGAGATCGAGGCCGGTGATCTGCTCGGTGACCGGATGCTCGACCTGCAGGCGGGTGTTCATCTCGAGGAAGTAGAACGCGCCGTCGGCCCCGAGGATGAACTCCACCGTGCCGGCGTTGCGGTAGCCGGCGCGCCGCGCGATGCCGGCCGCGGTCTCGCAGATGCGGGCGCGCGCGGCGGCGTCGAGCGCGGGCGAGGGGCTTTCCTCGATGATCTTCTGGAAGCGCCGCTGCACCGAGCATTCGCGCTCGAAGAGGTGCACGAGGCTGCCGTGGTGGTCGCCGAGGACCTGCACCTCGATGTGGCGGGGGCGCTCGACGTAGCGCTCGACGTAGAGCCGGCCGTCGCCGAAGTAGCGCGCGCCCTCGCTGCGTGCCCGGGCGATCGCGTCGGCAAGCTCGTCGGCATGCCTGACGATGCGCATGCCCTTGCCGCCGCCGCCCGCCGCGGGCTTGATCAGCAGCGGAAAGCCGACCTCGGCCGCGCGCGCGCGGAAGGTCGCGGGATCGTCGTCCTCGATCGCCGAGGGCGCGACCGGAAAGCCCGCCTGCGCGACGAAAGCGCGGGCCCGCACCTTGTCGCCCATCAGCGCGATGGCCTGCTCGTCGGGGCCCACGAAGATCAGGCCGGCCTGCCGCACGGCGCGCGCGAAGGCGGCGTTCTCGGACAGGAATCCGTAGCCGGGATGGATGGCGCCCGCGCCGGCGCTCAGGGCCGCGGCGATGATGGCGTCGGCGTCGAGGTAGGCGCCCACGGGCGTGGCGGCCGGGATCTCGATCGCCTGGTCGGCCAGTCCTGCCGCCGGGCTGTCGCGATCGACGGCGTGATGGACGAGCACGCCGCGCAGGCCGAGCGCGCGCACCGTGCGCAGCACCCGGACGGCGATCTCGCCGCGGTTGGCGACCAGCACGGTGTCGAAGGGCCAGCGGGCGGGCAGCTGCGGGATCATCGATGGGGGCATCCGGATGCGGGTCGGTGGACTCGTCGGCGAGGTCATCGGCGAGCGGGGCCTGCGGACTGCGCGGCGTCGAGCCGATCGGCCAGCCGCTCGAGGCGCAGCACCTGGGTGCGCAGGTCGGCGAGGGCGGGTTCGTCGCGTTCGCGGCGGGCCGGCGTGGCGATGCCGTCCCAGAGCAGGCGCAGCATGTCGTCGGCCTCGCGGTCGATGTCGAGCCGGCCGCGGCCGGTGAGGTGGCGCCACGACAGGTGTTCGAGCCCGCCGTAGACCATGTCGCGCACCACCCGCGCGGGCACGTCGGCGCGCAGTTCGCCGGCGGCCACCCCCTCGGCGAGCACACCGCCGAGCAGCGCCGTGTAGCGGCGGTTCAGCGCGTGCAGCGACGAGCCGGCGTAGTCGTCGTGCGCCCGAACCTCGAGGAAGACCAGCCGGGCCAGCGGCGTGTCATCGCGGACGGTGCGCAGGTGGCGCCAGATGACGTAGCGCAGGCG
>Ga0315900_10008674_pt1 | contig 13045 bp, 10 predicted proteins | sample LakEriMetagenome_FD_203521 | JGI IMG/M metagenome (GOLD analysis project Ga0315900, IMG submission 203521) | Freshwater fungal communities from buoy surface, Lake Erie, Ohio, United States - Buoy 12 MA114 | ecosystem: Environmental > Aquatic > Freshwater > Lake > Lake biofilm | place: USA: Lake...
AGTTCAGTGGGGGACAAAGACAAAGAATTGTTATTGCCCGCGCATTGGCATGTCGTCCGCAATTGCTCATTTGCGATGAGTCGGTGGCTGCTTTGGATGTATCTGTGCAGTCTCAGGTGCTCAACCTGTTAAAGGATTTACAAAGTGCCTTGGGTTTTGCGATGATATTTGTTACACATGACTTGCACATTGCAGAGTTTTTATCTGATGAAATACTGGTACTGAGAAAAGGAATTGTTGAGGAACAGGGAGAAACTATATCAGTGTTTTCTTCACCCCAATCAGCATACACAAAACTCCTGCTTTCGGCAATCCCTGAAATTAAGTAGTTTCCGGCTTCAGCGCTTGATCAGTTTATTGTTGCCGTAAATCAAAAAGTTTCCGATTAGACCTGTTGCCAGTCCAATTGCAGCAGCTTTGAGCGCATTTTGAACGCGCAAACTTCTGGCTGTTCTACCATATCCAACCACATACATGTCTTCTCTGATATACTTGCTATCCGTTACATGTCTGCGTTTTATTTTAATCCATCTGGAACCCATAAAACCCACCCACAATGCAGGTGCTACAGGCGATAGAAGTGTTGGAGCATAGAAGCCGCTCGCAAGTCCGATACCTGCACTGCTAATGGTTGAAAAAGGTGAACGAAAGTGTTTCAATGCGTCCTGTTCACCGGCAATGTATGCACGCATGTCATTGACATCTAAATAATTTTCCTGTGAAAGTGAATCCTGTTTATAAATGATTACTTCATTGTTACCATTGTATGTAATCGAAAAAATATCATCTTTTTCAAGTTCTGTTTTCTTAATCTTGTTTCCCACTTTGTACTCGGCTTTTATTTTTGTTCCGGTTGAGTCAAGGATGCTGTATGTTCCTTCAGAGCCATTTAGAAACAAAATCTTTTCCTGAGCATGGATAAATGTTCCGGAGAGGAGACTAAAAAAGAAAAGAACCTTGGGAACATTCCAGTATGTTTTTAATACATTTGTCATAGATTAGTTCAAACTTAAGCAATTAACTCAAATCATAGACGAAAACACATTTTTTTTTGACCAAATGAGCAACTTTCACAACGAACTTGCAGTAAACCACATTAAAATAAAAACCATGAATAAGATTACACTGAATTTTTTCCTTTTGTTTTTTGTCCTTATAGTTTGTTGTAGTAAAAATGGCTATGCGCAAAATGCAAAACGGTTTTATGAAGACGGTGTTGCTGCAGCAACTGAATCCCAGTGGAATGAGGCCCTAGATTATTTCAACAAAGCAGTTGCAGTAAAAAGCAACTACCCTGATGCATACAGATCAAGGGGAAGGGTATTTATTGCCCTAAAAAGATACAAAGAGGCTATCTCAGATTTTAACAAGGCAATCTCAGATAGTCCGAACGATGAGGAGTTGTATTATTTCATGGGTACCGCCCAGCTCTCCGGTGGAATGTACAAAGAGGCAACCGAATCTGCTCAAAAAGCCATCGATCAGAAGAAAAAATACAAGGATGCTTATTTGCTGCTGGGCAACGCTCGACTATGTTTAAAGCAATATGATTTGGCAATGCAGGCTGCAGAAAAGGCTATTGATTTGGATGATGACATGCCTGAAGCCTATCTCCTTAAGGCGACTATCGCAGATAGCTCAGGTAACGGAATCATGGCAGGTACTTTTGCAAACAAAGCTGTTTCTCTGCTCACATCATCTAAAGAATTCATCAACCAGGCAGATAAAAAATCCTACCTGAACTATTTCCAGTTTCAGATTAGGACACTCAACAAATACGGAATGTTTACTGAACTCCTTGCTGCCAGTGAGGCAGCAATGAACATTTACAAAGACGAGGCCTTGTTTTATGCAATGAAAGGAGTTGCGCTCTCTTCAACAGGTAACAATGTTCTTGCAATTGAAAACCTAAACAAGGCGATTACCATGGATGAGAGAAATCCCCAATATTATGTATACAGAGGAAATCATTTTTATAAAATCGGACAAACAGATCCTGCCATCGGAGATTTTCAGAGAAGCTTGGTTTTTGATCCCGACAACCAAGAAGCCATCCTCGGAAGGGCAAGGTGCTTGGACGCTCTCGGTAAATCAGAGGAAGCGCTTGTTCAGATTAAAAAGATACGATCCAGAAATGAATCAGTCATCAAACTAGAGTCTGTGATTCGCAAGAAAATCTTTGAGAAAAACCGCGAAAAAAATCCCCCTGAAGTTCAGCTTGCTTCCGCCTCAAAAAACAATCCCGGAACTGTATACCTTGACAAAGATTCTTCTGCGCTCATCTTGAAAGGCAACATCACAGACAGAAATCCAATTCAAAAACTTATTGTGAACGGAATTTCTGTTACCATTGATACAACAGCCATCAATCCCGGCTTTTCCATCAGATTAGCTCCTGCCCCTCAAGGAAGTTTTGATATCCTTGCCTCCGATGTTTATGGCAACCTTGCAACAAAAAAATACAGCATTCTTCGCTCAGAGTCAAATCCTCCTCAAATTACCCTGTTGAGTCCGGCCAACAGCGGCAAGGATATTATGCTAAACGATACCATCGGATACTCTCTTAATTTGAGCCTTACCATCCAGGATGCTAGTGAAATTACCAGGCTTGAAATAAACGGACAATCGGTTTCTTTCGATGCTACTGCTCGTCCGGTCTCTTGTAATCACACGCTCGATATCGTAGGTATTGATTCAGTGCGAATAAAAGCAACCGATATTTTTAATAACATAGGTGCGGTTGCCTTTAAGCTAAACCGCAGCCAGATGAGTGATTCATCAGCTTCCCCCATGGGTAAGACATGGGCAGTGTTTATTGATAACTCCAATTATCAGAATTTGCCTGCATTGCAGGCCTCCAGCAATGATGTTAATGCAATGAAAGCTGCTCTCAGCGGTTATAACATCAATCAAATCATCGTTAAAAAGGATCTTTCTAAAAATGAAATGGAACGATTCTTTGCCTCTGATCTCCGGGAAATGGTAAACAAAAATAATGTGAATTCAATTTTAATCTGGTTTGCCGGTCATGGTAAATTCCTGAACGAAACCGGTTACTGGTTGCCTGTTGATGCCAATAAAAAAGATGACTTTACCTTCTTCAGTCTGAATAACTTGAGAGGTTATCTTGCTAGTTACCTGAAAGTGAAGCATACCCTGGTGGTTTCAGATGCATGTGAAACAGGCCCTGCATTTTACTTGGCCATGCGCGATATCGGCAAACCCCGTGAATGTGGAAACTGGGAAACCACCCGTCTTCGTTCTGCTCAGGTATTCTCATCTACCAACCTCGATCTTAATGATGACAAATCGGCTTTTGCAAAATCATTTGTGAATATTCTCAATGGGGTGAATGACAAGTGCATCTCTATAGATAAAGTTTCTGAAAAAGTTTCACAATTGGCCAAATCAAGCCAGTCCGTTAAACCCAAACTTGGAAATATTCAAGGATTAAAAGACGAAAACGGTACTTTTTATTTCATTAGAAAATAGATAACCGATCTTTTATCAAGCCTCTTTTGTTTCCAACTCCCCTTCCCAACGCGCAATAACTGCGGAGGCCAAGCAGTTGCCAAGCACATTTACTCCTGTGCGCACCATGTCCATCAACGCATCAATGCCAAGAATGGCAAAAACTGGTTCCGGTGGTAAATTAAAAGTAGAAAGTGTACCGAGCAAAATCACAAGTGATGCACGCGGAACACCGGCAACACCTTTGCTTGTAAGCATCAGGGTAAACACCATGGCAAGCTGAGTACCGAAAGACAATTCGATTCCCGCGGCCTGGGCAACAAAAACCGATGCCAGAGAGAGATACAAAGTTGTTCCATCAAGGTTAAAACTATAGCCTGTAGGCATCACAAATGACACAATTTTTCCGGGCACACCAAATGCCTCCATCTTCTCCATGGCATCCGGCAAAGCAGCCTCAGAACTTGCAGTAGCAAAAGCCAATGAGACCGGTTCACTTACTGCCCTGATAAATTTTTTAATGGGAATGCGACAAACCAATGCAATTGGAAATAAAACAGCAAGAACAAAAAATAACAGTGCGGCATAGAGTGTGAGTAGTAGTTTGAAAAGGTTAACTAAAACCCCCGGACCCATGCCTGCAATGGTTGCCGCGATGGCACCGAATACCGCCAGAGGAGCCAAGTACATCACAACATGTGTGAACTTAAACATTGTTTCACTTAAACTCTCAAGCCATGTCAACATTGGTCTGCGTTTCTCTGCTTTTACCATCACCAAACCAATGGCAAAAAGGATGCTGAAAACCACAACCTGCAAAACCTGACCTTCAGCAATTGACTTGGCAATATTTTCAGGAAATGCATGAATAATGATGTCCTGTCCTCCCGGTTGTTTTATCTCCAGACCCGATAATGATTCACTTGATGCGCTGAGTGAGAGTCCATAGCCTGCACCTGAGAGGTTGATGGCAGCCAGTCCGATAAAAAGTGCAAGTGTGGTTACGCCTTCAAAATACAACAACGATTTCCAGCCGAGGCGTCCCAATTGCCTGAGGTCTGAATGACCTGCAATTCCACCAACAAGAGTCCCCAGAAGGAGCGGAGCCACAATACATTTGATAAGCCTCAAAAAAATGGTGCTTAAAATTTTACAGTGCACCGCGAAGTCTGGAAAGCTGATGCCGGTTTCAATGCCCAGCACCATACCTGCCATAATCCACCAGGTAAGTTTTTTCTTGAACCTGATGAGCAAATAGAGTCCTGCCACATAGGCCGCCATCCTTAGCAGGATCATAGGCTTATTGTTTTTTCAGTTGTGTATACTCTTGAAAAAAATGAGGAATGGTCTCAACTCCTTTCAGAAAGTTAAAGATGCCATAATGCTCGTTGGGTGAATGCAATCCATCACTATCAAGTCCAAATCCCATAAGCACTGATTTTAATCCGAGGGTTTTCTCAAATAGCGCAACAATGGGAATGCTTCCTCCACCGCGAGTTGGAATGGGCTTTTTTCCAAAAGTTTTTTCCATGGCACGCGACGCTGCTTTAAACTCTATCGAGTCTGTTTTGGTGATGTATGGATGTCCCCCATGATGAGGTTTTACTTGAACCTTTACATGCTTAGGTGCTATTGAGGAAAAATAATCACTGAATAGTTTTGTGATTTTATCCGGATCCTGATAAGGGACAAGTCTCATCGATATTTTGGCATATGCCTTGGAGGGCAGCACTGTTTTTGCGCCTTCGCCTGTATATCCTCCCCACATACCATTTACCTCGAGCGTGGGTCTGGTGCCCGTACGCTCCAAAGTGCTGTATCCTTCCTCTCCACGCAATTCATCAACATCCAGATCTCTTTTGTAAACCTCTATATCAAAAGGCGTTTCAGCCATTTCGGCTCTTTCTGAAGCGCTCAGTTCGTATACATCATCGTAGAATCCCGGAATAACTATGTGGTTATTCTTGTCTTTTAATGATGCAATCATCTCACACAAAACTTGCACAGGATTTGCAACTGCACCGCCATATACGCCGGAATGTAAGTCCTTGTTCGGACCCGTTACTTCCACTTCCACATAGCTGAGGCCCCGTAAGCCTACATCCACCGATGGGAGATCGTTGGCCAGAATAGATGTATCTGATATCAGGATGACATCAGCCTTTAAAAGTGCTTTATGTTTCTCAAGAAATGCACCTAGACTTGATGAACCCACTTCTTCTTCACCTTCAATCATGAATTTTACATTGCAGGGAAGGCTGTTCAGTTTGAGCATAACTTCCAGTGCTTTTACATGCATGAATACCTGTCCTTTGTCGTCGCAACTGCCACGGGCAAAAATCGCCCCATCGGGATGTATGCTTGTCTTTTTAATGACAGGTTCAAAAGGTCCACTCTCCCATAGATTGAGAGGATCGGGAGGTTGCACATCGTAGTGCCCGTATACAAGAATAGTGGGTAGTCCGGGATCAATCATTTTTTGCGCAAACACAATAGGAAAACCATCAGTTTCCATCAAGCGGGCATCATCGGCTCCCGCTGCACTGAGTGCATCCCGGGTTGCTTCGGCCATCCTGAGCACATCTTTTTTGAATGATGGATCGGCACTTACGGATGGAATACGAAGCAAATCACACAATTCATTTACGAAGCGATCTTTGTTGGCGTCGATATATTCTCTGTACATAGTATGTTGTTTTTTTAAATGGCGAATAATCTGGAGACATTAAAACCTAGCCTTATACCCCAGTCTTTGAAGGTGGTTGTAGTTCTTGAAAAATACAGATGTTCCTGCATAAACATCGCATTGGTAATATGAACCTGGAATACATGCCCACCGGTTTCAATATCCAGCCCTATTCCAAATGGATCATAATAGGAATTGTTTGCAAAATTTTTCACCAGCCTGTAACCATATTCCGCAGTAAGCGCCATTCGTTTTGTAAATTTATAGCGCATACAGGCTGCTAGTGTAAAGGCATCATTGTTGTCGCCAATGCTGTCGGTGAGGTTGAAATGAATCCAAACCGGTGCGACCTGAAAAGAAAATCGCTCACTGAATTTTCTTCCTAGAATTACCTGTGTTACATAAGAGAGGCGATAGGCTTTGTTGGAAGGTAGCAGAGGATTTTTTGTAAAATCATAATACATGCCACCCACAAGGGTAAGGCTTACTGGCATGGAATGATTGGTGGTTTGTCTTAACAGGCGGTATTTAACCTGCGCATCATAATTTTTTTCTTTTCCGGCGCGGCCCATCTCAAAAGCAAGCCTGCCGTCCCAGGAATATTGCAGACTCAGACGGATGTTTGCACCGCCGTCGAGCCCCCACATGTTGTAAATGCCTTTGTTTAATTCATCAAAACGGTGAGCAATTCTGAAGTCTAGACTGCGCTTTCCGGGTACTTCGATGGTGTGAAAATTGATTAGGCGTGTGCTTTTGAATGTGGCAAGAACAGGGGAGGTATCTTCTTTGTCATCAAGCAAATCCATGTCGCTTTGTGCTGCGCTGCGTGAGGCAAAAGCCATGCATACCAAGAGCGCAATTATAAGTGAGTTTTTCATGCTATTTTTGATTTAGTTGTTTTGAGCACCCGCACTTATCCAGGAACTTAACTTGGCAACCTCGCAGGAGGTGAGGGGAGTGGCTCCTACGGGTGGCATGGGATTACCTGCATCGTTGATACGCGTTTTGATACGCGATGCATAGGAACTGATGTCTTGATAGCTGAGCAAGGCAGGATTCTGGCCTGTATTGTTGTGACATCCCGAAACAGCACATTTAGATGCGATGATTGCCGAGGCATGTTTGCTGAAAGTGATATTGACAGAACAAGTGTCGGAAGGAATGGGCTTGGGCATAAAATCCCGCTCGTAGTTTCCTTTTTTACAGGATATAATCAGCACAATGGTTACGAGCATCCATGTGGCCGTATGATTGATTTTCATGGTTTTGATACCGCAATTATACGCAAATAAACAAGTTAATTTTTGAACCATTTTCACTTGTTGAGTGTTTGCTTATCTCAAGTGAAAAACTAGGGTGTAGAAAATTTAAATTCTCTTTACTTGCTGTAAATTTCGCTTACATTTGTATATCAATCGTATTTAAACAACATGATACAAGAAGAAAATGCACCTTCTGCGGGGATTTCGTCTGCATCTCTGCCGGAGGGTTCGTCGATTGTCGACGAAAACCAAACCATCAATTCTCAATTGCCCGATGAAGAAAACAGTGCTCATCCACACATGCATCCCCATAAGGAATCCATGGATGCAGCAGGCAGCCGGATTTCATCTCATAGCGAAATGAATACAAACAGCAATGAATCGCAAGCAGTGAAAGAACATCCTGTTTCTGAATCCACAGAACCGCAACCTGCAGATTTTAATCATACTGATTCTGCAAATAATTACCATACATCCCATGTAACCAGGCAGGACAGGCCTGAAGAAATCTCATCAGTGGAAGGTACTACCGATATCCATCCTCCAGTGGTCCACCAGGAAGCATCGGATATGCCTGTGGTTGAAATCCATGAATCAAATACTGAAGAATTTTCTGATGAAGTTGCTGCAGAGGAATCCTACTCCCACCTTAGTCGCAAGGAATTACTTGCTAAACTCGAGGAATTACTCAAACAGGATGACATTCTCTCTCTGAGAAAACCAGTGAGAGAAATTCGTGATTGTTTTCTAAACCTTACCAAGGAAGAAAGAAAGCAGCAGGAAGAAAAAATCAAAGCTGTAAGCGAGGATGATGAAACTGATGACGAAAAACAAGTGCAACAGCCTGATGAATTTCACGAGCAATTCGTGAATCTTCTCCGTGCTTTCAATCATCGTCTTTATCAATTGCAGCAAACTCGCGAAAAGGAGCAAAAGGCAAACCTGCTGGTAAAAAAGCAAATCATTGACGAAATTCGCCAGCTTGCTGACAGCGCAGAGCTCAATTTTAAACAGATTGAGAAACTTCATGAGTTGCAAAACCGTTGGCGTTCTACCGGACTGGTTCCTACAGGAGAAAGCAACAACCTTTGGGAGGATTACAGGTTTAACACCGGAAGATTCTATGAGCGGCTGAAAATTGACAAGGAATTGCGCGAGCTCGATCAGAAAAAAAACTTGGTAGCCAAAAACACTCTCTGCGAAAAAGCGGAAGAAAATATTATCGAGCCATCACTCAAAACAGCGCTTGAAACAGCCAGGGAATTACAGCAGGCATGGAAGGAAATTGGACCTGTGCCCAAAGAGATCAATGAAAGTCTATGGCAAAGATTTTCTGCAGCATTGGACAAAGTTTTCCAACGCCAGCGTGAGTATATTGAATCAAGGCGTGAGGATCATGCCCAGTCAGTTCAACTCAAAGAGGCTCTGATTGCAGAGATGCAGAAAATTAGTGAGACTCAGCCACTCAGTCACAAAGAATGGCTGGAAGTAAGTCAGCAGGCTGAGCAACTGATGGAGAAGTGGAAATTGGCCGGATTCGCCAACAAGGATAAAAATGAAGAACTATGGAATTCATTCAAAGCACTGAGAGATATTTTCTATAAATCGAGAGAAAAGTTTTACGCCGAACTCCGACAAGCTCTTTCACACAACCTCAAACTCAAGCAAGACATTTGTGAACAGGCTGAAAACCTCGCCACAAGCACGGATTGGAAGAATGTTGGAAACACCATTAGGCAGTTACAGGAACAATGGAAATCGATTGGTCCTGTCTCCAAAAAACATTCCGATAAAGTATGGGCGAGATTCCGCAAAGCATGCGACAGCTTCTTTGAGAATAAGAAGTTGCATTTTGCCGATGAAGTTGAACAGCAATCGAAAAACCTGGAACTCAAAAATCAATTGATTTCTAAAATTGAAACTTTCGAACTGCTCGACAACAACAACGATACCATTACAGCGCTCAAACAATTTCAGAATGAATGGATGGGTATTGGGCATGTTCCTTTTAAGGAAAAAGAATCGCTTAATTCCCGCTACCGTAAAGTTATCGACAAGAAATTTGAAGAAGTGAGAGCCCGCGTAGGTGACAACCAGCGATCGCTTTTCACCATGAAATACCAGTCGATGAAAAATGATAGTCGCGGTACTGAAAAATTATCAGATGAGAAGCAAAAGATTCGCGACAGGATTGGACGCCTCAATCAGGAAATTCTTCAGGCTGAAAACAACATGGGATTTTTTGCCAAGTCCGCCAATGCCGAGAGCATTCTCAAAGATGCACGATCTAAGGTAGAGAACACAAAAAGAGAAATACAGAAATTAAAAGATCAATTGAAGATTATTGATCAGACACAACAAGGCGTAATGCCAAAAAAGGAAGATGTTGATGGTGCGTCTGCTGCACAGGCAGAGTCGTAAGCAATATGATGTAGTGAACAAAAGCACAAAAAAACCTCCCATGGGAGGTTTTTTTATTTTAGTGAATCTGATTAGTCAAGGCCTATCTTCTTCTTTAGTCCCTGTGTAGTAATGGAACTTGGCCTTTCAATAGGATGTCCCAATGCCCTGTCCCATATAAGTGAAGCCATCACACCGAGGGCACGACTCACGCCGAACAATACCGTATAGAAATCATATTCTTTCATTCCATAATGCATGAGCAAAGCCCCTGAATGCGCGTCCACATTGGGCCATGGATTTTTTATTTTTCCAAGAGATTCCAAAATCGGCGGAACAACTTCATAAACCAACTGCACAGTCTCACAGAAGTCATCTTGCTTGATATACCTCCTGTAAAAATCCTGTTGAGCAGTAAATCTTGGATCTGTTTTTCTCAGCACTGCATGCCCATAACCGGGCACAACCTTACCTTCAGCCAGTGTCTTTTTTACATAATCTGCAATCTGTTCTTTGCTTGGCAAAGTAGTGTTCAGTTGGTTTAGCATTTCCTGCAGCCAAGCAACAACTTCCTGATTGGCCAATCCATGCAGAGGACCTGCAAGGCCATTCATGCCCGCAGCAAATGATAGATAAGGATCACTCAGGGCCGAGCCAACAAGGTGTGTAGCATGAGCAGATACATTACCGCCTTCATGGTCTGCATGAATGGTAAGGTACAGGCGCATCAGTCGTTTCATATCGAAAGCCTCATATCCCAACATATGGGCGAAGTTTGCAGCCCAATCCAGCTTAGGATCAGGTTCAATATGCACATCCCCATGATAAGTTTTGCGATAAATATATGCCGCCACTCTAGGCAACCTGGCAATCAGGTTCATGGCATCTTCATAACAATGATCCCAATATTCTTTTTTGGGAATCCCACGGCGGTAAGCTGCTGCAAAAACAGATTCTGTTTGCATGGCCATTACTGCCATTCCAAACTGGGTCATTGGATGTGTTGATTTTGGTAATCTGTCAAGCACATCAAACACATGTTTGGGAACGATACAACGCCTTGCCCAATTGTTAGATACATCGTGCACATCATCGTAAGTAGGCAGATCTCCGGTGAGCATAAGATAAAAAATACCTTCTGGCAAGGGTTCTGTTCCACCAGGAGCCTTAGGAAGTTTTTCCCTGAGCTCAGGAATGGAATAACCGCGAAAACGAATTCCTTCTTGGGCGTCGAGCTTGGATGTTTCAGTAACCATACCAATCATCCCTTTCATTCCCTGGTATACATCTGCAACACTATACTCACCTAATTTTTTATCACCATGTTCTTTGATGATTTGTTTGATTTCAGCAGCAAGAGGCTTGGCTTTACTGATGAATTTTTCCTTGAGTGAATCCATAACTTTGTTTGAATATCTGTTTGCTTATTGTCTAAATAAATTTGAAATTTCTTCCTTGGAATTGCGCCTGGCTACCAAGTTCTTCTTCAATACGAAGCAGCTGATTGTATTTGGCAACCCTATCACTTCGGGATGCAGAACCTGTTTTGATTTGCCCCGTTCTTAATCCTACAGCCAAATCAGCGATAGTACAATCCTCTGTTTCACCGGAGCGATGACTCATTACAGCTGTGTAGGAGGCATTGTTTGCAGTTTGCACCGCCTGTATGGTTTCGCTGAGTGATCCAATTTGGTTAACTTTTACAAGAATAGAATTGGCAATACCCTGCTTGATGCCTGTATGAAGTCTTTTTACATTGGTCACGAACAAATCGTCGCCTACCAACTGCACCTTTTTTCCCAATTTTTCGGTGAGCATTTTCCATCCCTCCCAATCATCTTCAGCAAGTCCGTCCTCTATGGATATGATGGGATATTTGTTGCACCAATCATACCAAAAATCAACCATCTGCGATGCTGTTAGGCGATCGCCTGATGATTTTTTAAAATGATACATCTTCTCATCATTGTTATAGAACTCTGTGGATGCAGCATCCATGGCAATCCACACATCGTATCCCGGTCGGTATCCTGCTTTTTCAATGGCGATGAGCACGGTTTCGATAGCTTCCTCATTGGATTTGATATTGGGAGCAAATCCACCTTCATCTCCAACATTGGTACTATATCCTTTGTCCTTCAGAACCTTTTTGAGGTGATGAAAAATTTCTGTTCCCATCCGCAGTGAATCAGCAAAACTGTTGGCACCAAAAGGCATGACCATAAATTCCTGAAAGTCGATACTGTTGTCTGCATGTGAACCTCCATTTAGGATGTTTAGCATGGGAACAGGCAAAAGGTTTCCGTTTATTCCACCCACATAACGATAGAGTGACATGCCTGATTCCAGGGCCGCTGCCTTAGCAGCCGCCATTGATACAGCCAAGATGGCATTGGCCCCAAGTTTAGATTTGTTTGGAGTATTGTCGGCAGCAAGCATGATGGCATCAATTTTACTCTGCTCAAAAACATCGCATCCATGCAATTTTTCCGAGATAATCTGATTGATGTTGTCAACGGCCTTGAGTACGCCTTTTCCGATATACAGCGCCTGGTTTCCATCCCTGAGCTCTACTGCTTCGTAACTGCCTGTAGATGCCCCTGAGGGCACCGCAGCCCTTCCCATCTTACCATTACTTGTAATTACATCTGCCTCAACAGTAGGATTCCCCCTGGAGTCGAGAATTTGTCTTGCTTTGATCCTTTCTATCCTTGCCATAGTGTTGTTTACGGATGTCGGCTAAGGTAGAAAATTATGCCCAACAAAAAACAGTCAATAATCAGTTAAAGAAGGTTATTTACTAAAATTAAATGAGCGAATTTATTTATTCGCTTTAGACTGGGATTTTCTATCTTTTTTACCGAAAACCGAAAAATGCACATACCTTCCCGGATGAGCTTTTAGATCTGTAAGCAGGCTATCCAAATCCCTTGAACTAGACTCAAGGTTGTTGTAGAGTTTATTATCGTTTATAAGCATGCCTAGTGAACCCTCACCCCGATTAATTTTTCCCATCACCTGACTCACATCGGCAAGCGCCTGGTTGGCGTTGCGAACAGTTCCCGCTATGTTTGCCTTCACAAGAGAATCGCTCATCTGGTTAAGGTTCGCAAGAATGTTCTCAATGCGCTTGTTGCTGTTTTTCAGATTTTTTGTGATGGAATGTACATGCTCAGCAATCTCTCCCAATCTTTGTCTTTGCTCTTTTACCAAACCCGCAAGATCG
>Ga0315900_10008677_pt1 | contig 13040 bp, 8 predicted proteins | sample LakEriMetagenome_FD_203521 | JGI IMG/M metagenome (GOLD analysis project Ga0315900, IMG submission 203521) | Freshwater fungal communities from buoy surface, Lake Erie, Ohio, United States - Buoy 12 MA114 | ecosystem: Environmental > Aquatic > Freshwater > Lake > Lake biofilm | place: USA: Lake...
ATCGGCGTGGTCGTGTTCGTGGGCCTCACCGCCTATGACACGCAGCGGATCAAGGCGGACTACATCGAGCACGCCTATGCCGAAGGCTCGGAAGAGGCCGGCAAGCGCAGCGTCTTCGACGCGCTCGGCCTCTACCTGAACTTCGTCAACCTGTTCCAGCTGATGCTGCAGCTGGTCGGCGTGCGCCAGAACAGCAACTGATCAGCGGGCTTCGGCCCCTGAACGGCGAAACCCCCGGGGAGCGATCCCCGGGGGTTTTTGTTTGGAAGTGCCTCGGCAACCGCCGCGAGCGCGCCGGCTGAGGCGGGTAACCATGCCGCCGCCCCGCGGCAGCCAGTCAAAAATATCCTTCGCGCTTCTTGCGCTCCATGCTCGCTTCCTGGTCGCTGTCGATCAGGCGGCCCTGGCGTTCGCTGGTGCGGCTGTCGCGGATCTCGGCCAGCACCTGGTCCATCGTCTCGGCGCGGCTCTCATGCGCGCCGGTCAGGGGCCAGTCGCCCATGGTGCGGAAGCGCACCCACATCATCTCCACCTGCTCCCCGGGCTCGAGCGGCATGCGCTCATCGTCACGCATGATCAGCGCGCCGGAGCGGCGCAGCATCGGGCGCTCGGCCGCGAAGTAGAGCGGTACCACCGGGATGTCCTCGGCGGCGATGTAGTCCCACACGTCGAACTCGGTCCAGTTGGAGAGCGGGAAGACGCGCATCTCCTCGCCCGGGTTGATGCGCGTGTTGTAGAGGCCCCAGAGCTCCGGCCGCTGGCCGCGCGGTTCCCAGACATGGCCCGGGGCGCGGAAGCTGAAGACGCGCTCCTTGGCGCGGGCCTTTTCCTCGTCACGCCGCGCGCCGCCGATCGCGGCGTCGAAGCCGTGCGCGTCCAGCGCCTGCTTCAGCGCCTCGGTCCCCATCATCGACATGTGCAGCTGCGAGCCATGGGTGATCGGCCCGATGCCGCGGGCCACGCCCTCGGGGTTGGTGTGCACGATGAGGTTGAGACCAAGCTCCGCCACGCGCTTGTCGCGGAACTCCAGCATGGCGCGGAAATCCCAGCCGGTCGCGATGTGCAGCAGCGGGAAGGGCGGGCGGCCGGGCGCGAAGGCCTTCATCGCCAGGTGCAGCACCACCGAGCTGTCCTTGCCGATGGAATAGAGCAGCACCGGGTTGCGGAAGCTGGCCGCGACCTCGCGGATGATGGCGATGCCCTCTGCCTCCAGGCGGCGCAGATGCGGGGACAGACGCGAAGCCTTGGCGGCCTGGGGCATGGGGCGGGCACTCTCCTGGCAGGGCGCGGCACGCAAGGGCGCGCCGCGGCGGCGACAGATCGCACTTTCCGCGCCCCTGTCCAAGCCGCGCCGGCGCTTGTCCCCGTGCGATGACCGCCGGGGCTTATCGGCTCACACGGATTTCAGGAAGGTCAACAGCTTCTCGGAGGCCGCGGCCTTGTCGGTGCGGTCGATCGCCGCGAGTTCCGAGGCGAGCCGGTCCAGCGCCTGCTCATAGATCTGGCGCTCGGAGAAGGACTGGTCCGGCTGGCCGGCATTGCGGTGCAGGTCGCGCACCACCTCGGCGATGGCCAGCGGGTCGCCGGAGTTGATCTTCGCCTCGTATTCCTGGGCGCGGCGGGACCACATGGTGCGCTTGATGCGCGCGCGGCCCTTCAGCACCTCGAGCGCCTCGTTGATCGATTCCGAGGAGGCGAGCTTGCGCAGGCCTGAGGAGGCCGCCTTGTTCACCGGCACGCGCAGGGTCATGCGGTTCTCCTCGAAGGTGACGATGATCACCTTCAGGGACATCCCGGCGACGGGCATTTCCTCGATGCCCTGCACCTGGCCGACGCCATGGGTCGGGTAGACGACATGGTCGCCCGCCTTGAACTCCACCGGCGGGCCCTTGGGGCGCGGCGGCAGCACGGGCGCGTCGGGGTCGATCGCCTGCTGCGGGCGCATCGGCCCGCCGGGGCGGGGCGGGAAGCTGGGCGGGCCCTTCACCGCCACGGGCTGGGCGATGGGCCGGGGCGCGGGCTTGGGGGGCGTCATCGCAGCGGTCATGGCGGGAGGAGGCGGTGCGGGCATGGGAGCGGGGGGTGCGGGCATTTCGGGCAGCTTGGCGGCGACCACGGGGGCCGGCTTCGCCACGGGGGCAGGGGGCGGCGCAGGCGCGGGCTTGGCGGCGGCGGCCGGGGCGGGCGGCGGCGCGGCGGCGGGCGTGGCCTTGGCGGGGGCCGGCTTCGCGGCCGCTTCCGCCGCGGGGGCCTTGGCAGGGGCGGGCTTGGGCGCAGGCGCCTTGGTCGGCGCGGCCTTCACCGGGGGCGTCTTGGCAGGCGCGGCCTTCGCGGGAGCAGCCTTCGCCGGGGCGGCCTTGGCAGGCGCGGCCTTCGGGCTTGCCGCCTTGGCGGGTGCGGCCTTCACCGGCGCGGCCTTGGCGGCGGGCTTCGGCGCGACCTTGGCGGGCGCGGGTTTGCTGGCGGCCGCCTTCGCCGCCGGCTTGGCGGGCGTCTTGGGCGCGGCCTTGGCGGCCGGCTTCGCCGCCACTTTGGTCGGCGTCTTCACGGCGCTGGCCTTCGCGGCGACCTTGCCAGCCTTGGCCTTCTTCGGAGCGGTTGCCTTCATAACGCCACCCGCCTTCTGCCGCGACATCGAACGGCGCCGCCGCGTCCCGATGGACACGGCCGCACCAAAGTCGCGCGGTTGTCATGCTCCGGCCAGACGGGCGCATCGCCGCGCCGGCGCTGCACCCCTGACCCAGGATTAATGTAATACAAACAAAGCCATCTTGCCACCCCTAGCCTTGCAGCGGGGGCAAAGATCGGCGTTCAGGGCTTGCCGGGCTCGGGGCTGAACAGCGCCTTCTTGTCCGGCTTGTCCTTCCAGTCATCGGCATCGCCCGGCGCCTCACCCTTGCGGGTGATGTTGGGCCATTGCGTGGCGTAGGTGCGGTTCAGTTCGACCCAGGGCGTTGCCTTGGCATCGCTGTCCGGCAGGATCGCCTCGGCCGGGCATTCCGGCTCGCAGACGCCGCAATCGATGCACTCGTCCGGGTGGATCACCAGCATGTTCTCGCCGACGTAGAAGCAGTCCACCGGACAGACCTCCACGCAATCCATGTACTTGCACTTGATGCAGTTCTCGGTGACGACGTAGGTCACTTCCGCCTCCGGCCCCTTCGCGCGCTCACCCCCGGCAGGCAAGCGGTCGAACTGCACGCCGGCCCGGGGTGCAGCGCACAAGATGTGGCCCGGCCAAGCGCGGCTGGCAAGCCGGGTCAGGATGGCTGATGCGGTTCCGAGAGGTCTTCGTAGAGCCCCCGCGCCTCTCTGGCCGGGCCGCGCCGCTCAGCGAGGGCCAGCACGCGCCAGATCCGCAGCTGCGCCCCGATGGTCAGGGTCAGCACATCGCCCGGGCGCAGCTTCGCATGCGGCTTGTCGGTCGGCTGGCGGTTGATCCGCACCCGCCCGGCGGCGACCTGCCGGGCGCATTCGGCGCGGGTCTTGGCCACCCGCGCGCACCAGAGCCAGAGATCGAGGCGCTGCCAGCCGGCAGCCTCCGATCCGGGCTCCGCCCCACCCATCTCAGTCCTTGCGCAGCTTCAGCTGGGCGAGCACGGCGAAGGGCGAATCGGGCTTGGTCCCGGCGATCAGTTCCACCGGCTCGCGCGGGGTGCGCGGCCCGCGATCGCGATCGGGGCGGCGATCCTGGCGCGGGCCATCGCCGCGCGGACCATCCGGGCGTGGCCCGGCGGGGGCGATGCGCTCCACCCGTGCCGGGGCGGGGGGGATGATCTCGACGCGCGGCGCGCGGGGCGGGATGGGGCGCGCGGCCTTGCCCTCCTCCCCGCCCGGGGCACGGCGGCCTTCGCGACGGTTGTCGCGCCGGGCGCCCTCGCGGGCCTGGCCGTCCTGGGGCTTGCCTTCGCCACGGCCGAAGCGCTGCTGGCGCAGCTCGGCCGGCACGGGCGGGCCGAAGAAGGCCGGGCGCGGGGTGTCCGCCGCTGGGGCGGCGCGCCCGGCCGGGGCGGCGGGGATCTTGATGACGACCTCCGCCTTGCGCGGCGGGCGCTGGCCCTGGCCATGGCGTGGCCCCTGGCGCTCGGGCCGGTGCACGGCGATGCGCGCCGGCACGGGCGGTCCGAACTCGTTCTCCGCCAGGGTGCTGGCGGGCAGCAGGCGGAAGCCCATCGCTTCCAGCGCCATCGGCAGCGTGTCCGCCTTCACGCCGAGGCGCGAGGCGAGGCCATCGGGCAGCGGCGCGGGCGCGCGTCGGGTCTGGTAGCCGAGCTCGCCGGCCACGCGCTCCGCCACATCCAGGCGCATCAGCACGCGCCCGGCCGGCAGCCAGCCGGCCATGACGGCGAAGCCGGGGGGCCAGCCCTCCGGACCGCGCGGCGTTTGCGCATCGGCCGGCGCGGCGGGCTCGGTGGTCTCGGGCAGGGTGATGGAGACCAGGCCCGGATTGGGCAGCAGGGGGGTCGCGATGTTGCGCCGCAGCGCCCAAAGCTGGGCGCGCAGCGCCATGGCGCGCGGCTTGAGAACATCCGGCAGGTACATGGCGTAGCGCCCGGCGCGGATGCCGATGGCCTTGAGCCGCGCGCGCAGCTCGGCCGGGATCTCCCGATCGGTGGCTCCGGGTGCGAGGCCCATCGCCTCGCGCAGCCGATAGGCCGGGCCGCGCAGCGTGTTGTCCTCGGCCGCCTTGGCCTCCACCGCCAGCAGCCCGCCGAGTTCGCGCTTCACCAGCGCCTCGATCCAATTGGCGAGGCGAAGCCGCACGCGCTCGCGCTGCGTGTTGTCGAGGAATTCGCTGGCCAGCACATCGACATGCGGCTTCAGCGGCTCGGGTCCCGGGCGCAGGCGCGCGACCTCGGCGCCGTCCCAGATCACGCGGTGCTGGGGCGTGAGGCTGAAGGCCTCATCCTTCGCGGTCTCGAGGCTGGCGAGGCGGCGCGGCATCTCCTCGCGCAGCGCGCGGCGCGCGGCGCGCAGCACCAGACGCTTCTCTTCCTCCTTGGTGGCTTCGGGATCCGGGTGGAACTGGAAGCCGCTGACCTTGCCGACGGTGTGGCCCTCGACCATCACCTCGCCCTGGCGCGTGACGGCGGAGAGCAGCTCCTTCTCCGTGTCGTCCAGGCTGCGGATGAGATGCGCGGCGCGGCGATCGACGAAGCGCAGCATCAGGCGTTCGTGCAGCGCGTCGGACACCGCATCCTCGGCGCGGCGTGCCTCGCCCTGGTGGCTCACCGCATTGGCGAGCCAATCATTGCGCGCGGCGATGTAGGACCAGATGCGGATGGTGGCCAGGCGCGCCATCAGCGTGTCGAGGTCGCCCTCGATGTTGCCCAGGGCGGCGATGTTGCCCGCCACCCAATCATCGGGCAGGCGCCCATCGGTGGAGAGGTGCCCGAAGATCTTGGCGCAGAGCCGCGTGTGGCTGTCATCCGCGATCTTGCGAAAATCCGGCACCTGGCAGGCTTCCCACAATAGGCGCACGCCGGCGCGGCCCTGGGCGAGGGTGCGCACATCGGGCTCGCGCGCCAAAGCGTTGAGCGTGATGTGATCGACCGCGTCATTGCCCTTGGCGAGGCCGGGCTGCGGCGGCGCGGCGCCGAGGCTGTCGAGCAGCCCGTCGATGCTGCCGAAATCCAGGTCCGAGTTGCGCCAGGCGATCTGCGACAATGGCTCGAAGGCATGGCCCTCGATCTGCCGGGCGAGTTCGTCGGGCAGAGGCGGGCATTCGGCGGTGCTGCCGAAGGTGCCGTCGCGCATGCCCCGCCCGGCGCGGCCGGCGATCTGGGCGGCTTCCTGCGCGTTGAGCGCGCGGATCTGATGGCCGTCGAATTTCTGCAAGGCCGCGAAGGCAACGTGATCGACATCCATGTTGAGGCCCATGCCGATCGCATCCGTCGCGACCAGGAAATCAACCTCGCGGTTCTGATACAGCGCGACCTGCGCATTGCGCGTGCGTGGGCTGAGCCTGCCCATCACCACCGCGCAGCCGCCGCGCCGGCGGCGCACGGCCTCGGCGATGGCGTAGACCTCGGTGGCGCTGAAGGCGACGATGGCGCTGCGCGGCGGCAGCTTGGAGAGCTTGGCCGCCCCCGAATGGCTCAGGCTGGACAGGCGCGGGCGGGTCTCGATCTCGGCCTGCGGCACCAGGCGCTGCAGCAGCGGGCGGATGGTCTCGGCACCGAGGAACATGGTCTCCACCAGCCCGCGCGCATGCAGCAGGCGGTCGGTGAAGATGTGCCCGCGATCGGCATCGGCGCAGAGCTGGATCTCATCCACCGCGACGAATTCGGCGCGCCGGTCGAGCGGCATGGCCTCGACCGTGCAGGCGAACCATTTCGCGTCGGGCGGGATGATCTTCTCCTCGCCCGTGATCAGCGCGACGTGGCGCTCGCCCTTGGCGGCGACCATGCGGTCGTAGTTCTCGCGCGCCAGAAGGCGCAGCGGGAAGCCGATGATGCCGGAGGCATGCGCGAGCAGGCGCGTGATGGCGAGGTGCGTCTTGCCGGTGTTGGTCGGGCCGAGCACGGCACGCACGCGGGGGGCAAACATGTGACGGTCAGACATGGGGTGCTTGATCGAAGTCCGTCCGGGGGGTGGCCAGACGCGTCGCACGATGCGGCCCCCTTGGCAACCGCCCGCCTGGCCCACCGCCCGACAACGCGGCGTCAACCTCTCCCGGCTAGGCTGCGCGCTGACGCCGCCCGACGCGGCGCGGAGACCCGCATGATCCGCCGTATCACCACCTCCATCGCCTTCCGGCTCAACGCGCTGCTTGGCGGGCTTGCCCTGGTCGGCCTTGCTACTGCCCTGGCCGGCTACCTGATCTTCGAGACGCATGAGCGCCAGGTCCAGGCCTGGCGCCAGGCCGCCGAGGCCGCGCGGCTGGCCGAGCGCGCCAATGCGCATGTGCTCGACGTGGTGATGGAAAGCCGCGGCATCTACCTCGCACGCGACCGCGCGCAGGTCGATCGCTTCGGGGCCGGGCTGACCCGCGCGCTGGATCGGCTGGAGCAGGACCTCGCCGCCTGGGCGCTGCTGGTCCCGGCCGCTGAGCGCGCCGATTTTGCCGCGCTGCAGGAATCCGCCGCCAGCTTCGCGCGCTTCCGCCGCGAATTGCTGCGCCTGGGCCGGGAGGAAGGGGCTGCCGCCGCCGACCGCTTCGGCAACAACGAGGCCAACCGTGCCAACCGCGCCGCGCTGAATGACCGCCTGACCGCGGCCGCCCGCGCCGCAAATACACGCAGCGAGGCGCTGATGGTGGCGGCGCTGGAACAGGGCTCGGCCTGGGCCGCGCAGGTCCTGGCGCTGACCCTGGTGGCGCTGGTGACCCTTTCGATGCTCGCCTTGCTGCTGCTCCGCCGCGGCGTGCTGCGCCCGCTCGCCGGGCTGCGCGGAGCGGCCGAGGCGATGTCCGCCGGGCAACTCGACCAGCCGGTGACCGGCACGGCGCGCGCCGACGAGATCGGCGCCACCGCCCGCGCGCTGGAGGGCTTCCGCGCGGCCAGCCTCGCCATGCGCGATGAGGAATCGGTGCGCGCTACGGAGGCTGAGCGTGCCCTGGCTCGGGCCGCGGAGCTCGAACGCCGGATCGCCGGCTTCGAGGCCGAGGCCAGGCAGGGCTTCGCGGAGATGGCCGGGGCGGCGGGCGCGCTCGATACCGCCGCTGCCCAGCTTGGCCAGACGGCGGAGCAGGGCCGCAGCCAGAGCCAGGACGCGGTCGGCGCGGCCGAGCAGACCTCGGCCAGCGTCCAGACCGTGGCGGCCGCGACCGAGGAACTCGCCGCCTCCATCGCCGAGGTCACGCGCCAGATGTCGGACGCCGCGACCCGCGCCCGCGCCGCCGAGGCCGAGGTGGCGCAGACCGAGGCACGGGTGCGCGGCCTGTCCGACGCCGCGGCGCGGATCGGCGAGGCGGTGCGCCTGATCGAGAGCATCGCCGGGCAGACCAACCTGCTCGCGCTCAATGCCACGATCGAGGCCGCCCGCGCGGGCGATGCCGGCAAGGGCTTCGCGGTCGTGGCCGGCGAGGTGAAGGCCTTGGCCGGCCAGACGGCGCGCGCGACGGAGGAGATCGGCGCCCAGGTCGGCGCCATCCGAAGCGCGACCGAGGGCGTGGTGGGCGCCATCGCGCAGATCGCGACCGCGGTGCAGGAGATGGGCGGGCTGACCGCCGCCGTCGCCGGTGCCGCCGAGCAGCAGACCAGCGCGACCCGGGAGATCACCCGCCGCGCCGCGGAGATGGCGCATGGCACCCAGCAGGTAACCAGTACTCTCGCCTTGCTCGCCCAGGGGGCGGGGGAGACCGATGCCGCCGGTGCGCGGGTGCGCGAGAGCGCCGACATGCTCGCCGCGCGCAGTGCCGAGCTGCGCCAGCGGACCGACACCTTCCTCTCCGGCCTGCGCGCGGCCTGAGCAGGCTTGGCGCGGGGGCGCCGGAAGGGCAGCCTGCGGGGCGTGAGCCCCGCCACCCGTTTCGCGCTGATCTTCGCCGCCCAGTTCTTCGCCTTCGGCGTGCTGCTGCCCTTTCTGCCCGCCGTCCTGGCCGGGCGGGGGCTGGGGGCGGAGGAGGTGGCCGTGCTGCTGGCCGCGGGCTCGGCCGTGCGGCTTGTCGCCGGGCCGCTGGGCGGGCGGCTGGCGGATAAGCTCGCCGCGCCGCGCCTGGTGCTGGCCGCATCGGCCGGGCTGGCGGCGCTGGCGGCTGCCGGCCTGCTGCTCGCGGCCGGGTTCGGGCTGCTGCTGCTGGTCATCCTGCTGCACAACGCCGCCCTGGCGCCGGTCGTGCCGCTGACCGATGCCATGACCGTGGTCGCCGCCCGCACGCCGCCCGGCTTCGACTACGCGAGGGCGCGGGCGGCGGGCAGCGTGAGCTTCATCGTCGCCGCGCTGGGCGGCGGGCAGGCGGTCGCCTGGGGCGGGCCTGAGGCCGCGGTTTGGCTGCTCATGGCCGGGCTCGCGGTGACGGCGCTGGCGGCGCTGAGCCTGCCCGCCGCGCCCGCCCGGCCTGCCAGCGGGCCGGGGGGGCTCGCCGCCTTCCTCGCGCCGCTGCGCATCCCGGCGCTGCGGCGGCTGCTGGTGGTCTCGGCGCTGATCCAGGGCAGCCACGCCATGTACTACGCCTTCGGCACGCTGCACTGGCAGGCCTCGGGACTTTCGGCGGGGTTGATCGGCGGGCTCTGGGCGGCCGGCGTGGTGGCGGAGGTCGCGCTGTTCTGGTGGGGGCGCGGCTTCGTCACGCGGCTCGGCCCGGTCGGGCTCTGCGTCGCGGCTGGTGCTGCGGGAGTGCTGCGTTGGGGCGTGGTGGCGCTGACGGTGGATCCCTGGCTGCTTTTCCCGGTCCAATTGCTGCATGCGGCGACCTTCGGGATGCAGCACCTGGCGACCATGGCCGTGCTCGGCCGCGTGGTGCCGCCAGCCCAGGCGGGCATGGCGCAGACGCTGCACGCCGCCCTCGGCACGGGGCTGTGGATGGGCGTGTTCACCCTCGCCTGCGGGCCGCTCTACGCCGCCGCTGGCGGGGGCGCCTTCTGGTCGATGGCGGCGCTCTGCGCGGTGGCGATCCCGGCGAGCCTGTGGCTTGGTGCGGCGCTGCGGCGCTGAATCGAGGCCTTCCGCGCGCCGCCGCGCGGGTCTCTACTGGGCTGCCTGGAAGGGAGCCCGCCCATGGACATGCCGATCACCGAGGAGGCCGAGGCCGCGCTCGCCGCGCGCGCAAGGCGTGTGCTGCCGGCGGGCAGCTTCGGCAACATGGCGGGCGATGTGGTGCTGCGCGCCGGGCGCGGCGGGCGCGTATGGGATGTGGCGGGGCGCGAATACGTCGATTTCCTGCTCGGCTCCGGGCCCATGCTGATCGGCCACGCGCATCCCGAGGTGAATGAGGCGGTGCAGGCGCAGCTAGCCCGCGGCACCACCTTCTTCGCCAACAATGAGCAGGGCATCGAGCTCGCCGAGGCGATCGTGGCGGCCGTGCCCTGCGCTGAGCAGCTGCGCTACGTCTCCTCCGGCTCCGAGGCGGACATGTACGCCATGCGCCTGGCCCGCGCCTTCACCGGGCGTGACCGCATCCTGAAATTCGAGGGCGGCTACCACGGCATGAGCGACCACGGGCTGATGAGCCTGGCGCCCAAGCGCCTCGCCAACTTCCCCGAGGCCGTGCCGGATTCCGCCGGCATCCCGCGTGCCGCGCAATCCGATGTGCTGGTCGCGCCCTTCAATGACCTCGACGCGGTGGAGCGGCTGGTCGCGGCGCATGCGGGTGAGCTTGCGGGCATCATCGTCGAGCCGCTGCAACGGCTTATCCCGCCCGCGCCGGGCTTCCTTGCGGAGCTGCGGGAGATCTGCACGCGGCATGGGCTGGTGCTGATCTTCGATGAGGTGGTCACGGGTTTCCGCTTCGCCTATGGCGGCGCGCAGGCCTATTACGGCGTCACGCCGGACCTGTGCACGCTGGGCAAGGTGATCGGCGGCGGCTTCCCGCTGGCGGCGGTGGCGGGCCGCGCCGAGATCATGGCGCATTTCGACCGCGCGCTGGTCGGCGATGACGGCTTCCTGATGCAGGTGGGCACGCTCTCGGGCAATCCGGTGGCGGCGGTGGCGGGGCTGAAGACGCTCGAGATCCTGCGCCGCCCCGGCGCCTATGAGACCATCTTCGCCACGGGCCGCGCGCTGATGGCGGGCCTGTCCGAGCGCATCGCGCGCGCCGGCCTCACGGCGCAGATCCTGGGCGAGCCGCCGCTCTTCGACGTGGTTTATGCGGCGGGTCCGCTGCGCGACTATCGCGCGATGCAGCGCGCCGACCGCGCGGTGCAGGCGCATGTGAATCGCGTGCTGCGCGCGCGGGGCGTGATGAAGGGGGAGAGCAAGTTCTACATCTCGCTCGCGCATACGCCCGCGGACATCGCGCAGACGCTCGACGCCTTCGACGCGGCGCTGACCTCACTGCCGGGATAGAAAAAGGGCGCGACCCTTGCAGGTCGCGCCCCCATTTCTCGGCCGAAGCGCAGCCGCTTACGCGGCCCGCGCCATGCCGCGCAGCACGTAGTGCAGGATGCCGCCGTTGCGGTAGTACTCGACCTCATCGGCCGTATCCGCACGGCACTGCACCTCGGTCCGCAGCACATGGCCGTCGGCGCGGGTGATCACCAGCTCCAGCATCATGCGTGGCTTCAGATCCTCGATGCCGAGGATGTCCACCACCTCATCGCCGCGCAGCGAGAGCGTGGTGCGGTTCTCGCCTTCCTTGAAGACCAGCGGCAGCACGCCCATGCCCACCAGGTTCGAGCGGTGGATGCGCTCGAAGCTCTCGGCGATCACGGCCTTCACGCCGAGCAGGAAGGTGCCCTTCGCCGCCCAGTCGCGCGAGGAACCCGTGCCGTATTCCTTGCCGCCGAAGATCACCAGCGGCACGCCCTCATTCTTGTAGCGCATCGCGACGTCGTAGATCGGCGCGCTGTCGCCCGAGGGATAGTGCTTGGAGATGCCGCCCTCGATGCCGGGCACCATCTCGTTGCGGATGCGGATGTTGGCGAAGGTGCCGCGCATCATCACTTCGTGGTTGCCGCGGCGCGCGCCGTAGCTGTTGAAGTCGAGCGGCCGCACCTGGTGTTCCAGCAAGTATTCGCCCGCCGGGCTCGACTTGCGGATGTTGCCGGCCGGCGAGATGTGGTCGGTGGTGATGCTGTCACCCAGCAGGCCGAGCACGCGCGCGCCCCGCACGGATTGCAGCGCCGCCACGTCCATCGTCATGCCCTCGAAATAGGGCGGGTTCTGGACGTAGGTGGAGCCACCATTCCACTTGTAGGTGTCGCTGTCCGCATCGACGCGGATCGCCTGCCACTGCGCCGGGCCCTTGAACACGTCCGAGTAGCGCGACATGAACATCTTGCGCGTGACGACGCCGTGCACGACCTCGTTCACCTCTTCCTGGCTCGGCCAGATGTCCACCAGCATCACCGGCTTGCCGTCGCGGCCCACGCCGATCGGGTCCTTCGACAGGTCGATCTTCACCGTGCCCGCCAGCGCATAGGCGACCACGAGTGGCGGGGAGGCGAGGTAGTTGGCGCGCACATTGGCGTGCACGCGGCCCTCGAAGTTGCGGTTGCCGGAGAGCACGCCGGCGACGACCAGCTTGTTCTGCTCGATCGCCTCCACCATCGGCTCGGGCAGCGGGCCCGAATTGCCGATGCAGGTTGTGCAGCCATAGCCCACCGTCTGGAAGCCCAGCGCGTCGAGATCGGCGGTGAGGTTCGAGGCGTTCAGATAGTCCGTCACCACCTGCGAGCCGGGCGCGAGCGAGGTCTTCACCCAGGGCTTGGGCGAGAGGCCCTTGGCGCGGGCCTTGCGCGCCACGAGCCCGGCGGCGACCAGCACATAGGGGTTGGAGGTATTGGTGCAGCTCGTGATTGCGGCGATCACCACATCGCCATGGCCGAGGTCGAAATTCGCCCCTTCCACCGCGACGCGCTTGTTGGCCTGGTCACCCGGCACGCCCATGGCGCCCGAGGCGAGGTCCTTGGCGAAGGAGGTGCCGACCGAGCCCAGCGCCACGCGATCCTGCGGCCGCTTCGGCCCGGCGAGCGAGGGCTCGACGGAATCGAGGTCGAGCTCGAGCGTGTCGGTGAACACCGGATCGGGCGTGGACTCATCGCGCCACATGCCCTGCGCCTTGAAGTATTCGCGCGTGAGGTTGATGCGGTGCTCGTCGCGGCCGGAGATGGTGAGGTAGCCGAGTGTCACCTCATCGACCGGGAAGAAGCCGCAGGTCGCGCCGTATTCGGGCGCCATGTTGGCGATGGTCGCGCGGTCAGCCAGCGGCATGTGCGTCAGGCCCGGGCCGAAGAACTCGACGAACTTGCCGACCACGCCCTTCTTGCGCAGCATCTGCGTCACCGTCAGCACCATGTCGGTGGCGGTGACACCCTCGCGCAGCTTGCCGGTCAGCTTGAAGCCGATCACGTCGGGGATGAGCATGGCGATGGGCTGGCCGAGCATCGCGGCCTCGGCCTCGATCCCGCCCACGCCCCAGCCCAGCACGCCCAGGCCGT
>Ga0315900_10008678_pt1 | contig 13040 bp, 13 predicted proteins | sample LakEriMetagenome_FD_203521 | JGI IMG/M metagenome (GOLD analysis project Ga0315900, IMG submission 203521) | Freshwater fungal communities from buoy surface, Lake Erie, Ohio, United States - Buoy 12 MA114 | ecosystem: Environmental > Aquatic > Freshwater > Lake > Lake biofilm | place: USA: Lake...
CTCTGACGACAGCGTGGCGGTGGCAATGCTCGCGGCGGGCTTCACAGTCTTCCGGGAGACGCCGGTCAGCGAAGCGCCCCGCGCCCCGCTTTGCCTGATGGGGGTGTGCTTTGAGTGCCTGGTCGAGATCGACGGTCGCCCGAATATGCAGGCCTGCATGACCCCCGTAGCCGAGGGCATGCAGGTTCGCAGGCAACACGGCGCTCGGCACCCCCAGGACGCGCATGAAGCAGTTGAACAGCGCCACGCGTAATTACCCTAAGACGCGAACTGCCGTGACCTCATGAACACCACGCACGACGTTGTCATCATCGGCGCCGGTCCAGCAGGTCTTGCGGCTGCCACAACCGCAGCGGGCTTTGGCCTGAGCACACTGCTGTTGGACGAGCAACCACGACCGGGCGGACAGATCTACCGCAACGTAACCTCCGCAACCCCGCGCCAGCGGGCGTTGCTGGGCCTGGACTACCAGCGCGGACTGCCTTTGGCCGAGGCTGCCGCTGCCAGTGGAGCCGAAATCCGCCACAACACCCTGGTCTGGGACGTTGCGGCTGATCTGACGGTCACGGGTCTACGGCACAACCAAGGATTCCAAGTCCGACCGAGGCAGCTGGTCATCGCTACTGGCGCGCTGGAGCGGGCCAGCCCCATACCTGGCTGGACCTTACCTGGGGTTCTCAATGCAGGTGCAGCACAGATTGCCATGAAGAGCGGTGGTCTGGTGCCTGAGGGTCGTGTTGTCCTCGCGGGCGCCGGTCCCCTGTTGCTGTTGGTGGCTTGCCAGCTACTCGATGCCGGGGTGGAGGTAGCAGGTCTGGTGGAGACTTCTCCCGCCACCAACGGGCGAGCAGCACTGCGCCATCTGCCTGCGGCTTTGGCGTTACCGGCCTATCTCACCAAGGGGTTGCGAATGCTGTGGCGCCTGCGCCGACAAGGCCTGCCGTGGCACACCCAAGCTACTGCGCTGGCCGTGCTGGGGAGCAGTCGCGCCAGCGGCCTAGCGTTCCACAGCCGCGGCAAGACCCACCAGATTGCAGCCGACACCGTGCTGCTGCATCACGGTGTGGTGCCCAACACCCAGCTGTCGCGTCTGCTGCGCGTAAACCACCGCTGGAGCGATGCGCAAGGCGCCTGGCAAGTCATCACAGATGACTTCGGTCAGACCTCGCTGGCTGGTCTGCGCATGGCTGGCGACGGTGTGGCCATTGGCGGTGCCATGGCAGCTGAATCGGCTGGCGTGCTGGCCGCGCTTGGCGCCGCCCACTCGCTGGGTCGGCTGACCCAAGGCGAGCGCGATCAGCGCGCCGCCGCGCCGCTGGACCTGTTACGCCGGGAGAAGGCGGTTCGGCCATTCCTCGATTCGTTGTACCGACCATCGCCCGAAATCGTCGCGCCGGCGGACGACACCATCGTCTGCCGCTGCGAGGAGGTCACGGCAGGTCGCGTTCGCGAGATGGCGCGCCTGGGATGCCAAGGCCCAAACCAGACCAAGTTCTTCAGTCGCTGCGGCATGGGGCCTTGCCAGGGCCGCGTGTGCGGCAATGTGGTGACGCAGCTATTGGCTTCAGAGCTTGGCAAAACGCCAGATGAAGTGGGCGCTTATCGCATCCGTGCGCCCATCAAGCCTGTGCCGCTTGGAGCTCTGGTCGACTTGGACGTCAGTTCAGCCTCTGCCGAGTAAGCAGCCCGCCTCACAAGGAAGACTCATGACGCATGAAACCTCTGTCGACGATATCCACAGATTGGATCCTGGGCCGCGAATGAGCAAGGCTGTTTGCCATGCAGGCGTGGTCTACCTGTGCGGCCAGACGTCCAGTGGCACTGCCTTGGCGACGATCGAAGATCAGACGCGTGAGGTCCTGGCTCGGATCGATGAACTACTGCATCGTGCCGGAACCCACCGGGGTCGCCTCCTTAGCGCGCTTGTTCACTTGAGCGACATGGCCGATTTCGCATCTATGAACGCCATCTGGGAGGCATGGCTGCCGCCCGGTGCCGCTCCGGCGCGCACCACCGTACAGTCGTCCCTAGCCCAGCCAGCGCTGCGGGTGGAGATCACAGTCACGGCGGCGCTTGTGCCGTAGCGTGTGGATTCGCTCCTGTAGGTCCGTTTTGTCCAGTCCTGAAGTGCCGTAAGTTTGCATCTCGTCTGAAGAGGGCACGTTCGCCCACCCGGTGCTCAGTCTGCAGACGCACCTGGAGCGCCCAGATGTCCTTGAGCTTGAAAGGGGGCCTTCTGCCGGACGATCTTGCCCTTGTTCCACGGCTCGCGATGAGCATTGATGCCTGTATTGCTCATGATGGTCTCGCATCGGTTTAGGGCCAGGCAAGATGCGCCGACTACCCGTTGGAGCCCTTGCCCCGGGGTCAACTCTAACCCCACCGTGGACCGCGCCGAGGGACCGCTTACTAGCGCCGGCCGCTACTCACGCTACCGGCCAGTTGCTGTCCTTCACGGCGCACGCTGAAATCGTGCCTGATCACGCGGGCGAGCGGCAGGTTTACGGCGACAAACCTGCGCAGTTCGGCGGCTCGACCCGGCCGAGGCCGTGTGACAACCCGAGGAAGCCCGCTGACATCGAAGGTGAGTTGGCATTCGAAGACGAGGACACAACCACGGCGAGCGCGGATGTCCTGAATGGTGGCGTTTCGCGCATGGCCGTGTATCCGACTCCCCCGAGAACGCCAACGCACAAATCGTTTCTTGCAGACGACCTAACAATCGAACGGGCCCGAGGCAGCCCGATGCTCCCCGAAGGCGTGGATGTCCGCGCTGATAGGTGCAAGAGATGAGGAGAGCTCGTTTGGTGGCGCACCGGGCAACCCTTCTGGCCTCAGTAAACTGGGGCATGGCTTCGTTTGGATTCCACCCCTGCCTTGTTCGCCGCTATGACGCTGAAGGCGGCAAGCACGCGCACGACCACGCGCAGGTGCTGTTCGGGGTTAAGGGAGTCCTTGACGTAGAGATCGAAGGTCGGTCCAACTGGGTGGACTCCGCCTGCGGTCTTGTGGTGCCGGCCGGCGACACGCATGCCTACCAAGCGCGCGGTAAAGCGCTCGTGCTCGTCTTAGACTGCCCGCCCGGCCTCACCACAAAGCGCCCGCGGCGATTTGCCTTGCCGCCCGACTGGCATTCGAGCGGTCTGGATCCACAGGACCTGCTGGAAACGTTGACGGGCGCCCCGACGCTGGGGCAGCGGCGATGTATCGACTGCGACGGCCTGGCGGCCCTTATCGATGCCGACCTTGCGCGTCGATGGACAGTGGCCGACCTCGCGGCAGCCTGCTGCCTCAGCCCACAACGCCTGCGAGCACGGTTCGCCGAGTCCTTAGGCTGTTCGCCGCTGGACTTCATCCGTGGGCGCCGGCTAGATGCCGCCACGGAACTTCTGCGCCGTGGCCTGACGCTGGATGCGGCGGCCCTGGCGGTCGGCTATGGCGGCGCGCCTGCACTGTCTGCAGCGCTACGCCGCGAGCGCGATGTCGGCGCCCGGGCGTTGCGCCAGGCACGAGCGTTTCGCGAAAGTTGACCCAACCAGCCGGTTGCACGATGCCGGCCATGCAAATCACTCCTCGCCCACTGGTGGGCATCGCCTGCGTAATCGGCGCGGCCACGCTTTGGGGAACCACCGGCACGTCACAGGCATTGGCTGGCGGTAACCTGTCGCCGGCATGGTTCGGCGCGCTGCGCCTGGCTTTTGCGGCGATGTTCTTCCTCGCCTTCGCGGCTATGACTGGCGCTACCAAGCGACAAGCCTGGAAGGATCTCGCGCCCTCGGACGTGGTGGGCGCCGGCCTTTGCATGGCGGTCTACAACCTTGCGTTCTTTGCCGGCGTCAGGCTCACTGGTGTGGGCATTGGAACGGCGATCGCGCTTGGCAGCGGGCCCATCTGGGCGGGTCTGCTTCAGGCGGCGTTCCAGCGCCAGATGCCCACAACCGCTTGGTGGACGGGCACCGGGGTGGCCATTGTTGGTGGCGTGCTGCTCTCCCTCGGTGGCGGGGCATTGACCTTCTCGGCGACCGGCATGCTGCTGTGCCTGGCCGCAGGGTTCTCGTATGCGGTCTATACCCTGCTGAACAAGCGCATGGTCGGCCGTGCGCCAGCAGCGTCCATCACGCTTGGCGCGTTCACCCTGGCCGCGTTGATCTCACTTCCGGCGGCCGGGCTGCAGGCCGGCATGCCGGCCATCACGGTGCGTGAACTGCTGGCCGCGGCTTACGCGGGCCTGGTCACTGCGGGCGTCGGCTATCTGCTGTTCAGCCACGCGCTGCGGCACATCGCTCCCGCGACGAGTGTCACCCTCGCGCTGACCGAGCCTGTGGTGGCGTACGGCCTCGCGGCGCTCGTGCTCGGCGAGCCCACTAACGCTACGGCCGTTGCGGGGCTTGCACTGGTGGTCAGCGGCGTCCTCGGAGTGGTACGAGTTGAACTGACCGCAGTAAGCCGCCCGGTAGCGCCGCAAGGCGGCGGGAGCGCCGGCCGGATATAGCTGCGGCGCTACTGACCTGCCCCCTGAAGGATGTACCAGCGCAAGATTCGTAATGCCGGCGCTCAGGAAAGAGCGCTCAAAGGTGAACGACTGGATGTGGCCGGTCCCGGTGGTCACGAACGGCTGGATCGTGGACGCTAAACCCGATCGAGGCCGGCCCAAACGTAGGGCAGCTGTGGAGAAGCCTGACGGGCGGCATTGGGTCGCTATGCAAAGCTTTGCATAGCGACCCCTATGCATAGGTCTCAACTATGCGTAGGTCCTCGTCGCGGGGCCGTTGACGACCAAGCACGACCTGGCTTGCACGCCATTGATGGTCTGAACGTCTAGACATAGTCCTTGTTTGGGCATGCACTGGCGTCTCCACAACCTGGAGACTGCCATGCGTACCAAGTCCTGTTCCCGCCTAGATCCTTCCGGCCGTGCCCGCGGCTGCGCCCAGCTGGATCGCCACATCCGGGCCTACTGCCATTACCTTGCCGATCGTGGCAATGCTGCCGGCTATGCACGCAGCTGCGAGGAGGCGGTGGCGCATCTGTCGATGTGGATGAAGGGCGCCAAGAAGAACCTTGCCGACGTCGACGAGGGACTCGTTGCAGAGTTCGTCGACCACCACCTGCCCGACTGCCATTGCGCGAGCAGCGCTCGCCATCCCAGCAGCGTGCGTGCCGCGCTGGGCCACCTGCTCGTTGTCCTGCGCGTCGCCGGCGCCATCGCACCCCAGCCGCTGGACATGACCGAGGTGGGTCAGGAACTGCGCCGCTACGACCAGTACATGGAGCAGGTCCGCGGGCTCGCCCCGAAGACGCGCGAAGGCGCCCTGCGTCTGGTCCAAGCGCTGCTGCGCAAGCACTTCGGCGACGACGCTATCCGGTTCGAGGTCATCACGCCGGAGCGCGTGCGCCGCTTCTTCGCCGCTCAGGCCAAGAACTACAAGGCGCCGACGAGCCTGAGCACCGTGGTGTCGGCACTGCGGGGCTACTTCCGCTGGCGAGCAACGCTCGGTGACCGCACGCACGCGCTGGTTGGCGCACTGTCGTACCCGGCGAACTGGCAACAGGCATCGCTGCCCAAGTCGCTGGAACCGGCGGAGGTCAATCAGCTCGAGGCCGCCCTGGGCCAGAGCGGGCCGTCGATGCGGCGTGCCGATGCGATGGTGCGCTGCATGCTCGACCTGGGCTTGCGCAGCGGCGAGGTTGCACGCCTGAGCATGGACGACATCGACTGGCAAGCCGGCACCGTCACCTTGCGCCGCACGAAGGGCCGGCGTGAAGACGTGATGCCGCTGCCCGAGGCCACCGGGCAGGCCATTGCCGCGTACCTGCGGGACGAACGGCCGAAGACCCGCCATCGGTTGGTCTTCGCCCGGCACATGACGCCGCGCGAGCAGTTGATCGGGCCAGACCTCGTGCGCAAGACCGTCCGCCAGGCGTATGCACGTGCCGGCCTACCGTACACGCGCTCGCACCTGCTGCGCCACACGATGGCTGGCCGCCTGCTGGCCGGCGGAGCCTCGCTCAAGGAAGTGGCCGACGTGCTGCGCCACCGTTCGCTGAACACGACGCTGATCTACGCCAAGCTTGACAGCGGCAGCCTCGTCGAAGTGGCCCTGCCGTGGCCGGGCATCCCAGCAGTTGCCGCGACAGGGAGGGCATCATGACCATCGGCCTGACCACGCTCGTGGAGCGCTACCTCACGGAACGCCGCACCCTGGGCTTCCAACTGCGTTCGTCCGCCTACAGCCTGCGTAGCCTGGCCGAGTACGTGCGACTCACGCGCCATCGCGGCCCCTTGACCTTGGAAGTCATGGCAGCGTGGGCGCGTCAGGACTCCCATGCCAGCGTCGATCCCCGGACCTGGGCCAGGCGTCTGAAGCAGCTGCGCTCCTTCGCGCGCTGGATGCAGCAGTTCGAGCCGGCCACCGAGGTGCCCGACGACACCATCTTCGGCCGGCTGCCCGAGCGCCAGGCGCCGCACATCTACAGCGCCGAGGAAGTGCAGCAGTTGTTGGCTGCTGCGCGCGAACTTGGGCCCAGCCCGGGGCTGCGCGGTCTGGTCTACGAGACGCTGTTCGGCTTGATCGCCAGCTGCGGGCTGCGCCTGTCCGAGGCGCTGTCGTTGACCGTCGCCGATGTCGATCTGCGTCGGGGTGTGTTGAGCATCCGTCGCACCAAGTTCGCCAAGTCGCGCCAAGTGCCGCTCCATCCCAGCACGGCCAAGGCCTTGGGACGCTACCGCTGGACGCGCGACGTGGCCGGTGCATCACGCGACGACGACGCACCGTTCTTCATCGGCACGCGCGGGCGCCTGTTCGGCAAGCCGATCAGCGGGCATCAGGTAGAGCGCGTTTTCGCCACGCTGCGCACGGAACTGGGCTGGATCAACCGCGGCACCCACCACGCGCCGCGCATCCACGACCTGCGGCATACCTTTGTAGTCAGGCGCATCCTGCTGTGGCAGCAGCATGGCGTCGACGTGGACGAGGCAATGCTCGCGCTGTCAACCTACGTCGGGCACGCGATGGTCACCAACACCTACTGGTACCTGCAGGCGGTGCCGGAGCTGATGGCGGTGGCGGCCAAGCGCTTCGAGTCGTGCATGCCGGAGCTCAGCCATGTCTGAGCCACGCCTGCGCAAGGGCTCTCCCCCAGGCTTCCCGGCACTGGTGCAGCAGTTCTTCACCGAGTACCTGGTGACGCAGCGTGCGCTGAGCCCGCGGACGGTGGCCAGCTACCGCGACGCGATGACGCTGTTCCTGGCGTATGCGACTGACCAACTGGTCAAGGCACCGACGAAGCTGCAGCTGACGGACATCACGCCGGAGCTGGTCCTCAAGTTCCTGGCCCACCTGGAACGCGAGCGGCACAACTCGGTGCGCAGCCGCAACCTGCGGCTAACGGCACTGCGGTCGTTCTTGAGGTTCGCCGGGCGCCGCGACGTGAGCGCACTGCACGCCGTCGAACAGGTCATGGCCGTGCCGATGAAGCGCTTCGAGCGGCCGCTGCTCGGGCACCTGACGCGGCCGGAGATGATCGCCGTGCTGGGGCAGCCCGGCAGCGACTGGACATCGCAGCGCGACCATCTGCTGCTGAGCCTGCTCTACAACACCGGCGCGCGCGTGTCGGAGATCGTCGGGGTGCGCGTCGTCGACGTGGTGCTGGACGGTGCGGCTTGCGTGCACTTGCATGGCAAGGGCCGCAAGGATCGCTCGGTGCCGCTGTGGAAGTCGACCGCTGCGGCCGTGCGCGCATGGTTGCATGCCAACCCCGACTTGCGTGGCCCGGCTGCGCTGCTACCCAATCGATCTGGCCATCCGATGACGAGGTGCAACGTCGCACAGCGACTGGCCCTCGCCGTCGACCGTGCGTCGGCCGAGCAGCCGAGCCTGAAGACCAAGCGGGTCTCGCCGCACAGCCTCAGGCACACGACCGCAATGCACCTGCTGCAAAGCGGCGTGCCCTTCAACATCATCGCCCTGTGGCTCGGACACGAGAGCACGAACACGACGCACCGTTACGTGGAGGCCAACTTGGAGATGAAGGAGAAGGCGCTGGCGCGCCTGGAGGCGCCGGACATCAAGCTCCAGCGCTTCCGAGCCGACGACGACCTGATGAAGTTCCTGCGCAGCCTGTGACTATGTAAAGGACCGCGGTGGCTGGAAACAGATGCCGGCATAGCTGGCGGCTGTACTCGGCGCCGCGGACCTACGCATAGTTGAGACCTATACATAGGGGTCGGCTATGCAAAGCTTTGCATAGCGACCCATTGTTGACGTTGTGTCAAGCCCAAAGCTGCCGGTGGCGCAAGCACCACCGTCCTACGTGCCCGGTAAACACCTTGGCCCGACGCTGGAGGTTCACCATAGATCGGTCATACGAAGCGGCAGCGCGCATCGACGGTCCTCACACGCGCGGATGCCGCGCCGGCCTCAAAATCAGGCGCCATGACATCTTCTAGATTGATCACCAGCGTTCAACACGGCGTGTTGACGCTGTCGCTCAACCGGCCCGAGAAGCTGAACGCCATCGACAACGATCTGTCGCGCGATTTGCTGTCCGCGTTGACGATGGCGAGCAGCGATCCATCAGTACGGGTGGTCTTTGTCAACGGCAATGGAAGGGCGTTCTGTGCCGGGCGGGACGTCTCGGCTGCACCTACCGACGAGGACCTTGTACTTGTCCAGGCCGTCTCGAAGGCCATCGTCGGCCTGTCGAAGCCCGTGATTGCAGCTGTGCACGGGTGGACCGTCGGAGCCGGGCTGGAGTGGATGCTCAATGCGGACGTTGTGATTGCCGCGTCGAGCGCCCGGTTCAAGTTGCCCGAGGCATCCATCGGCGTGTTCGTCACGGGTGGCCTCACCGCGACGCTCGCGGCTTACGCGGGACTCTCGCGTGCCAAGGCACTGATGCTGCTTGGCGAGGAGTTCTCGCCGACGCAAGCGCTGGCGTGGGGCATGGTGTGGCGTGTCGTGGCGCCGGACGAGTTCGCCTTGGAGTCTCGTCGCGTGGCCGAGCAGATCGCCTCGCTGCGACCGGAGGTGGTGAGCCAGTACAAGCGGGTGCTCAACGCGGTGGGACTGTCCAGCTTCCATAAGGCCATTGAACTGGAGAACGAGGCCCAGCGAGCCATTGCCGGCCAACAGGTATCTCCTGGTTGATGCTTCCCACCATGGTGTGAAGGTCCGCTCCAGGTCCTTGCCGCGTACGTCCGGTTGTGGCCGGATAGAGCCGAAGTGACGTCCAGACTCGTTGCCGAAAAGCCGTCCTTCGAGTGCTCGCTGCAGCCCCCTTGGAGACCCAAGCCGACTGGCCGCTTGTGGCCGGGAGTGTGAGTCCAGACCCGTGCCTGACAGCGGACGTTCGCGTATCGCCGCCCCGGTCATCAACTGGGGCGGCTTCTCATTGCAAGCGATCAGATCTCGGTCTGCTCAGAGATCTCGAGGGCGTCGTCAACCTCGATGCCGAGGTATCTCACCGTGGACTCCAGCTTGGAGTGTCCGAGGAGCAGCTGAACCGCGCGCAGGTTCTTGGTCCGACGGTAGATCAGCGTCGCCTTCGTCCTGCGCATCGAGTGCGTACCGTACTCGGCGCGGTCCAGGCCGAGTTCGTCGACCCAGTGCCCGAGGATGCGGGCATACTGCCGGGTGCCCAGGTGTGGCGAGTCATGAAGACGGCTGGGGAACAGGAAGTCGTCGGGCTTCAGCTCCGCCTGCTTGATCCAAGCCTGCAGCGCCTCCCGAGTCGCTGGCGTGATTTCGAACTGCACCGGGCGCTGGGTCTTGTGCTGCATGACGATGGCACGCGTAGCCAACTGATCGCCGTGACACACGTCTCGGACCTTCAAGGCAACCAGATCGCAGCCCCGGAGCTTGCTATCGATACCCAGGTTGAAGAGCGCAAGTTCACGCACTCGGTGGTCCATCTGCAGACGCACACGGAGCGCCCAGATGTCCTTGAGCTTGAACGGGGCCTTCTGCCCCACGATCTTGCCCTTGTTCCAAGGCTCGCGACGAGCCGTATTGGCAACGGAACCCATGATGGTCTCCCATCAAGTTGAGGGCCGGTCAAGATGCGCCTGTGCGGGACCGGGGCGCTTGCCCTGAGTCAAGGCCTGTCGTCTTGCCCCGCCAGGCCGAAGTCCGCTACCGGGCACGGGGCGAGACTCACAGTCTCGGCCAGAAGCCGTCGGTAATCGACGACAGCTCTCGAGCGGTTTGTCTGCCCTGCAGTTCCGGCATCTCTGCCGGCGTTCAATGGAAGTCTTCTTCGCGCTGATGGCGTGCGCCAAGCACGAGGACCAGTTCTGGTGTGCGGATATCGAAACGAAGGACGTAACCGGTCGATCCGAAAGGAACAATCAGCTCGCGCAGCGTTGGTCGCTGACCTACCCGGCGGTAACTGTAGGGCGACGTTGACAGATGACTGCTGGCAGCGTTACGAAGGGCCTCTACCGCCTCGTAGGCGCGCATGGCGTCTTCAGCGGTTTGTGCACGCTCGAGCAGAAAGTCGAACAAGCGATCCAGGTCTGCATCCGCCTCGGGGGTGAACTCGACCTCAACGTCATCTGCGCAACTGTTCCACCCGTGCTGCGACCTTCGCCTCGAGTTTCGACAGGACAAGGTCCGACGGGATGGAGACCCCGGTGCGCTCGTACCCTACCAAAGAGGCTTCGCAACGAGCGGCAAAGTCTGTTTGCACGCGGCGGAACTCGACCGCGCGCCTCACGGAGGCCTCGACGAAATCGGTCAGCGTTTCTCCGGGCAAGAGCACCGAATCAAGATCAGCGCGCAACTTTGGCTCAACACGGACTTGAGGGATGACAGCGGTCTTCATTTGGCCAGTGTAGTGCGTGCGCACTACATCGTGAGCGTCCTGTCACCTGTCAACCAAACTTGGCTGCGAGTCAGTGCGCCCACGCTGCCAGGGCAGGCGCCAGGACGTCCTATCGCGCGCGCTACTCGGGGAGAATCTTCGGCATGGGACCTGTCGAGCCGTCACACACGCCCGGACTCACTCCAGCGCATGGGTCCGAAGCCGTGGCGCCGCCCTTGCTGCACTCCTCTTTCTACCGCTTTGTGCACTTGGCCAACCCCGAGGCCGCTGCCGGCGAACTGCGCGACCTGGGGCGCGACCTCGGCCTGGGTGGCAGCATCATCGTCGCCGCCGAGGGCGTGAACGGTACCGTGGCCGGGCGGGCAGCGCAGGTCGAGGAATTTGAGCGACGCATGCGCACGGGGGCAGCGCTGCAGGGGGCGTTGCGCGGGCTGACCTTCAAGCGCAGCGCCTGTGCCCAGCCGCCCTTCGGCCGTTTCAAGGTGAGCGTCAAGCCGGAGATCGTGGCGCTGGGTCTGCCGCCAGCCGACGGTGCGACACTCCTAGCCCTTCCTGATGAGCACGACGCCAGCCACCTGTCGCCTGCCGCCTGGAACGAGCTGCTGGCCCGGGAGGACGCCGTGGTGCTGGACAACCGCAACCACTTCGAATTTCGCCTCGGCCACTTCCGCGGTGCGGTGGACCCTGGCGTGCACCACTTCCGAGACTTTGTGCGCTTCGTCGAGCAGCACGCGCCGGCTTGGCGCGCGCAGGGGCGGCCGGTGGCCATGTACTGCACGGGCGGCATCCGCTGCGACAAGACCGCGCCCTGGATGCGCAGCCTGGGCCTGGAGGTTTTTCAGCTGCAAGGCGGCATCCTGAACTACCTGCAGCACGTGCAGTCGGAAGAAGGGGCCCCTTGGCAAGGCGAGTGCTTTGTCTTCGACCGCCGCATCGCTCTGGATGCTCATCTGCGCGAGACCGGCACCACGGCCGAGCAGGTGTTCGACCCGGCACACCCCGACGAAGCCTGGCGTTTGCAGCGCGCGCGCCGCCTGGACGAAGCCGCTTGAGGGCGCAGCGCGTTGCGCGGAAGCTGGTCACGTGAGTCGCCCCCGTCCGCTCTGGACACCACCCCTGCGCGACGGTGTCAGCGCAAGCCGCGTGGCCGTCACGCCTGGCCCCTGGCGCGACGTCGCGGACTTCCTCTCCCAGCGCCTGCCCCTGGTGCACGATTGGCCCGAGCGTTTGGCCGCGGGCCAGGTGCTGGATGCGGAGGGCCGTTCGGTGGCGGCGCACGCGCCCTGCCGACCGGGCGCGGTGCTCTGGTACTGGCGCCAACTGCCTCCCGAGCCGCGCATCCCTTTTGAGCTGGAGGTGCTGCACCAGGACGAGCACCTGGTGGTGGTGGACAAGCCGCACTTCCTGCCCGTGATCCCGCGCGGGCGTTACCTGCAGGAAACGGCGCTGGTGCGGCTGAAGCGCCTGCTGGGCCTGCCCGACCTGGTGCCCATGCACCGGCTGGACCGCGAGACCGCAGGCGTGCTGTTGTTCACGGTGCAGCCCGCCTCGCGCCACGTGTACCAGTCGCTGCTGAGCGCGCGCGCCGTGCGCAAGGTCTACGAGGCGGTAGCGCCCTGGCGCGAGGACCTGAGCTTCCCCATGACGCTGCAGCACCGGCTGCAGGAGCCGCGCGACGAGCGCTTCATGCAGATGCAGGTGGTGCCGGGCGAACCCAATGCCCATACCGAGGTGGAATTGATCGCACGGTTGCCCGGCTGCGGCTCGGCCCTTGGGCCTGGCACGCAGACCGATGAGGTTTCAGCGGCGCCGGCCACTGGCGCCACACCGCAGCAGTGGGCTCACTACCGCCTGCACCCACTCACCGGCCGCAAGCATCAGCTGCGCGCGCAGATGAACGCAGCGGGCCTGCCTTTGCGGGGCGATCGGCTCTACCCCGCGTTGTGGCCCGAGCCAGCGCCTGATGCCCCGCCCGACTACAGCGACCCGCTGCAGCTGCTGGCCCGCGAGATCGCCTTCACCGACCCGCTGACCGGTGCGCCGCGCTGCTTCATCAGCCGCCGTAGTTTGCAGGCGACGCAGGAAGACGCCACGCCGGCATGATGCGGGTCTTGGCCCTTCACGCAGGACCCGACCACCATGCTGTCCCAACTCGAGCGCCCCGCCGGGCACGCCCCGTCCTTGCGCCAAGTGCTGGCCGATGTGGGCCCCACCTA
>Ga0315900_10008680_pt1 | contig 13039 bp, 8 predicted proteins | sample LakEriMetagenome_FD_203521 | JGI IMG/M metagenome (GOLD analysis project Ga0315900, IMG submission 203521) | Freshwater fungal communities from buoy surface, Lake Erie, Ohio, United States - Buoy 12 MA114 | ecosystem: Environmental > Aquatic > Freshwater > Lake > Lake biofilm | place: USA: Lake...
CCAGAGAGTCCTATCCTCGTGGCCACCAATCGCGAGGAGTTTTATGATCGGCGGAGTCATTCGCCGAGTATTCAATCTGGAAAACCTCGCGTTCTGTGTCCCCTCGATCAACGTAGCGGGGGGACTTGGTTGGGAGTCAACCAACACGGAGTATTCGTCGGGATCTGCAACCGCAGAGTTTTCGAACCTTTGGGTTCGAATCGTTCCCGAGGGTTGCTCGTCAAAGAAGTGTTGAAGGCTCCCAATAGTCGTGAGGCCGTCGAGCGAGCGCTCGAGGAGACTCACAAACACCGTTTTGAAGCTTGCAATTTGGTGATTGCGGACCGAGATTTCGGCTTTGCGATTCACCATGACCAAGAGGACGAGGTGGTGGATCTGCAACCTGGCTTGAGCATCATCGGAGGGCGGAATCTGAATGATCCGCGCGACGAACGCGTCCAGCTTGCAGGTCGGCTGTTGACCTTGCAAAACCTGGATTCTCCTGTGAAATTCCTCGCTGTAGCCAGCAAGGTTTTCGCGAGGCTGCCCAATCCTCTGGCACGTGCCAGCATGGTCATCCAAGGGGGCGATTACGGTACGGTATCGAGCACGCTTATCGCCCTGGGGCCCAAGCCTCGGGACGCGATTTTTCAGTATGCCGACGGCCCTGCTAGCGAAGCGAGATTCGAGGACTACTCGCCTCTGCTGCGAGATATCCTAAGTCGCGGGCTGCGGGAGTCGAAGTCCAAGGCTATCGCTTCGGTCGAGATGTCCGATGCCGATGCGGCCATGGCTGAGACTGCCGAAGTCGATTGAGCCGGGTGACCTGAAGATCCGACACCGCATCGATTCTCGTCAGGCAAGCCGTTGGTTCCGGTGGTTTCTCGGAGGGTCCAACGGCTTGCGATTCGACTCTGGCGTGCTCAGAGTTTTTTAGAACTTAGGGAACAACGAGCAAGTCGTTTTCGACGGCCGTAACTCCTGGAGCGCCCCAGGCCGCGCTTTGGGCTTGTTCGCGTTCGGTCCAGGACCGAACGTTCCCATGGAGAACGACTTTTCCTTCGTGGGTCTCGATATCGATACGGCGCGCGTCGATATCGGCATTGCGATGGAAGGCAGCGAGAATTTTGTTCTTCACATCCTTGGGCAATGTTCGCGTTTTGATGGTTATACGGCTTGTCAGGGAGACAACGCCGATGAGGTTCCGTACGGCGTTGAGGGCAGCATCCCTTTGATATTGCCAATCGACCTCACCTTCGAGCGAAACGGCACCCTCGGAGACGATGACTTTGATTTTTTCAAAGGGGACCAAGGAGTGGTGTTTCAGGGCGTTTAAACAAGCGATGGCGACCTCATCATCTGACCGCATCGCACCGTCTTTAAGTCGGATATCGAGTTCGTTCGCGACGGCTTTGACACCATAGACCCTTTTGGTGGCTTTCTCGGCTGCATATTTCTCTGCAAAGGACAGGACATGACCAGTGAGGCTGACCACACCAGCGTTTGCGGTCACACCAATGTGCGCTTCATTGATGCGTGGCTCCCACTTCAGTTCGCTCTCGACGTCTTGTTTGAGTTCGCTGTCGGTCTTCATAAGGATTCCTCTTTGGGTGGAACAGAGATTGGTCTCAGACACGGTCCTCGTCGCGTTTGAGTCGACTGAGGATTACACCAAGAGTTTTGCAGAGGAGTGGCTTCGAGAGAATCGAAAGAGGGAATCAAAGTGCGATGGTGGAAATCGCTATTGGTCTGGAGGGTGGCTTCGGCCAAGTCCGTCGGTTATCAATCGGCTTCGTCGGTCTGCGCTTCCTTTTCATCGACATCATCGACGTCATCGAAGTTGTTGTAGTTCAATGGGGAGATTGCCCTTCGTAGGGCTTTGGTCATGGCTTCGATTGGGGGTTCTAAGCCGGTAAAGAGGCGGTACTGGTAGGCGGCTTGGCGAACGAACATACTCAAGCCGGTGATGACTGGGCAACCGGCCATTTTGGCGTTTCGGATCAGGAGAGTTTGTTCGGGGTTGTAGACGGTATCGAAGACCAGGGTTCGTGCATCGAGGTTTTCTTTTCGGAACGGTGTAGCGTCCATTTCTGGGAACATGCCGATGGGAGTGCAGTTGATCATGACGTTGGGTTGGGCGCTGTGGCGTTCTTCCCAGGGCATCGCGCGTCCGCCGAGTTCCTTGGCCAATTGGCAGGCGGCTTCGAAGTTTCGGCTTGCGAAAGAGACTCGTACGCGTCGTTGTGCCAGTCCCCAGCCGATAGCCCGAGCGACGCCACCGGATCCTAGGATCAGTGCCGAGCGGCCTTCGAAGGGATTGGGTTCTTCGTGGATTTTCGCTAGTCCGTAACCGATGCATTCCATGGCAGCGCGGAAATCGGTGTTGTAGCCGATGCGATCTTCGCCGCTAAAAACGATGGTGTTGCAGGCTCCGATACCTTGGGCGGCCGATTCGGCTTGGGTTAGCATCGGCAGGACGGATTGTTTGTGGGGAATCGTCACGCTCAGGCCGCCGACACCTTCGCGTTGGCACCATCGGATGAAGGTGGAGATATCTCCGGCAGCGACGCGGAAGGGCAAGTAACGGTAGTCGAGATTGTTGGATTCGAAGGCGCTGTTGTGGAGCATAGGGCTGTAGGATTGCGCCACGGGGTCAGCGACGACTCCGAAGATTTTGGTTTTTGCAGTGATCGACTCGACGCGGTAGACATTTTTCATGTCGTTGTAGGAGAGTTGACCGGGAGCCACACGACGGTCGAGGTTGAACACGCAGTAGGTGAAGGGGGCTCCGTATCGGGCGCCGAGAATACGGGTGATCGAGCCGTAGTCACCCATGGCGATACCGATGGTGGGTGTTTTGGCGTTGCGCATCATTTCGATGACGCGGGCCGTGTCATCGAACGAATTGGCTTGGACGGCGATTTTGACGATATCCGCATCGAGCTTGGCCAGCCGAGCGTGGATCGCTTCGAGGTCGTTGGGGATGCCTTCAAAGTTATGGTAGCTGATGATTCTTTTGGTTTTGCCGTAGCGAGGGATTTTCGCGGCGGTGTCTTCTTCGAGGTCGATGTATTCGACCCCGGTGGCGATCGATTGTCGCAGGAGCATCAAGCGGTCTTCTTCGGACTTTTCCCAGCGGCCTCCATCCTCTTTTCTGCGGCAGGTCACGACCACGGGCGTAGGCCGATTTTTGAGGATCCTGGCCAGATCGATACTACGGGCGATGTAATCCATCCGGAGTTCGACAAGTTTGGCCCCTTGGGCCGCCACATCGAGATGTTCCTGGATGGTGTGTTTATGACGGGTGCGGGCGACGGTGACACAAAGCATGCTGTAAGGAGGCTGGTCGAAAAGGGGTTATTCGGACGGTGGACCTGACCAGCTCAAAAATCGTTTGAGGAGGGTCGGTCCGGGTTCGGTCAAAAAACTTTCGGGGTGGAACTGCCAGCCTTCGACAGGGAACTGCCGATGGCGCACCCCCATGATAATTCGATTGCCTTGGGAGTCTTGCACCCAAGAGGAAACCTGCAGGCAGGGCGGTAGGCTTTCGGGGAGGATGACCAAGGAGTGGTATCGGGTCGCGATGAATGGGTTGGGTAGCTCGGCGAACATTCCTTTTCCGTCGTGGGAAATACGATCGGTTTTGCCGTGCATGAGTTCGGGGGCTCGAACGATTTTCCCGCCGAAGGCTTGGCCGATCGATTGATGGCCCAGGCAAACGCCCAGGATAGGGAATTCGCGATGAAGTTTCTCGATGACCTCGACGCAGACTCCCGCTTCGTTCGGAGTGCAGGGTCCTGGTGAGAGCAGGATCCGATCGGGCCGCATCTGTCGGATTTCCTCGACCGTCAGTTCATCGTTTCGGACCGTGCGGACATCGAGGCTCGGATCGATTTCTCCGAGTCGTTGAACGAGGTTGTAAGTAAATGAGTCGTAATTGTCGATCAACAGGATCATTGATCTGGCTTTTTCTGAGCGGAACGTCTATCCTCTTCGGCCCTAACAAGTCCGAAAAGGCTCTTTGTGGTCTGCAGGTCTCTTTAGGTTAACCTCAACCCGGAAAAAAGGTACTGCTTAGACCGGATTGTTGTTGAAGTTGGCGGAAGAGAACGACGATAACGATCTTACCTATTCTTCCTTGCCTGATTTTCATTGAGCACCAAGAACCCCGGACAGCTTTTATGGAACGAACACCCTCAGCAGGGTCCCTTTCAGGGAATTTTCTAGGCTCGGGACGTTTCGACACCTTCGGTAGCTCGACGATGTTCGGGTCCTCGGCTTTCGGGTCCTCGGCCTTCGGATTATCGTCTGGATCGAACCCCAAGGGGACATCGAAGACGGCCGAGTCTACCAACAAGCAAGCTGGCTTGTGGGGAAACGGATCGGTTGCTGCTCGCGATGGCGGACAATGGCCTTTGGGCTCACAAGCCGTCTCGTCGTCGAAGCCATAGTTCTAGCACGAGTAGATTCCATAGACGGTAGCCCTGGTTGGCCCGTCCTTGCATGTGCTCGTCGACCAAGGTCCGGACCGCTTCGGGTCTAAAGAACTGGTGGCACCTAGCATCGCTTGCAAGAAGTGCATCGATCGTACGGTCCTTGAGCGAAGTTCGAAACCACTTGGCGATCGGTATGCCAAAACCCATTTTGGGTCTTGTCCAAATCTCGGCGGGAAGCTCATTTTTGAAGGTTTCCCGCAGAAGCCATTTGCCTTTGCCTCGATGCATTTTGAGTCCGAGCGGCAAGCTCATCGCCCATTCGACCAGGGTGTAATCGAGAAACGGCTGTCGCGCCTCGAGCGAGTGTCTCATCGAGGCCATGTCGACCTTGGTCATCAGATCGCAGGGGATATAGGTTTGCAGGTCGGCGGCCATCGCGCAGCTCATCGGGTCCCGTTGGGCGAGGTTGGCTTTGGTCCAAGCTTGATCGAGGAACGCGAAGGGATCTCGATTCGGAAGCGCTTCGATGAATGCATCTTGGTAAAGATTGATGCGGGCTTGTTCTCCGAAGATTTGAATCCAATTGATGTATCGTCTTGGAGAGGACTGCCCGAGGGCCTCGCAGAATCGCCGGATGCGGCGCAGGACGGAACGTCGTGCGTTGGAGTCTGGCAAAGCTTTGATCCATCGAGAGCTAGAGAGCCAACCGACGGGCAGCCAACGTTGGAGTTGCTCGCTCAGTTGCAAAGCGCGATAGCGTTCGTAGCCTCCAAAGAGTTCATCGCCCCCATCGCCGCTGAGGGCTACGGTCACCGATCGGCGGGTCAGTTCGCAAAGGTACCAGGTCGGCACGGCGCTCGAATCGCTGAACGGCTCATCGTAGTGATCGACCAATGCATCGAGGATTCCCACCGCGTCGGGCTGAACTTCAAACCGCTCGTGCTTGGTACCAAGATGCTTGGCCACCGAGGCGGCATATTGGGTTTCGTCGAAGTCGGCTTCGGAAAACCCGATCGCAAAGGTCCGCAATGGGGTCGAAAGGAGTTTTTGTGCGATCGCGCATACCAGCGAGGAATCGATCCCTCCGGAGAGGAATGCCCCCAAGGGTACGTCGCTGCGCAATCGGCGTTCGACGGCCGCCGTCAATCGGGTTCGAAGCTCGGACTTGGCTTGATCCAAGCTGATGTTGGCTTGATAGGACCAATCGATATCCCAATAGCGTTGGATGTCGATTCGGCCATTCTCGAAGACCAGAAAATGACCTGGAGGTAGCTTGTTTACCCCCCTGTAGATCGTCATGGGATGAGGGATGTACTGGTAAGTCAGGTACGAATCGATCGCACTCGGATCGATTTGGCTTGGAAAACCCGGTAAGGTCCGCAAGGCTTTGAGCTCGCTTGCGAAGAATAGCCGATCCCCGGAGTGCCAGTAAAAGAGGGGTTTTTTCCCAAGCCGATCCCGGGCCAAGACGAGGCGATTTTTCTTCGAGTCCCAAAGTGCGATCGCAAACATTCCGTTGAAATGTTTGAAACAATCCGTTCCGAGGTCTTCATAGAGATGGACGATCGTCTCGGTATCGCTCTGCGAGCCGAATCGATGTCCGGCTCCTTCGAGCCGATGCCTCAGTTCGCAGTAGTTGTAGATCTCGCCGTTGAAAACCAATCGCACCGATGCGTCTTCATTGGACATCGGCTGTCGACCTGTATCGAGGTCGATGATCGAAAGTCGCCGGAAGCCCAACGCGACCCCATCGCTCCAAGCGGTCTCGACTAGATGGTTCGATTGTTGGTTGGCCGGTGAGATCCAAAGGCCTTCATCGTCGGGGCCACGATGCGCGATCGCATCGGTCATGGTTCGGAGTTGTTGGATCGACAAGCCGGATGATTGGGCCGACCACACCCCTCCAGCGATGCCGCACATTTGGATTGTCCCTTAGAGGATGACGAATTTTTGCAAGGACCGAGTGCGAGGATTTGGCTCAATCACAAGTCAAAAACACCCGATCGAGGACTTCGGTCCAATGCTTTGTTTCGTGCTCGTTGCTCTTGCTCAAGCAGTATAACAATCCGGCGCATTGGTCCGCAACTACCGCAATCGTCGAGATCAACGGTTGGAAGCTGGCCCAGAGGAAGCTGGCCCAGAGGAAGCTGGCCCAGAGGAAGCTGGCCCAGAGAAGACGGGGGTGTAAGGGACCGTGCGAGCCGTTCGCCAAGCTTGCGGTTGTCTGGTTTGTGGGTTGGGTTCCTCGGTTCCCACATAACTTGGAGCAAAAGGGATCGGGTTACTGCGGGACTTGAGGATCGCTATCTGCTTGCGAATGTTGGAGAGATCTTCTTGGATTGCATCGAAGTCTTCTCGGCTTGCCGTCAGGCTCAGGCAACGTTTCTGCTCGTTCGTCGATTCGATCGGGGGAGCCGACCAGTCGCTCTTGGAGGGCATCGAGGCCCGCAGCGCCAAGGCTTCGTCCGATTCCTGTTGGGCTTCGATCATCGCAAGTTGGGTTTGCAACTGCTGGTTGTGTTGGAGCAAAAGCTCGTAGCGTTGGGCGTACATCGCTCGCTCGGCGGCCAGTTGCTGGCTCATTTCCAAGCGGACGGTGTTTTGGGCGTGCGCGACGATGTAGGCGACCAGGGTGCTTGCCGGCAGTGTGACTTGCACGTCGCTCAACGTTCCGAAGAGGTTCGGATGCGGGAGTTCTAGGCTCGGATATGACTGGCTGGGATACGGCTCGCTGAGATACGGCTGGCTGGGGTATTCTTCGATGGGATACTCTTGCAGGACGTAATCGGGGTGGAGTTGATTGGGGTCGAGTTGGTTCGGATGCAGATGTTTTGGTCCGAGGGGGGCGGCATTCTGCGTGGCAAACGGGTAGCTCATAGGGATGGGTGGCGCGGCCGGAGCTACGCGGATCTGTTCCTCTTGGGGATTCTCTTCGGAGACTTCGTCGGTGGTGCTTACTACTGGATCGGTGCTCGCTACTGGAGAGGTGCTTACTGCTGGATCCGTGATCGCTACTGGATCTGTGGGACTCTGGGGTGCTTGCGCGTTGATTTGCGATGCCGGGATGACGGCCTCGAGTTCGATCTCGGGCACGACGCCATGGATTGCGAGTTTCGCAGTGACTCGACGTGGATTTTTCATCCAATCCGAAACCCATTGGGCCAGGGTGATGTTGGAAGCTTCTGTGGTTTTCTCTCGTGGGGCAGTCGCTATGGGCTTTGCAGGTGGCACTTCTTTGTTTTCTTCGCACGGACAGGGTTCCTGCGCTGCGGCACCTTTGCGACTCGAAGCATCATCGCTTGGAATGGGTTGATCCAGCGCGAAGGCATTGACCGAAGTGCTTGCTCCTGAGCTTGCCAGAGCAACACCCAGGGCAACAGCGACAAGCCCGCGACGGGCCCGGGTACCAGTTGCCCCTGTAGTAGTTATCCGGGTACCGGCTTCTTGAAGCTGGGTTGTCGAACCGTGCAATAGCGCATCCATGCGAAAGACTCCTATCCTGCCATTGAACCACGAATGTACTTGGGGACATCCACCGAGCGGACTCTACCAAATCCACCCAAAGCAAACAAAGATCGATCTAGGACTTATCAGGCATTGATCTGGCTCTTTCCGACCAGAAACGGTTATTCTCGGCACCTGAGCCCACGATCGATCGAGCCCTCGAGGCGATCGGAAGGAAGGGCAAAAAATGCTAGCAAACGTCAAGACCAAGGATTGGGATAGCGATGCGAAGAGTTCGATCCAAACAGCAGCACGATGAGAGCTTGGCGAAAGTTCACAGCAAGGGCGCATCGAGTCGACCGGCCCGCAGGGGTTCGAAATGGAAAAGACGACTTGCCATCGGTGGTCTTTTGACACTGGGTTTGGTGGCCGCAGCGCCGACGGTAGCGCTGAGGCAGCGAGCTTGGTTGCTCGATCAGATCAATCAGCGATCGGGGCTAGCGCCGATTCAGGTCGATCTAGGGCAATTGCAGGGAGGCTGGCTTCAGTCGTTTGGAGTCCAAGGCTTGAGGTTGGTCGACGATCGGGGTTCGGAGCTCGTGAAGATCGGATCGATCGACACGGAGTTGACGCTTTTTTCTTTGCTTACCAATTACCGGCGGCTCGGAACGATCACGTTGCGGGATGTGGCCGTGGCGGTGGATGTCCATCCGGGAACGACGAGTCTTGAGGAGGCGATCAAGCCATTGCTGCAGGGGACGGGCAAGCAGGAGCCGGCCGTAAGCGGGTCTACCTCGGGGGGATTTTCCGGACGGATTCGAATCGCTGGAGCTGCAGTGCAGGTTCGCGACACGGTCGACCAGACGGCTTGGGCCTTGCGGGTGAGCGAGGCGGACATACCGATCCCGACCGCGCAGCAGCCGATACCACCGATGACGCTTGTCGGGGATTTGATGCAGACATCGGGGGCTCCTGGGCAAACGATGGCAACTGGACAGTTCACGTTGCGGACCGAGCCTATTGCGCCTGGGATGACGAGTTTGGCGTCGGCCAATCTTCCATCGCTGCGGATGACGGTTTCGACGCAAGGTCTGCCGTTGCAATGGATGAGTTTGGTCAAGCGTCGGTTGCCTGATTTCCCGATCGATCAGCTCGATGGAGAGGCGACGGTACAGGCCGATGTGGAGTATACCGGACCACAGGCGCTGACGGCGTTTGTCAAGACAGCGCAATTGGATCGGCTTCGGATTGTCGCGCCGAGTGTGTTGGGTGAGCGAGGAGCTGGGATCGAGCAGATCCGTCTGAGCGGCGACATCAGTTGGTTTCAAAACCGGATCAGCACCAACAGTTCGAAGCTCGAATGCGATTTTGGGACGGTGGTATCGAAGGCCAACATGGCGATCCCGACGACGCTACCTGCATGGAATCGACCTTGGCTCGAGGACTCGGAGTTCGATGTCCAGGGGACAATCGATCTGCCGAGGCTTGCGGCCGTCGCGCCGGATTTGCTCAAGACGCAGGATCAGGTCCGATTGCTCGCGGGCAATGCGACCTTGAGTCTTTCTCAGAATCGAGGAGAGGCTGGCCCCGAGGCCGGCGGGATTCCTTCGAGCAGTTATCAGGTCAAGCTTGGGAATCTCCAGGCGGACATGCAGGGCAAGCGGATCGAGTGGGACGAAGCCTTATCGGCAGGCCTGGACGTATCGGGCAATGCGCAAGGGATTCCGAGTTTGCGATTGTTTTGCAATTCGGAGTTTTGCCAAGTCGAGGGGGCTGGCGATTTGCTCGACGGGAGGCTCACCGCCCAGCTCGATTTGGACAAGATGGAGCAGAGGTTATCGCAGTGGTTTGTATTGCCGCTTGAAAGTTTGACCGGTTCGGCGCAAGCTGCCGTAGCTTGGAAGCTCAACGAGGGGAATCGGTTGGCGACCAGCGGATCGCTCAGGACGACTCAAATGCGAATCGTGCATCCTAATGGGCGGCTCGACGAACCCGCTTGGGATGGGGAATTCAGCACCGTCGCGCAGCTCGATGGCATGACGATCCTGCAACTGGATCGGATCCAAGCGAATTTGAAATCCGATCAGGAGTCGTTGCAATTCCAGGTACTCGAGCCGATCGCTATTTCGAGTGCACCATCGGGGCTCGGGCCGAGTTCGGCACCGATGACGCTCAAACTCACCGGGGACTTGGATCGCTGGCAACGAAGAGCTCAAATGTTCGCAGGAATCGATCCGGGATTGTCCATCGCTGGCAAAATCGCTTTGGATGTCCAAGGTGCGATCGATGCGAAGCATGTCGAGATCGCGATGGTCGATTGGGTATCCGAGCCGTTTGAGCTCACCAGCGGCGCCACGACGCTCCAGGAATCGCGCATGGTCGGAAAGTTCCAAGGCAAATTCGACAGCAGCCAGTTGGCGAATCTTCAGGTCGATAATCTCTTGGTCAGGGCCGATTCGTTTGCCATCCAGGCTCAGGATCAGGCTGTCGGGAGCAACGCAGCGAGCCGCAAGGGCCAAGCGGCGTTTCGTATCGACCCGAGCCGTTTGATCGCTTCGCTTCAGACCGAACCGGCTGGAGCTGTTGGACCGGCTGGAGCGGCCGGAGCAGCCTCGACGCCGATCCGCATCACAGGAGACGTGACCGGGCAGATGGACTGGACGCTCGATCCTAAGGAGATCCAGTGGCATCTAGTGACGCAGGCCAAGGATCTGCGGGCATTGCAGACGACACTCCAGCCGCGCAATCCGAATCAGCTCGTCAGTACGGCTGCGGCTCCGAGTTCCGAGAGCTTGCTGTGGGAGGAACCCCAAGCGGTCATGACCGTCGATGGTTCGTATCGATTCGCTGATGGCCAGCTCCAATTGCCACAGATCCTCCTGCAAACCGAATGGCTCGCTTATGGGGGTGCAACGCAGATGAGCCAACAGGCAGGCACGACCGTCGTCCAGACCCAAGGGAGCGTGACCTACGATGCGGCGCGAGCCGCCGAACGGCTGCGACCTTACACCGGCGGGATGCTCGCTGCGACCGGGCAGAAAACACAACCTTTGGAGGTTACCTGGGTCAGCGCACCGAATCGCAAATGGACCGAGTCGCTTACGGCCCGTTCGAGCATCGGCTGGGACAGTGCCAACGTCGTCGGCATCGATATCGGAGGGGCAGATATTCCCTTGGTCATCGAAAACGGTCGGTTTGCCTCCAAGGCCGAATTTCCTGTTTCTCAAGGTGTGTTGCGATGGAATCTCGACGGCGATTTGACCGCCGAGCCGATGGTTTTTCGTCAAACGCAGCAGCGCGTCATCGAGAACGTGGCCATCACACGGCAGATGTGCCAAGGGTGGCTCAAGTACGTCACGCCTTTGCTGGCCGATGTGACGAGCGTTCAAGGGAATCTGACGCTCGATATCGATCGGGCGGAAGTGTATCCTACCGAGTCGTTTCGTCAGACGGTCGAGGGACGGCTCCATGTCCATGGAGCCAACGTCGGTCCCGGCCCGCTTGCCGATCAACTCCTCGCGTTGGTCTCTCAGATTCGAAATCTGCGTCGAGGTGCCGGCGCGAGCGATGCAGGGGGCCAGCCGACAAGTTGGCTCCAGTTGCCAGAGCAGAACATCGCCTTTGCGGTCGATCGCGGTCGGGTGACCCACAAGGACATGAAGATACAAGCGGGGGATGTGCTGATTACGACTTCCGGATCTGTCGGGCTCGACGGAAGCTTGGAACTCATCGCAGGTGTGCCGATCCTCAAGGAGTGGGTTGATAAGACGCCGGCATTGCAGCCGTTAGCGGGCCAGATGATTCAGATTCCGATCCGAGGCAACGTCTCGCGACCGCAGCTCGACAGCAGCGGGATGATCCAACTTGGTCAGCAACTAGCCACCAGCGCCTTGGCCGGCGCTGCGCAGAAGCAGATCGACAAGGGGCTCAACAAGTTGCTCGGTCCGTTGTCCAACACGCTTGGCCCTTTGCAACCTTTGGGGGGAGGGGCTAGCGGCGCATCGGGTGGTTCTCAGTTCCCCATGCCGAGTCTACCGGGTTTACCGAACCTCCCTAACTTGGGGATCCCAGGCTTCGGCAATCCATTTGGTCCAGCGCCTGCGGCACCTGGAGCCACGGCACCTGGAGCCACGGCACCTGGAGCCACGGCACCTGGAGCCACGGCACCTGGAGTACCGGCACCTGGTGTACCGGGAGCTGGATTGCCTGGAGCTGGCTTGCCACCGGCGGGTGTTGTGCCTGGGAATTAGCAACGGGCCGATTTAGGGCGTTATCGATCCGGGTTCCACTCGGGGAATTTTTCGAGTTGTTGTTTCAGAGCGGCTCGAGCGCGGTTCAATCGGGAACGGACCGTACCGATAGAGATTTTGAGGACTTCGGCGATGTCCTCGTAGGCGAGGTCTTCCATTTCGCGAAGCACGAGGATGGAGCGGTGGTCTTCGGACAGCAGGGCTAGGGCTCGGTGGACGAGTTGGATGTCTTCGTTGCGGCTCATGCGCAGGTCGGGTCCATCGCCATCGAATTCGGGTTCAGCGCCGGAGTTTTCGCGCGACTCGTCGAGGGACTGGTGGTTTTTGCGGCGTCGGCGTCGTGCCAGGGCAAAGTTGAACGCGATGCGGTAGAGCCAGGTGAAAAAGCGGCTATTGCGTTGGAACGTATCGAGCTTGAGGTAGGCTTGGATGAACGATTCCTGGACGACGTCTTCGGCTTCGTCGGCGCTGCCAACGACGCTGATCATGGCCGTATAAAGGCGGTCCTGGTAGCGGAGTACCAAGGTTTCGAAGGCAGTGCTTTTTCCAGCGAGTGCCAACTGGATCAGTTCGTCTTCGTCGTTCACTCTTTGGGATCTAAGGGGGACAGAAGGAAAAGTAGGGTGGAAAGGAGGCCCTTGAGAGCTTTGTCCAATGATGAATTATATTTGGAAAATTGTCGCGAGGAATTCCCCGCAAAGTGGCGGTATTTCCAGGAAAACCCGGATCGCATGGGGAATTGGGCTACTCGTACCGCAGGGCGTCGATCGGATCGAGCTTGCTGGCCCTCCAAGCCGGGTAGAAACCGAATCCTATTCCGACGCAGGCCGAGAAGATCAAGCTGATGAGGGCGGCCCAGTAGTTGACGATGATCGGCCAGTCTCGACCGCTTGAAAGGGCGTTGATGGCCATGGTCAGACCGACCGAGCC
>Ga0315900_10008682_pt1 | contig 13038 bp, 14 predicted proteins | sample LakEriMetagenome_FD_203521 | JGI IMG/M metagenome (GOLD analysis project Ga0315900, IMG submission 203521) | Freshwater fungal communities from buoy surface, Lake Erie, Ohio, United States - Buoy 12 MA114 | ecosystem: Environmental > Aquatic > Freshwater > Lake > Lake biofilm | place: USA: Lake...
TGACAATCCTTGCAGCGAACCTATATTGGCTGAAAGTGTAACTATTAAATTTTCTTTTTGAATCAATAGCCCTTTGTTCATTGCTAAATCAAAAAAAGAATCAACATATACCTTTAGTTCTTTGTCAACTTTAAACTCACGTTGATAAGAACAGGAAAAAAGCAATATGATGATTATCAAGTATCTCATTCCATCCAAGGTAAATCAAAACTCCAAGATGTCGCAGGAAGATTAAGAGGTATTGCATCAGAAGCCTGTGAAATTTTAATCTCACCATTTGTTGCGATGAAAACCCTATATCTTTCTGCCGCAGTTGCTGTTTCGTTAAAAACAGATTCAACTATTGAAAATTTGTATGGCTTAGAAGGTCTAAATCCAACAGGAAGAGTTAAAAGAACATCAGTTGACACTTTTGTTCCAACAGTTATAGTTATCCCGCCTCTAAGTTTTAATGTTCCTAAATCCTTTTTATACTGAAATGGGTTGCCGGATTCAGTTGTAACATTTGATCCGTATGTAAGCCCTGTCGTAAGCCATGATGAATTTAACGCTGCTACAATGCCACCCTGACTTACCGCCCCATCAGTATTAGAAGCGGATAAATCAGCGTAGAGCTTTGTGGCTCCAATAACCGTAGGGCTTGCTATCTTATCGATGTTTAGCTTGCTATCAATCGCATCAACAAACATATTGCCCACCCTCGTGGCGGTGTTTGCACCCGGTGCCGTTTCGTTTTTTATTACGTTTGCGTCCGTGGTTAATTGAGCGTCTGTTCTTGTTGCCATATTAAATTATGTTTCGTATCAAAGTATTTTTTCTGCTTAACCAAACCTTGCCAAACTGCAAAGGATTTCTTTTGTCGGGATTGCTTCGCTCATATCCTTCTGTAACCGTCCACTCAAAGCCATCGATCAACAAAGAGCCTCGCACCGCATGAGCTAAAGCCAATTGAATCTTATTGTGCATGTAGTCAGGCACCATGTAAACATGAAGGTATTGCTGGAGACTTAAAATAACGGACGTATTAATGACCTTTGAATTGCTCAACTGCAAAGATGACTGACTGGTATTGTTTCTTTGCTCAAAGAATCGGCAGGGTATTCTCAACCCAAAATAATTCCCGTTATTAGGATAATTTATCCCTGCGAAATTAGACTGTGAGCCAAAGTTTCCTATTGATTTGTACTGCAAAAGGAATGTCCCATAAGCAGGGTTAGTCTTTATCAACGTACTGAACTTTACTAAGTCAGATTTATAAAGGTAGGTCAGCGATTCACCAAGAAAAGAGCCATCAAATGTCGCGTCAAATGATTCAACGTCACCGCGAAGTATGTAAAATTTAAAGTAATCATCAATGCTAGTGAGTAGCGACATGTCAAACGTCAGATCATAATGAGCGTATCCGGTTTGAAGTGTTTTCGTAAATGACTTGAAGTCTACTTGGTTTCCATTCACGTCATCGATACGTAGCCAGTATTTATTATCCGTGTCGGCTTCGTTGCTTACCTGTAACTTTATAGTGTCGGTAATCGTGAACTCTTGAAAAAAACACCTATGTTCGACAAACGCGTTGACCCGTTCGTTGTATGTCTCCGAGGACATAGGCCAGAACTGTATAGGTAATGCGTCAGATACATTCATCTGGATGCAAATTTATAAATTATTCCAAATATAGTAAATTTATTCATATTGAGATTCGTAGAAATCCTCATAATATCTAGTCGGGCTATCATCTACAAAATCAGGAACAAAAATATCAAAAGGCTCTTTAGGCCATGCAATCAGCCTCAATAAACCTGTCCCAATTTGGTACTCTAGCGTTTTTATGAAGAATTTTTTATGATTTGCCTCGGTTTGGCTAATGCCTATACATAGGTTTCTGTTATCCCTGATTAGCTTGTATTCCTCCCATGTTAAATAATGGTTAATTTCATAGAGCATAGGGATAAATAGGAAGTCAGAGGTAACCGAGATGTTGCCTTTCTCATTCACTAAGGTAGAATCACCTAGGCAAGACGTAGACATTTGCGAGGTCATATCAAAATTACCCTCGCCAGATGCGAACTTGAAAACGCTCCCAATGTAGGATTGAAGGCATCCGTTAAGATAGTTTGCCCACCGCAAAAAATTTCGGGCAGGGGTAAGTCTGCTATTGTATCGCGTCTCTTTGTTGGTCAGATTTGTTAGTGTGGTGAAATTCTCGTCTAGTTCCGGGGTGAAACTGCCAGCTCCTAACGATCTCAAGGCTATTACAAAAGTTTCATCGTCATAGGTGTAGTTTGATGACTTCAATACACCTACTCGCCTTGTAGTTTCGAGTGTCAAAGAAGCCGCTACCCACTTGGAAAAAAGCGTTATTTTATTTCCTATCCGTCTGAATCGGCTGTTATATGTGTGTTTTGTTTGCGAATCGTCAATACCAGAAGCCGTACCAGTTCCGGTTGCGGCTTGTGATTGCCATTTGTCGTAACCTATTTCTACCTGATTAAAATGATGTTCGCTGTCGTAGGATCGCTTTATCGAGTATACGTTTGAAAGGTTTACCAAAGGTGTTGCATCATCGTAGAAATATTCCTTTCGTTCTACTCTGATAATATCGTTACCGGATAATTTGTCATACCCCAATCCAAGGTTATAGATCGGGTTTATACCTTGCCACCATTCTTCAGCAGACTTAAAAAAAGGTTTTTCCGTTAGCGTGTATCCTCGTATGTGCAAACCTTTGGCGTTGGCCAATAGTGATCCGCATCCAGTCGCTCCGTAAACCCGTGAGGTAAAAGCGTTACCCAGATACTCAGAGTACAAAGTAGCCTCATTGTCCGTGATCCGCTTGGTGATAGCGTCCATTATGTCGTGAGTGAGAAATGCTTTTGTAGTGGTATCAGGCGCAATTGAATTTATTGTGAATTTTATAAAGGTGTTGTCCTTATCTGGCTGTATTTTTATGTACTCGATATTGTCACCACCACCTCCATTAAACCCTGCTGATGCTCTTTGTGACTCAGAATAAACATAAATCTTGTCCCCAGGTTCAACTGCCACGCCTAATAGTGTATATGTTGCGGTGACATACCCGGTGCTAACTTCACCAACAGAAGGAAAAACAGGAATTGATCCTGTAAAAAATTCGCCAAAAGTATTTCTGTTTTTTAGTGCGTTGCTTGCTGATAGATGTTCCCATATAAATCTAACCCTATATCTTTTGTCTGCACCTACGTTTGACCCAGCAAAAACTTTAAGTATGTAATTTGATCTTACTTTTAAATCTACATCTAAAACACCTCCAAAGTTTAAGTCTAGTATTGGGAGATCAACAATTTGTTGAAATGGTGGATATGTTGATTGGCTTGAAATCCAAGCAAAACCATTTGCATAGTTAAAGCCCTGTGAAATTTCGCTTATTATAGGATTAAGGCTTTCTATGTTTCCGTATAGTGGATTATTTATATTTGAATTAGTCCCTAAAATGTCAGTAAATCCATTTTGCTCAAATTCCGTGTTTGAATTTGGTGTAGCTGAATATTTTTCTATTACTTTTTGACTAGGCAAAGGCAAGGTAATATCATTCGCAGCCGTCACCGCGTCACCGCTCTCCGTAACAGTTGACTTAATATTTACCTTGTTCTTGTAGCGTGAAATAAACTTAGTCCAGAATCCATTCTGGGTAAACACCATTTGTAGCATATGGTCTGTGTCCAATGTCTCCACAAACATAGAAACAGCCAATTGCCCGGTGTATAGGGTTTCAAATACTCCAGTTTCGTCCTCGTCAATTTCTACTAGAATATCTATTTCGGCATCTTGCCCGTGTAGCTTCTCCACGTTTAGTAACCAGTCGCGGCCTCCATCCTCAGTACCGTTCGAACCATAAGCGTTGAATGATGACTTGAAATACTCTACCAAAGAATGAAATTCTGGGTGACGCTCAAAGCCAATAGTAGAAGACTCCCATCCGTCCGGCTCAGATATTACCTTTGTCCCTTCAACCGCGTGTGTTAGTGTGAATCTAAATATCATACCCAATCACCCATTGACAAAGATCTAACTTTCTTTGTAAGATTCTCTCCTACCTTTCTGCTTTCGTACACCGTTGCCATATTGCGGGTAAGTTTAGGATTGCTTGGTTTGTTCTTAGCCGTTATTTCCTTCAATGATCGAAGCTCTTTCAATAGCCTGTCATCTGATCTCGACTCGCTTCTTTCCGGTCTGCTAATTCCGGCCATTGCGAGCATCCGCATCGTTTCAGCGTTAGGAATAACCTCTGTTCCACGTGGAATATCTACCACCGTGGCATGTGATGGGGTCAACTGGAGGTTACCGGATGGCATAACCATAAGTTCCGCGCCTTGCTCACCGACAATCGCCTTACCTCCGGGGTGGAATTCTGTTCCTTTGAAGTACTTTGGCAATGGCTGTGACGATATAGCGGCTATCTCAATAGCTCCCAAAGCCCCGGCAGCGGCAGCGCGCGCAAAGGCAGTATAAGGATCACCGCTAGATAGTTGATTGAGGACTGCCAACGCTGTTTTAATTACCGCGCTAACGATACCTAAAGTCTTTGCCTGCTCTGCTGCGTCCCGTTCTTCCTTTCTCCTTTTCTTTTCGAGGGCTGCAGTCCTTATTTCTGATTGAGCCTGAATCCTTGCTTTTGCCTCTGCATTTCCCCCGGCTAAAAGGATTTCATTATTTGCCCGTTCGCGCTCTTTGTTTATCTCACTGTCAATATCGGCAATCCGTTGAGCTGTTAAAGCGTTGCTCAAATTCAAAATCGCGCTGCTGAACTGTTGGTAATATCCGTTGGCCTCTGAAAGCCCGTCCCGTATTTCAATTACTTGCTTGCGGAATAATGCCCGTCTGTTTTCTTGGTAGCTTAGATCGGTTTTTAAAAGGTTTGCGTCATGTTCGGCTTTGTCTTGTAGTTCTTGATTTCGTGCCTGATCGATTGCAGTTTTAGTCTTACCGAATAGGTCATTGAGCTGGTCTAAAACTGTTTGGTTAGTCTGCTCGTTACCAAAAATGATAGTATTGAATGGCTCAATGTCGGCTTCCTCCTCCGAAATCAAAGCCTTTATTTTCTTGATCCTTTCCTGACCTTCTTTTATTAATTTGTCGGTTATATCTTTGGCATTGTCAATCTGCTTTTGCTTCCTACGTGCTTCGATCAATTCTATTTCATTCTCTGCTGATTTTTTGGCCTCATTGAACTCTTTTAGCTTTGCCATCTTTTCTTCATTGACGGTAAATACAATAGACCTAGCGGCTAAACTTGCTAAGTAGTCTATTTTCATTGTATCTCCAGCGGCCTTTATAGCGGTGTCCGCTGTTCTGATAATTGCCCTTTGCTTTTCAAGTTCTAGTTCGGTAGCGTCTTTATGTGCTATCTCCATGAGTTTTATTTCATGGTCGTACCTTTTTGTCAGGGCATCCATTTCCCTTTTTGACCTTTCAATCATGGAAGTAGTTAGTTTCTCGGCCTGTGATTCAAAGTATTTGAAAGCTATAACCGCGGCTGCAATAGCCCCGGCAATCAAGAAAATAGGATTTGTTAAAAGCGCCTTACCTAATTGACCCAAAGCCGACCCAAAGCCACCAAGCCCAGCGATAGCCTCCTTAAATGTCATTGCCTTTGATATATCGGCAATACCCCTTATCTGTGTGGCCGCTCCTTTAAAATCCAGGCTTTTTACTTTATCGCCCAACAATCCGAACCGAGTTCCAAGATTTTCAATTGCGGTATCACCTTGAAACGCTTTTGCCTCGTCTTTAGCGTCTGCAATCTTATCCCCTATTTCACCAGCGCGCCTTGCTGCATCCTGATATTCTTTGGAAGATTGACCTAATGTATCGGCAATGGCTACCATTTCTCCACGGGCGGCCTTTAGTTCGGCTTTCAATCCAGTCAATGCCCCTTCATAATTTCCAACGGTGTCTTTGTGAACACCCATGCCTTTATTAAGCTTTACTACTTCATTGTATTGCTCTTCAATGGCTTTGCTTAAATCCTTTCCGGTCTTGGTATTGCGTTCTTCCTCGGTTCTTAGAGCCGCATAAGCCGCCCTGTTGGCTTTCAATGCAGCCTCTAATTGTTTAATCGAAGAAGTGGCAGCCCTAACGTTGATTGCCTCTTTGTCTCCAAGTGCGTTGCGTTGCTTTTGCTGTTCCTTTAGGTCTTTTAAGATCGTGGCTTGCTTTTGGTATTCATCGCTTTGCTTTGCGGTTTCTGTTTTGATCTGCTTACTTACCGTAGCAAGTACCCGCATTTCCTCGGTCAGCTTATTAGTGTCTTCTTTGGATTGTTTCAGTCCAGCTCCACCGATGCCCTGCCCGATTTCCTTACTTGAAGTCTTTACTTGACCAACAACTACCAAAAGTTTTTCCAACTCCTTTGTAAGTATCGCAGGGGCTTCGAGCGCGTCATCACTGATGAGGTCTTGTCTAGTTATCTCTGACATGCTTTTGGTTTCTTTCGTTGATGATCTTTTTGTACTCGTTAAATCTTGCCAGCTTCAATCCTTCCGGTAAATCAAACTCCAGACAAATAGTAAGCCCGGCCATTATCTCTTCAAACGTTGCGGCCTTTTGCCCTTCCTTTGGCAACATGCCAGCTATTTCGTTGGACTTCATTTTCATTCGTGTAATCAACCCGTCTGACTTGCGCATGGCCGCGTTAATGCTTTGCACGTATGACAATGAATCTTTTGTGTCTATCCTATATCCTTTCTCATTTAGTTCTGCAATGTAGTTGTCATCTACAAAAAACATTAACTGAATAAGCGTACATTTAACAACGTTGTACTCTGCGATCAGGTAGTTATACCCTTCAATCACATCGCAATAGTTCAAGTAATCAAAGCCACCATTCAGCTTGTAATTTTCTCTTACTAAATCTTCCCACTTTTCAAACAACTCTTTTTCACTTGCCTTGCCTTTAATAAGTAACCCTTTCAAGTCCATTGTCTGTGCAATGGTGAGGTAATTTTGTAGGGTTATGTCATTGTAAGTGTAAAACTTTGCGGTATTCCTTTTGAACTTCTGGCTTAATTTCTTGCCTGTATTCTTCCAGGCTGTCTTGATTGAGTCCAAATATTTCAGTCCCATATTTTTGCATTAACTCGCCAGTCTTTTCATCCGTACTTGAAAACGTGATCGGGAACTTGTCAGTCCTGGCAAAGAATCCCTGATAAAAGTCACCACTAAGTTTTAAGTCTACAACGCCAGCCGGGTTTAACGATCTCTTAAATGCTGCATAGTTAGGATTTCGATATTGCCCTAAACTCTGACCGTTTGCATCCTTACCTGAAAACAACTGATCAGTGTTTAAGTCTATGGCCTGATTCTTTGACTCCACAACAACTTTCAATAGCATGTCCTCAATGTCTTGAGTTCCTACCGATTTGATTTTGTCCAAGTAGTCTTTAATCTTTCCCATAAAAAAAGGAGACCGGTTCGCAGTCCGGCCTCCAATTAAACCTAAACCGTAACCTTTCCGCCAGTCGATTCGTAACCGGGGATGCTCAATGAACTTGCAGCTCTGATGTTCACAATGTCACCCACTGTGAATGCAGCGCTTGAGTTGATTGAATAAGTACCGTCAGTTGCTTGCGTTACCGTGGTGATCGTGCGAGCAACACCAGCAGAAGATGCAACAGAGAAGTCAGCAGCAACCAAGCCGTCAAGGCTTGTTCCGTCACAGGTAGCCTTTACAGTTACCCTGATCAATGAAGTGGTGGCCGATCCAACTTGGACAACATCCACGTCAACGATGGAGAACAAAGCGTTTACAAATCCGCCAGTACTTACAATGGTTCCGTTAACGTCCAGTTCCTTGTTATCGGAAAGAACCATGTAGATAGGTGTCTTTGTTGAAACCGTACCAGCAGCAAACTTCAATTTCTCAACGTTCAATAGTTCAATGTCGAATCCTACAAAGTTTCCGTTTTCAGTTGTACCGATGATCTGGTTTTCTGAATCGATCAAGAAAACTTTGGCGCTTGCGTTTCCGCTATGTGTGAACATAGCCTTATGCAAACAAAGGCTTTCACGAACGGCCATTTTGAAACGATAGCGGCCATCACGAACCTTCAATGAACTCAATTCTGTTTCCTCATAAACAGCTTCCTCGCTTGCATCTTCAAACATTTTGAACTTAGGCCACAAATAGATTCTGTTCGAAGCGGAAGCTAAAAGAGCCGCTTGCCATTGTGCCTGAAGTAGCGCGTTGGTAGGGGTCAAAAAGAATCCAGCGGGGGTAGTAATCATGCCTTTGATTAACTCAGGCAATGAGTTACACTTGGATATTCCAAGATTTTTTTTCAGTATTACGCAATCTGGCATAATTTTTTACTTTAAATTGTTAACAAATTTTTTTCTTCTTACTACTAATCTTTAAATTGGTAATCTCTATCGCGTCAATTGGATCTGAAAAGATATTGGCAACTTTAATAGAACCTGATTCAGTACCCCAGAAGTATCGCCTTGTTTCGGTGTGTGGTGGGTATTCTTGATCACCGTCCCAGGTAAACAAGCCGACCTCTCCAAGACATTGCATAAATAATTCATACAACGGAATCAGAATGGGTTTAAAAACCTTCTCAAGTCTTTCCGGTGCGTTGTACTTTTGATCCGTTCTGTTCACTATTGCCATGTTCAAAGTATGATCTGTAACATTCCCATCAACGCTTCCAGAAGTATCCAACCGCAAAATGATTAGCGGATACTTTTTACTCCTGTTTACCGGGTCTGTTTCCTTCAATTGCAACCTTTGGTTTACCTCTTGAATGTGTCCGTACATATACTCAGGCGTTGTCGTTCCCAACTTAACCCGCATCAATGCTACCACTTGTTCCATTGCTTCCTCGATTATCATAAACCAAAACTGTTTATGTATTCAGGGAAATAAAACTTTGTATTCAAGTAAGACCGAAAATCAGCGTATCCTTTTGATTGTACCTCCGCGTTAAAAGACGCATGATTTGAGTAGAGGTAACCATACAAAGAATCTTCGTGATAAAGTCCGAACGTTCCAAAGTGTCCTAGTCTTCCAAAGGCGCGATCATACAACCCTATACCGTCATAGCTTCCCATCTTTTCGACAAACCTATTATAGTGTCTGACGATTATCTGGTTAGGTGAAACGATCTCAGAGTTTTGAGACTTTGGTTTAACAACACCAAGAGGCGCAACTGTTGCATTATACTCTTTCAAGTACATGGAGTGAACATACGGCTTTAAGCCCTCAACAAATCCATCCCAATTATTTTCTTTACCTTCGTTGTCGTATTTGTCACCATTGCTTAATTTAAGCCACTTGTTTACTGGTTGTAAATCCCACTTGCTCGAGATGCCCGGGATTTCCCCTGCTGTTGTGAGTGCATTGGCTTGGTAGATATTACTCCCGTAAACAACTTGACTTAAACTTGCATAGGCAACTGTCGCAGACCATTCCGCAGGCAGTGCTTCTATACCAGATTTTAAAGCATCGTAGAAAATAGACCCCAACAGTTTTTTGAGCATACGTTCCTCGGTGTCCTTAATGTAGGCATTTATACCATTGGTATTTTCTGCCTGTGTAGGGATCAGGTAAGGAGCAATGTAAAAATCTGTTGAGGTCAAAAACATCTTATTGCTTATTTCGGTATAACAACGCGCTAAAACTTGCCGACATGGTACCTGTTCCAGTCCAACTCACCCTATAAAAAAGGAATGGTGAACCGGCAAGCCTCCAATGGTAACTAGCCGTTGCGTCTGCTGCCGTTACTGTTGCTAAAGCCGTTTGAGTGTCAACCGTATTCAATGCCCTCCAGTTAACACCGTCAAGGCTACCTTGTAAAGAAATTGTGCCACCAACGGTTCCGGAAAGTTTAGTCACGTTGACCTGAACGGTTGTATTTGTAACCGCAATATCACGAAGTAAGCGACATTGAACTGTGCCAGTAGCGGTATTCGTTACCGTATCGGACTGAGGGAACACTCCACCAGTTGACAGGGCATTGAAGAAAGGAGCTACTTGAGCGTTTGCAAATGAGATCGAAACCAAGGCTACCAAGATTCCGATAAATAGATTTTTCATTTTCATATTCTTTCAAAAATTAAGCGATACCCAAAGCAGCAATTGCAGCGTCAATGTTTGACACCTTCAAGAATCCGTCACGATCAACGTTTCTGATCAACAAGAAAATTTCTTGTTCAGCCCTGATAGTCCATTGATTTTTCAAGAATTGATCGTTAACTAATCCCATTTCAATGGTCACGTCTTCGCCTTGGTGAACGTTTCCATAGGAGAAGTCACCAATTACCAAAGAGTTTGCGGTAACGCGTGAAGACTCAATAACCATTACGTTGTCGATCTTTGTTCCATCAGCTGAGATGAAAGGAGGTAGCAAATAATGACCGTCAACAGCTTTTGAAAGTTTGTATTTCAAAATGTCGATAGGGTTCATCAATACGATATTTGGCATGTACTTGCTTTGCTTTCCAGTACCAGCAGCCCCACCGTTCATGATGGCAACGCGCAAAGCAGAAACCAAATCGTAAAGGTTTGAATCTACTACCGTTCCGAAACCAGGCAATGTAATGTCAAGAGCCTGAGCAGGTGCCACGGTAAACAATCCGTTTAGGTTAGGACTTACACCTGACCCGTCATAGATTTGACCGTCAACTACTAGCTCCAAGTTTTTGTTAAGCAAGTCGTTGATTTGCTGGGACACAAATCCAAGATGACGATACGCCTGTTTTGATACGGGGATGGTGTCAGCTATGACTTGGAAAGACTCGGTACGCTCGATCCACGTAATCGCAGATTCTGGTTTTGTGCCGTTTTCTGCAACAGCAGCAGCACTACGGGTGATAGCGTTTTGATCCATCCAACGCACAACTCCATTCGATTCAGCCATTTGAGCTGGTGAGTAGTTGTACTGAGTGAACAGAGAACGGATCACGCTCTTGCGGGTAGCAAGCTCGCCAATTCCTGGGATGCGGATTCCCATCGTATTGCTTGATACAGATGATCTTTGCACCAAAGTCTTGTTGATCTTCAAAGATGCCCGGCCTGAATTGTCACCAGATGCAAGAGCTTTGATAGCATCCGCATTCTTAGCAACTATTTCCTCAACGCTTGCTCCTTTGTCTGCGCCTCCGCTTGCCGTCAACTTGCCTAGCTCAATTCCTTGCTTTTCGATTGCAGTGGTAAGCTCTTGGATAGACTTTTCAGTCACGCCAAACTCACCCAACTTGGCCGCTAACTGATCAGCGGTGATGAAGCCTTTTACAGCCGCTTCAATAGCCGACTTAGTTGCATCGCCATTTTCTTTGGCCATGCCTTTAAGTAAGAGTTCTAATTCTTCTTTTTCCATTTTAAATGTGGTTTTTTGGTTGATAATACTTGATTAATTCCTTCGCTTTTAGAGTGCTTTTTGGCGGCTCTGTTTTGGGAGTGCCAACTGGCGGCTCCTCTTTTGTTTGCTCTATTGATAAAGTGGGCGTTGCCCAATTCGATCCTCTTTTAACCGCGCTTCCTTCGATGATCTTTGCCTCTGATACAGCCCAGAAGTAACCGGCTTCCAGCACGTCTTCTTTGTTTGCTATCTCATCAAAATACTTTCCCCAAATAGCATACTCTTTTTCGTAACGATCATCATTGACGGCTAAATCAATCTTCACGTATTGCATCCCTACCGAGTGATTATTAACCTTTCCGGTGCGATACTTTTCAAACATGAATTCATTTTCGTTTTTGTCAATCAACGAATCAAATACAAGAGCCTGAGTCTTGCCTTCAAAGTTTATCCCCATGTCATGCCAAGCGATTTGTTTAGTAAAGGCCTTAACATTATCTGAAATAGTGCCCTTAAAATTGAACTGATGCTCTTGAATCAAAGAAAATCCTTTGTTTTCCTTCAAAGATTTGTTCCATAGCTGATCAAGATGAACGTCACCATGAGAATCAAACAGCTTTGTGGTGTTGATTATAGATCGAACTTTTATTTGAGTTGCCGTGTCTGGTATTTCTACTGATTGCATTCCGGCCTTTACAGTAAATTCAGATTTGTCTTTGTCGATTACCAATTCAACACAATGACTCACTCCGTCAGATTCTTTAGTGACGCTTTTCTTTTGTGAAATCAACTTGGACTTATTTGATACCAAATAGTCTATTAGTTCAGATTTTTCCGTAAAATTTGGCAGTTCGAGTTTCATTTCTTTACTATTTGCTTTTCCTTCACGATCTTTTCTTTGATCGCTTTCATCTTTTGTATTTCTTCCAGCGTTGGCTTTCCCATTAGTATTCAACTAAAAAGTTTTGAGTGCCAGCACTTGCTTTTGCCCATAAGCTTTCGTTGCGGTTAACAGTGAGCGTTATTGTCTGGCTTGCTCCATAAGCAAAGGCATTAGTCAAGGCTGGAGCAGATCCTTTCTTTGATATTCCGAATTGGATAGTCCCTGCATTACCAGAAGCAGTCTTAATAATCAACTGGTAAGACCCAGAGCTATTTTGGACTAAAGGAAATTCAGTAGTTGTGGTATTGGCAAGAGCTGCCGTTTCCGCTTTTCTTATATCTGGCATGGCTATTTTGGTTTACGTCTGTTTCTTAGCATATCTGAAAAAGATAATCTATCCCTTTTTACAGGTTGTGGCACTGGCATAGATGTAGGTTCAGCGTCTCCTTTTTGTTCTTCAGCTACTTCCTCGGTTACCTTTTCAATTGTTTCGGTAAAGTCACTAGACTGAGTTGATAGCACTTGGTCGCTTTCTACTTCTGGCAATACTTCGCTACTTTCTTCAATAAAGCTAGGAACCTGGCTTACAGATTCGCTCTCAATGATTGGCGTTTCAATCTTTGGTTGTTTGTTTTTTCTGCTCATGGTGTTGTGAATTTGAATCCTAGTTTTTTTAATTCTTCCTGATACATTTTAACATCGATCGCCTGATCGGCTAAAGCCTTTGATAAAGCGTTTACCAAAGTTGTCATAGCCTCGCCCCTTGCTTTTAAGTCCTCCTGAAATATTGGTAAGTGTAGGTATTCAGCAACTATCGATGTC
>Ga0315900_10008683_pt1 | contig 13038 bp, 10 predicted proteins | sample LakEriMetagenome_FD_203521 | JGI IMG/M metagenome (GOLD analysis project Ga0315900, IMG submission 203521) | Freshwater fungal communities from buoy surface, Lake Erie, Ohio, United States - Buoy 12 MA114 | ecosystem: Environmental > Aquatic > Freshwater > Lake > Lake biofilm | place: USA: Lake...
AACAATGCGATGCTTGGCTTAGCAGCAATGGCATCTTGCATCGAAACAATGGGATATAATTTACCTTTATATTCAACTGTTTTCCCAATTGATTTTGGAGAAGCCACAGGCACTAATTCCGTCAAAGGGAAATTGCGTTCAGCCAATACTTTTAACATTACATTTCCCACCATTCCGGTGGCGCCAACCACTGCTACTTTCATATAAACTATTTAGATTTTATCAGGGTCTTCATATGTAGTTTACCCGATTTACTTTTTAACAACTGCGAAAATAAAATAAACTTATCAGCTTACCCGATTATTTTTGAGTATGCAATATTTTATCTACCCCTTTTTACTTTGCTGCTTGCTGAACCTACCCATTTATTCAACAGCCCAGCTTATAGAGGATTTTTCAGATGGAGATTTTACCGAAAATCCTGTTTGGTTCGGACAAGATTCTTTTTTTCAAATTAATCCAAGCAAACAGCTACAAACTAAACCCTTTAACAATCATCTAGGTGAACGAATGCTTTTTACAAACCAAACTATTTCTGCTCAGATGGAATGGCGTGTGTGGTTGCGATTGGCATTTAATCCGAGCGCACAAAACCAAGTGCGTTGGATCCTAAGTGCTACTGATACCAGTTTAAAAAATGCGTATTACGTGCAATTGGGCGGAAGCACAGGAAGCACAGACAGCATTAGCTTGTACAAAGAAATAAACGGACAAAAATATTGTATCATTCCTGGCAGAGCGGCAACTATTGGCAAAACAAATAATTTGGTTCAGCTAAAGGTAACCAGAGATGCTGGTGGAAACTGGGAATTACTTTCTGATACTGGATCAAGCAATATTTTTATTCGCGAGGGAAGCACATTAGACAGCAGTATTGGTTTAGGCATATTACATGGCTTTACCTTTAAATGCACAAGCGGCAATGTAAGTAATTTGTATGCCGATAATGTATATGCCGGACTCCCCATTATAGATAAAACAGCACCTAAACTCTTGTATTTTGAAATGCTTAATCCGCAACAAATGGTCTTACAATTCTCAGAAAAAATGAATCAAATAGGAAGTGCGCAAATTGAATTCAGTCAGCTTCAAAAAGCTCAGGCAAGCAGTGTAAATCAAGAAACCTGGAACATCCATTTAGAGCAAGCCATTATACCTGATAGTTTTTTTAGTTTTCACCTTAAACAATTAAGTGATTTAGCAAATAATAGTTTGGATACCCAACTGGTTTGGGCTTATCATGTATTAGAAAAAGGTGAAATTATCTTAACAGAATTACTGCCCGACCCAGATCCAGTGCAAGGTTTGCCCAATGCAGAATTTATTGAACTACACAACTATACGCGATTCCCCGTTCTGCTGAAAGATTTTAACATCAGCGACCCAAGCACACAAGGAAATATTTTACCAATCATTTTAAATCCCTACGAATTTGCAATACTGTGTGCAAACAAAGACACCTCCTTATTCAAAGCATTCGGAAAAACCATTGGCATGCCTGTATGGCCAAGTTTAAACAATAGTCAAGATACCATCCGATTAAAATATAAGGAAGAAACCTGGCAAGAGATTGGGTATAATTTAGACTATTACCAAGATAAAGAAAAAGAACTAGGCGGATATAGTTTAACTCTTATTAATCCTAATCACCTGTGTTGGGGTGCTAAAAATTGGACAAGTAGTTCTAACAACATGGGTGGCACACCCGGTAGAATAAATGATATTTGGGAAACAAAAAAAGATACGAGCAGCGCCCAACTTAGTCAGCTCAATATAAAAAATGCATGGCAAATTGAGCTACAATTTAATAAAGAAATTACCTTTCAAAAAACATGGAAAAACCACATCCAAGAGCAAGGTATTCAACTTGAAAATATTTGGGCAAATACCACAAATTCAAAAAATGTATTTCTACAATTTAAAGTGCCAATGCAACATCAATTTGAATATCAATTTGAATTAAATCCACTAATTGATTGCTTGCAAAATAAAGGAAAACAACAGATTCAATTTACTTATTTAGAAGCCAAAGAGCCTAAACAAAATGAACTCATTATTACAGAAATCTATTATGATGAGCTGCGCAAGGGAAATTTTCCGCAAGAGGAGTTTATCGAGCTGTATAATAAGACTGAACACCCCATTAATTTATGTAATATGACACTTTCTGATGCAGCAGGTTCAGTAAAATTCCCTAATTATGTATTAGCCGCAAAAAGCTATTTAATTGTTTGCCATAAGAATCATGCGGCAAATTTTAGTTTGTATGGAAGTACTCTTGGTATGAACAGTTGGCCAAGTTTAAACAGTAGCGATATACTTCATTTGAGTGACTCAAATGGATTTCTATTACATCAGGTTCAATACACAGATTCTTGGTTAAAAAATACTGCTAAAATATATTCATGTAGCATTGAAATGATAGATATAAACAATCCTTGTGCAGGAGCAAACAATTGGCGAGCCAGTATACACCCAAATGGTGCTAGTTTAGGAAATAGAAATAGCGTATCTGTTAATAATCCAGATGTACATCCACCACAACTCATTAGAATATACGTGCCTCATTTAAATCAAATACAAGTAAGTTTTAGTGAGCATCTAGATAGTATTAGCTTATTAAATCCGCTTAACTTTAGTTTAAACCAAATACTATACCCTAAAAATATATCTATAGATCCAAATAAGCGCAATACTGTTTATGTAAACTATGATAAGTCATTACAAGAAGAAACAGATTATGTAATGCAAATACCAAGCATACAAGATTGTGCTTTTAACACATCTGCTCCTATTCAATCGCTCAATTTTCAAATTCCAAGAGCACCTAAGCAAGGCGAGATAATAATTAATGAAGTATTGTTTAACCCAGAAAAAGACGCCTACGATTTTATAGAATTATACAATACTTCTCAGGCTCATTTAGATGTAAGCAAATTACAAATTTGTAAAATAGACAATCAGGGTATACTAGAGGAATGTGAACGCTTTGCTGAAGAAGGTATTCAACTTGCACCCAACCAATACATGGCTATTTCAGAGTTTCCTGCCTTGGCACAAAACAACGCTTATCCAATTCAAGTTTCAGATTGGATTAGTCATAAAATTCCTAGCATGAATGATGATTTTGGCACAATCATTTTAGTTGATCAAACGCATAATATATTAGATTCTGTATACTATTCAGACCAAATGCACCTTTCCTTTTTCCACCATACTGAAGGTGTAAGTTTAGAAAAAATAAATCCATACATCACCAGGTTTGAGTTTAATAATTGGATCTCTGCTGCTGAAACACAAAACTTCTCTACGCCTTGCAAAAAGAATTCACAATTCAAATTAGGTTCAGGCCAAAATGGAAAATTTAGTTGCCCAAAAAGTTACTTCTCGCCAGATGCTGATGGGCATGATGAATTATTAAGTTTCGAATACCAAACGGGTGGTGGACACTGGGTGGCAGATTTATCTATACATACCAGTGAAGGAAAATTAGTAAAAGACATTTGTAAGTCGACCTTACTAGCCAATAGCGGCGAACTACATTGGGCAGGAGATACAAACACAGGCGAACGTGCACCAATAGGCAATTATATTGCACTATGGAATTGTTACAGTGATAAAGGCGAAACTGAACAACATAAAATAGTCATTTCTTTATTGGCTAAATAGTTCTAGTTTTTCTTTTCAAAAACAAGGTAAAACTATCAGATATCGCAATGAAAAGAAAAATATAGGAAAGCCAATCACCATATTTAGTATAAAAAGTTTGTTCTGTATAAACTGGAATTGCTTGTCTTAAAACAGTGTCTTCCCAATAGGCAGATTCTGCCAAAACACTCCCCTCTCTATCAATAAATCCACTAATACCAGTATTTGCTGTACGGGCAATTGCACGCCTATTTTCTATGGCACGTAATCTACTAAAATCAAAATGTTGCCTGTAACCAGGTGTATTTCCCCACCAACCATCATTCGTCATAATACACAAAATATCGGCACCTTTTCTAACATAAGAGGCTATAAAATCTGGGAATACACTCTCATAACAAATAATAGGTGCGATAGTAGTTTTATGATAACTATTAAACACCTTACTTTCCTTATCTTGAGCCAAACTACCTGCAGTGCCACCCATATCTATTGCGTAGCTTTCTAAAAATTTAAATAGCTGAGGATATGGCATTTTTTCAACACCTGGTACCAGTTTGCTTTTATGATATATTTGAATACTATCATATGAATTTATTTGTAAAGCGGCATTATATACTTCATAATAGGCATCCGCATTTTTAAATTTTCGGGCAGCAAAACCTCTTTTTTCAGTTGCACTATATTCATAGTAGGAGTCCATTCCTGCAACTATTACCAAATGTGGATACGCTTTTAAAAAGTCTTTTAGTTGAGCAATTAAAGGCTCTGCAGAAAGATTATTCTCTAGTAACATTCCTTGTAAAGCCGTTTCTGGCAAAACAACATATTGAACTTTCCCATCAATTTTTTGTTCAGCCAATTGCAGCATCTTGCTTAATTGATCTACCTCATTTATCCCTCCAAATTTATCTGTATAAGGGTCAAAATTTGGTTGAACCAAAACCATGTCAATCTTTCTAGTACTTTGAGTAGACAAAGCATTTAAAAGATAAAAAGATAAAAAAATGGGGGCAAGTAAATATAAAAAAACTTTGTTTAACAATTGCTGCTTGCGAATGGCAATTGGTAAATTTGGCCAATCTAATAAGAGTTTATCAATGGCAATATTAACAAGGATAATCCATAAAGAACCACCCAAAACGCCAGTAATCTCATACCATTGAGCCAACACAGGAATATAACTAAAAACATTTCCTAAAATTAACCACGGAAAAGCAAGATCCCAATGAAATTGAAGATATTCAATGCTTAACCAACAAGCCGCAAAGAAGATATAATTGCTTTTCCTATTTAAACGGTTACGCCCATGAAAAAGTAAAAGGGGCAAAACCATGGGTAAACTATTAATAATAAATGCTGCTATTGCACCTCCTGCACTTGCATTCCAAATCCACCAAACACTCCCAATATTCCATAATAAAAAAGTTAACCAAGCATACAAAAAAAGCCAAGCATACGAATTTTCTTCCTGCATGCTAATTTTTCGTTCTAGCATAAACAGGGGTACAAAACCAATAAATATCAAGGGTAAAACATAGAATGGCTGGTAGGCCAAAATAAAAAATAGTGCAGAAAGTGCACTCAATAATAAATAGTTTGCGTGTTTATTTCTTGCCATCTACTATCAAAACAAATTCACCCTTTACGGGGTGTGTAGTGTAATATGTTATTAATTCGGTTAAACTCCCATTTACGGTTTCTTCATAAATTTTGGTCAGTTCTCTGCTCACGCTAGCTTGTCTATCCGAACCCAAATATTCGCTCAATTGTTGCAATGTTTTTAAAAGTCTGTGTGGACTCTCATAAAAAACCATGGTATATTCAATTGCTACCAAATTTTTTAAAGCGGTTTGGCGGCCCTTTTTCTCGGGTAAAAATCCAAGAAAAATAAACGCGTCAGAAGCCAATCCGCTTTTTACCAATGCTGGAACAAAAGCTGTGGCGCCTGGCAAGCATTCAACACCTATATTATTTTGAAGACAAGCACGCACTAATAAAAACCCGGGATCACTAATTGCAGGTGTACCTGCATCACTCACTAAAGCCAAGATTTTACCCGTGCCTAATTCCTTTATTAAATGTTCTATTTGTTTGTGCTCATTGTGTGCATGATAACTCCACAATGGCTTACTAATTTGGTAGTGCTTTAATAATTTACCTGTTTGCCTGGTGTCTTCGGCTAAAATTGCATCTGCCTCTTGCAATATTTTTAATCCCCTCAAAGTAATATCTTCCATATTTCCAATGGGAGTTGGCACCAAAATTAATTTTCCTTGTTGGGTCATTGTGCATACAAATTAACAAAGCTTCCTGCTTATTTTGGCATTTATTTGAGTAAAATAAAAATTAAATCCCTTAATTTGATGTTAATTTGAAATTATGAGATACCTATTGAATCGAGTTAAAGTATACTCCATGTATTTTTTTGAGTATATAAAACACAGAGAATGGGCTGCTATTGCCAACGCTTTTCTATATATGTTTACCAAGAAATCATATGCCAATGGAAAGCAAATGAACAGCAGCATGGGAATATTTGCCACGAGAAAAGGAACTTTAGATTTTCAATACATCAACTATGCCTATGAAATTGAAATTAAGCATTTTATAGAAAAGCATACTTTTGAAGTGTTCTTTGATGTTGGGGCATGTTTGGGCGAATATTGCATTTGGCTGGGCAATAAAGGATATACTTGCTTAGCTTTTGAGCCAGTTAAAGAGAGTTATAACATGGTTTTAAAAAATATAGCCTTAAACCAATTAGCGCACAAGGTAAAAGTATTTAATTACGGGTTAGGCAGCACAAATACTATTGCGCATTTTGAAATAAATGAGATTAATACCGGTGCAAATAAACGCGTAGATATACCAACCAGCGAAACCCTAAACTTTGAAATTAAGGTATTAGATGATCTTTTTACCAATTTAGGCTTAACACCTAAAACGAAAATTTTGGTTAAAATTGATATAGAGGGTATGGAAGTGGAAATGATTAAAGGCGCTTCAAAATTTCTTCAATACTTTGAAAATATTACACTTATTATTGAGGAGAAGTTGAGCGGAGAATCTTCAATTAGAGATGCCTTAAATGAAATTTGCCAGTTTGAATACGGACAAGTAGATAGCTACAATATATACGCTAAAAAAGTTGCTTAAGCATTAAAATTATCTTGTGTTTGTTGCTCTTTTTTGCGTTTTCTTTCTCTTTGTATCGTATTATAAATTGGAATAGAAGTAACAACAATAAACACTATTACTACATAATTTAAATAATCTAGTGCATTTGGCACCAATTCGCCCACAAAATATCCTCCCGTAACAATAATCAGAGGCCATAACACAGCGCCAAGTAAATTAAAAAAGAAAAATACAAGGGGTTGCACCTTCACTACACCAGCTAAAATAGGTGCAAATGTTCTTACAATGGGCAAAAATCTGCCCAATACCAGTGCCAATCCGCCGTATTTTTTATAAAAAGCTTCGGCCATGCTAATGTATTTTTTCTTAAAAAAGAGCGAATCTTTGCGTTTATACAGTGCCTCACCCGTTCTAAAACCAAACCAGTAGCCAGCATAATAACCCACAAATGCTGCAATACCAATATATAAAATTAAATAGCTAAGCTCTACATCTAAAACACCCATAAAGCAAAGCAATCCGGCTGTAAAAAGCAATGAATCTCCCGGCAAAAACAATCCAAAAATCACCCCATTTTCGAGAAAAATAATTAAGATCAGTAAAAATAATCCACCAAATCTAATGAGCTCTTCCGGCTTAAATAAATCCCAAATGCTATCCAACTTTTTGCTATTATTAGGTTACAAATTAGCACCATTTGCTAGAATAAACAAACCTTACTAAAAATATTTTACAAGGATTTTAATCTTACACATTTCTAAAACCAATATTGGTTCGGCCTTGCTCTACCTTTTCTGCCTTTACCAAAACTTCTGCTTTCATTGTATCTTTATACTTTTGCATGGCTTCAGCCAACTTTAAATCTTGTAGCGACAATATCTGAACAGCCAACAATCCGGCATTCTTGGCATTATTAATTGCTACAGTTGCAACAGGCACGCCACCTGGCATTTGAACAATAGACAACAAAGAATCTAGTCCATCCATGGTTTTCAGTTTAACAGGCACCCCAATTACGGGCAAGGTGCTTATAGATGCAACCATTCCAGGTAAATGCGCAGCACCGCCTGCACCAGCTATAATTACTTGTAATCCACGTTCTCTAGCCTCTTTGGCATAGGTAAACATTCTTTCGGGTGTACGGTGGGCAGAAACTACCGTAATTTCATATGCAATGCCAAAATCTTCCATCACTTTGGCAGCATCTTTCATTACATCAAGGTCACTGTCTGAACCCATTATGATTCCAACTTTTTTATCCGACATACTTTCGTTTTTTTATAAAAAAAGCCCGTAAAAGGGCTTTTTTATTTTATGCATCTAATTCTTCTGTTTCTTCTAACTCTGGCTCAATGCCTTCCATCAGATTTCTAATTTCTTGCAACTCTTCACGGTTGTATTTATTAGCATGGTCTGCCAATAAATCTAGCAAATAAGCTAAGTTCTCTTTTCCATCTGATTCTTCTAAAAATAGAAAAGTATAATCACCATTTGCTTCAATATCTTCGTAGGCTAACCTTATCATTCGCACATAACCAGGCTCTTTTAAGTTTGCTTTAAAAAACTCGCGCAATTCTTTTAATTGGCTAATTACTTTGTCTGCATCCATCGCGCCTTGGCTCAGTTCTGATTTAATTGTATCAATTATCTGCTTCATGTTGTTTATTTGTGGCACAAAATTAAATTTTTTAGCCATAAAACATATTTTTAATCTCAATTAATCAAACGTAAATGGACAATTGTTGAATTTTTCCTGAATATTTCTATGATTTTAAATGATTAAGAACTCCTAAACGTCTACAAACAATCAAAAAATTCTTGCCATTAAAAACAGGCACATTAAAACTACTGTTCGAATAACCTAATCCTTAAATAGGTTGTTTCTCGCTCCATTCTTTCATCAACTCCTTGTATTTATTCAAAAAAGTACTTTTAGAAATAAACCCTAAATACTTCTCTTTATCCAGCACAGGTATATAAAATACCTCCGGATATTCTTCATATTGATGCATTAAATCAGACAATGTATCATTAATATCGGCAGTAATAATATCCTGAACCAATATTTCTGAAACTTTAACCTTATCATATAAATCTTGCTTAAAAATATATGCACGCAAATGACCCATAGTAAGTAATCCAATAAAATTTCCATTTCGTTTTACTACCGGAAATACATTTCTTCTGGTTCCAGAAACTACCTCCGTAACCTTACGCAAAGAATCATCTGGCCTAAAGCTAGGAAAGTCTGTCTCCATAATAGATCGAACAGAAAGCTCATTCAATACCTCTAGTTCTGGAGCCTTTTGCAATAAACCATTACTGGCCAATTTTTTGGTGTAAATGCTATTTGGTTCGATAAGTCTGGTAACAAAAAAACTCCCGGCAGATACAATCATTAAGGGTACAAATAAAGTATACCCGCCTGCAGCCTCTGCTATCATAAATATACCGGTTAATGGCGCACTTAAAACACCACTCAAAATACCAGCCATACCTATTACTACAAAATTCAATTCGTTGAGTTCTGCTAAGCCCGAAAGGTTTACCAAGCGCGAAAAAAATAATCCCAACAGGGCTCCAATAAATAAAGAAGGTGCAAATATTCCTCCATTGCCACCAGAACTTACAGTTAATGCAGCTGCAATTGGTTTAAGCAGCAAGGTAATACATACAAAAGATAAGAAAACCATATTGTAGCCAAAACTACTTTGCAATGCAATATCTTTCATGAATCCATCGAAGGTTCCATTTAAAATTTGATTGATTACAAAATATCCCTCACCATACAATAAGGGGGAAAACAGAATTAACCCACCCACAATAAATCCTTGAAATATGGCAATTAAAAACTTTTGATGCCGATTGTTAAATTTATTTTCTATGCCATATATCACCCATATGGTGTATACAGAGATGAGTCCACAAACCACCGCAAATAAAGCATAAAAAGGTACAGAGGCAGGCTCCCATGGCTTAGCAGTAAACACTATTAATTGCCCCTGATAAAAAATATTGCTAATAACAGCTGCCGTTGCCGAGGCAATTAATAATGGTACAAACGCAGAAATATTTACCCGCCTCAACAATACTTCTAAGGCAAAAATTACTCCGCCAATGGGTGTATTAAAAATAGCAGAAATGCCTGCCGAAGCCCCACAAGCCAAGAGAAGATTTCTATCACTATCGCTTAAAAATAAACGCTTAGCTAAGTTTGAACCAATGGCTGAACCGGTAATAGCAATAGGCGCTTCAACCCCAACAGATCCGCCTAAACTTACGGTAAAGGCACTGCTAACCATATGCGCATAGGTGTGATGCTCGGCTATATTACCCTTTTTATAATTAATTCGGTAAATAATGCTAGCCAATCCTTTTTCAAAATGTTTCAATCCAAAAACATACCGCACAAAAACCAAAGACAATACAATGCCAATTACCGGGTAAACAAGATATTGATAGCGAAGCTCTAAAAAGCGCTTATTTACCAATACAGATTCTAGCCAATGTATGCCTGCCTTTAAAATAATCGCTGCAATAGCCACAACAATGGCCACAAGGATGCTAGCAATAATTAAAAAGCTTTGATTACTAATATATTTGTTCCTTTGTTTAAAGATTTTATAAACAGGATACTTCAGCAAGAATCGAATGTATTTAATTTGCTGACTCATGAGGCAAACATAATGAAAATTTCTTATTGGATTAAAGCAGCGCGTTTACGCACATTATTTCTCTCTTTATCATGCATTTGGGCAGGTATACTCTCGGTTCAAACCTTACAAAAAATAGATCCGTTGATTAGTATCTTTACTTTCTTAACGGCATTATTCCTGCAAATACTATCAAACTTTGCCAACGATTATGGAGACAGTGTGCATGGAGCCGACAATAAGCAAAGAAAAGGCCCAAGCCGGTCGGTTCAAGCAGGATTTATTAGTGCCAAGCAAATGAAAATGGCAATGCTTCTTTTTGCTGGCTTGGCGCTTATTTCTGGTTTGTTCTTACTCTACTTGGCCAAACCCATTATTGGATTAGCAGCTTTCCTAGCGCTACTAGGAACTGGAATTATTGCTATAATAGCTGCAATTGCATACACAAATGGGAAAAGACCATATGGATATGCCGGACTCGGAGATATAAGTGTTTTTATTTTCTTTGGGATTGTGGCAGTGCTCGGAACGCAATATTTGCAAACTGCACAAGTAAATAATATTTCCTTTGAACTAGCTGTAGCCTATGGCTTACTTTCTGTTGGTGTCTTAAACTTAAACAACATGCGCGATATTAGCTCAGATAGTGTTGCAGGCAAAAAAAGCATTCCAGTTAGAATTGGATTAATTAATGCAAAAATTTACCACAATACGTTATTAATTCTTGCCCTGCTCTGCTTTATCTTAGTTGCTTATCAATTGAAGTTAACAGCATGGGTTATTCCGGTATTTTCAACCATCATTGGACTAAACCTATTCATGGCAATAAAAGCTAAGGAAGAATTAGATTTTGATCCATTGCTCAAGTGGTTGTCTTTAAGTACGCTGTTGTTGAGTTTTATTTTATTTTTGGCGCTATGAAACCAATAAGCTATCAAGTTTATAAAAGAACTTTACAATTTTCATTTGATGCAAAAACAAGCAGAGGCTCACTTCAAACACATGATGCCTATATTCTGAAAGGAAGTACAATAAATGGTTTAATTGGATGGGGAGAAGCTTCCCCATTAAAGGGTTTAAGTATAGATGCCGAACCCAACTTCGAATCAAAATTAATAGATATAGTTAATCAACTTAACCAGGGAACAGACCCAAGGGAACTAGATCTAGAAAAGTTACCTGCTATTCAATTTGCAATTGAAACACTGAAAAGTGATATCGCAAATGGCGGAAAAATGGAATTATTTGCTAGCCCATTTTTGAATGGAAAACCCATATACATGAATGGCCTAGTTTGGATGAATACCCCTGAAAATATGCTGCAGGAAGCCATTAAAAAAGTTGAAGCAGGATACGATTGTATTAAATTTAAAATTGGCGCCTATCAACATGATGAAGAATGCAAGATGTTGGAACAATTTAGAAAACTCTTTGATGCCAATAAAGTAGAAATAAGACTAGATGCCAACGGCGCTTTTGCTGCAGATGAAGCGGTCATCAAATTAAAAGACTTAAACCAATTCACCATACATTCTATTGAACAACCAATTGCACCAAAACAGATTGAAGCAATGCAGGAAATTTGTGCAAAGTCTCCTATTCCTGTTGCCCTAGATGAAGAACTCATTGGTTTAAATCCACTTACCGATGGCAAAAAAATTTTACCCAAAATAGGTGCCAAATACCTTATTCTAAAACCAACACTATTGGGTGGCTTATCTGCAACAGAGGCATGGATCGCAAAAGCAAATGAATACAATATGCACTGGTGGACTACCTCTGCATTAGAATCAAACATTGGTTTAAATGCCATTGCTCAGTTTACTGCTACTAAAAACAATAAGTTACCGCAAGGATTAGGTACAGGTGCTTTGTATCTTAATAATTTTGATACACCATTATTGGCAGAAAAAGGATTCTTACATTATATTGCAGCAAAGAAATGGGCATTTCCCAATGCGTCTGAGGAGTTGATTCTTAATCTTTCATGAACAAAAAAAAGGAAATAATTAAATGGGTATTGATTATAGACACAGCAATTAGTCTATTTTTACTCGTTGTGGGTGTGTTCATGGGCATTTCTTGGCTTAATGTGTTGTGTTTAATTCCTGTATTCATTAATGGTTATATTATACAAGTTTTCGGAAATTTGGGTAAAGAAGCTACTGCTGAAATTGCATTAACTCAAGCCAATAATAATGCCTTTCTAGAAAACACCAATGACGCGGTTTGGATGGTAAATGAGCATTTACAGTTGGTTTCATTCAATGTAAATTTTGCTAATATGTTTAAATCAATTTGGCAAAAAGAAGCTATCATGGGAATGAATATACTTAATGCCAATGAACAAATAACAATAAATGACCAATGGAATGCTTGGTACAAAAAAGCCTTAAGTGGTGAATCATTTAATACCGAAACAGCTTATGATACAGAGGGAGGATCTATTAAAATTGAATTATTTTTTACTCCGATTTTTAAGGATAAAACCGTTAATGGAGTGATTATTAAATCAACTGATATTTCGCTCAGAAAAGAAGCAGAGTTAGCACAAATACAACAAAGTGAATTTTTAAACAAACTAATTGCGCATTTA
>Ga0315900_10008689_pt1 | contig 13034 bp, 12 predicted proteins | sample LakEriMetagenome_FD_203521 | JGI IMG/M metagenome (GOLD analysis project Ga0315900, IMG submission 203521) | Freshwater fungal communities from buoy surface, Lake Erie, Ohio, United States - Buoy 12 MA114 | ecosystem: Environmental > Aquatic > Freshwater > Lake > Lake biofilm | place: USA: Lake...
TTTTTCAAATTTGATTTAAATTAGTTTTCAAAATTATCAGTTTTTTCAAATTTTTTCAAATTTTGTTTTATTTTGTTTTTTTTGTTATTTTTGGAAACAAAATTAAAACAAATTTGAAAATATTTTGATGTCAAAAAAACACGACATTTTCTTTTCCTAACAATTTTTCTTACTTTTTGTCAATTTTTGAAACAAATTTGACAAAATTATATATTAATTAGCAAAAATTACTTAAAAGAATATGACCTTTTATATTATCATATGGAATCAATCATTATTAATGACCCAATTATCATCTCGTTTTATAATGAAAATACTAACATTGATATTGTTAGTATTAATCATATTTTTATAGATATTTTAAAAAAATTATCTACTAACCTTAATGAAACATTAACTAACAATATTAATCATAAAATATTATCCACATTAACCGATTTAAGTAAAGATATTTTAAACTTGAAACAAGATGTTTCTTCACAATTACAAAACACCAAAAATGATTATATTGATAATGTTAAACTAACACTCTCAAATTATCTTTTAACTAACAATGAAAAAACACAACATATCATGGATAAAAATACTGATGTTATGATTACTAAAACAGCCAACATAATTAACGAAATTATTCCCAAACATCATTCTACTCTTCACTCAACTATTGATGATACTATTAAACAATTACATTCATCCATTCTCATTGATACTAACAAATTAATTAACTCTATTAATAAAGATGATAAAACTATTACTGATTTTGTATCCAATATTGAAGGCAAATTTAACAGCCTTATTACAAACATTCAGCAACCCATTTTTTCGTGTATTCAACAAAACGATGAACGAACTTCTTCTAATATTCAATCAATGCGTGACAAACTTATTTCTCAACAAACTTCACAAGATAAACTAAATGGTGAATTATACGAATTTTTAAATAAATATAAACACAACTCCTCCTCTAAGGGAAATGTTTCTGAGTATGAACTTTATTGCATTTTACAAGAAATTTTTCATAATGATGAAATTATTGATTGTAGCAATGAAACCGCAACTTGTGATTATAAAGTAAATCGTCTTAATCCTAACAAACCTACTATTTTATTTGAGAATAAAGACTATGCCAAAACAGTTTCAACAGATGAAATTAAAAAATTTGAAAGAGATATTGCTTTACAAAAACATCACGGCATTTTTATTTCCCAAAATAGCAATATTACCTTTAAAGAATCTTACCAAATTGATATTATTAATAATTTAATTCATATTTATTTACCCAATACCAAATATAATATTGAGAAAATACGTGTTGCTGTAAATATCATTGATAATTTATCAGTTACTCTAAACCAAATTAAACTAACACAAGAAACCACAAATACAACTATTCAAATTGATGAGAATGATATTAACGAAATGCTTGTTTTATTTAATGATTTTAACACTCAAAAGGCACAAATTATAGCAACTATTCAATCTAGTAATAAGACAATTTTAGAACAACTTGAAAATTTACAGATTAATGCGATTAAAAAATTACTTAATAAAAATAATTTAACAAATGACGAAATTGTTTTATGTCCTTATTGTAAAAAACACGACAATAGCAAAGGTAAAGCAAGTTTTTCAGCACATATGCGTCAATGTGTATCGAATCCCAATAAAGTCTCCAAAGCATTAAATAAAAATTCTAAAGCATAATATATTTTACCATTATAAACTCGTTTTATCAACAATCACTTCTTTTGCAACAAATAATATAAAATACTTTTTTAGATGATGTGTTGAAGAATTTGATGATTATGAAGAATAATAAAAAATTGAATTGATTTTATGTTTTACTATTTAAAACATTATTATAAAAACAATGCAACATTATTATAAATTATTAGATTGGATTCCTTTGGAGAAACTTAATTGGGTAACATTATCATACAATCCTAAAGCAATTCATTTACTCGAACAAAACCCAGACAAAATTGATTGGGTTTATTTATCGGGAAATCCAGCTGCCATTCACATTTTGGAACAAAATCTAGACAAAATTGATTGGGAATATTTATCAGTTAATCCAGCAGCCATTCACCTTTTAGAACAAAATCTAGACAAAATTAAGTGGTCTTGGTTATCATATAATCCAGCACCAGAAGCGATTCATATTTTAAAACAACATCCAGACAAAATTGGTTGGAAATGGTTATCAGGAAATCCAGCAGCCATTCACATTTTGGAACAAAATCCAGACAAAATTAATTGGTGGTGGTTATCATTAAATCCAGCAGCTATTCATTTGTTAGAACAACATCCAGACAAAATTTTTTGGAATTGGTTATCAAGTAACTCAGCAGCCATTCATTTAATACGCAAAGCGTTGAAACAGAATCCATACAAAATTAATTGGTCTTGGTTATCATATAATCCAGCACCAGAAGCGATTCATATTTTAAAACAACATCCAGACAAAATAAATTGGGATAACTTATCATACAATCCAGCCATATTCGCTTATGATTATAAATATATTGCGAAACATAGATGGCCCATCAATAAAGAGATTATTCAAAATCGGTTCCATCCAAAGAATATGAAATACTTTTCTGGATGGGGTATTGAAGAATTTGATGATTATGAAGAATAAAAAAATTGAATTCATTTTATTTTTTAATGTATTTAAAACATTATTATAAAAACAATGCAACATTATTATAAATTATTAGATTGGATTCCTTTTGAGAAAATTAGTTGGGTAATATTATCATTCAATCCTAAAGCAATTCATTTACTCGAACAAAACCCAGACAAAATTAATTGGTCTTATTTATCAACTAACTCAGCTGCCATTCACATTTTGGAACAAAATCTAGACAAAATTGATTGGGAATATTTATCAGTTAATCCAGCAGCCATTCACCTTTTAGAACAAAATCTAGACAAAATTAAGTGGTCTTGGTTATCATATAATCCAGCACCAGAAGCGATTCATATTTTAAAACAACATCCAGACAAAATTGATTGGAAATGGTTATCATATAATCCAGCAGCCATTCATCTTCTAGAACAAAATCCAGACAAAATTAATTGGTGGTGGTTATCGTGTAATCCAGCAGCGATTCACCTTTTGGAACAAAATCCAGACAAAATTTATTGGAATTGGTTATCAAGTAACTCAGCAGCCATTTATTTAATAAGCAAAGCGTTGAAACAGAATCCATACAAAATTGATTGGGATAGTTTATCAAGTAATCCAGCAGCTATTCATATTTTGGAAAAAAATCCAGACAAAATTGATTGGATGAGGTTATCAACCAATCCAGCAATCTTCACTTATGATTATAAATATATCGCGGAACACAGATGGCCTATTAATAAAGAGATTATTCAAAACCGATTCCATCCCAAGAATATGAAATACTTTTCTGGATGGGGCATTGAAGAATTTGATGATTATGAAGAATAAAAAATTGAATTCATTTTATTTTTTACTATTTATAAACATATTATTTATAACGATAACAATGCAACATTATTATAAATTAAGAGATTGGATTCCTTTGGAGAAACTTAAATATTTTAATTTATCAGAAAATCCAGCAGCCATTCTTATTTTGGAACAAAACCCAGCCAAAATTAATTGGGATTGGTTATCATACAATCCAGTAGCCATTCATTTATTAGAACAAAATTTAGACAAAATTAATTGGTCTCAGTTATCACGCAATCCAGCAGCCATTCATATTTTAGAAAAAAATCCAGACAAAATTAATTGGACTTTGTTATCACTTAATCAAGCAGCCATTCATTTACTTGAAAAAAATCCAGACAAAATTGATTGGTATTTGTTATCAAATAATCCAACAGCAATTCATCTAATAAGCGAAGCATTAGAACAAAACCCAGACAAAATTAGTTGGTATTGGTTATCATTAAATTCAGCAGCCATTCATTTACTCGAAAAAAATCCAGACAAAATTAATTGGTATCAGTTATCACAAAATCCTGCAGCCATCCATCTACTCGAACAAAACCCAGAAAAAATTAATTGGTCTCAGTTATCACGAAATCCAGCAGCAATTCATCTTCTAGAACAAAACCCAGAAAAAATTAATTGGCGGTGGTTATCAACAAATCCAGCAGCCATTCATTTACTCGAACAAAACCTAGACAAAATTAATTGGACTATGTTATCAGACAATCCAGCAGCCATTCATATTTTGGAACAGAATCCAGACAAAATTGAATGGATTGTTTTATCAGAAAATCCAGCAATCTTTACTTATGATTATAAACAGATTGCGAAACATAGATGGCCTATCAATAAAGAAATTATTCAAAACCGATTCCATCCAAAGAATATGAAATACTTTTCTGGATGGGGTATTGAAGAATTTGATGATTATGAAGAATAAAATAGATTTATTATAAACTCGTTTTATCAATTATCACTTCTTTTGCAACATTGCTAATAATTTTATCAATATTTTTATTACTCTCATCTATTGTTAAACCATTCATTGAATTACTAACAATTTTTAAATATAAATTATTTTTCTTTGAATCAGCATCAGTGCAATCTGGGTATTTATCTCTCCAGCATTTTATTTGTTTTATATTTTCATTTGAAATTACTTTTATTGCTTTTGTTAGTATGGCTTTATTCTCATTTTCCTTTTTCCATTCATTATTTTCTTTTATATAAAAAACTTCGCGTTTTAAATCTGAACAGTGAAGTGGCCTAAAATGTTGTTCCAACTTATTTAAACGCTTTAAGATTATACTGGATATACCCTCAATATAACCTTGCCTTCCGGTATTCTCTAATTCTTCAAGATTTACTTTGATGGAACTAACAAATTCATTAATATTCATTGCATCTTTACATGTTTCATTTAAAAAGAATTGTAAGTTAAATATTTTATTATCATTATTTGTTGTATTGTTATTATTATTATTACTGTTAGTTGTATTATTAATCATCCCACTCTTAACCAAATCCATTAATTCTTTATTTTGCGTAAGTAATAAAGTAATTAAATTGTCTTTGTCGTTTGTCACAATTTCCTTTTCAACTTGTTTCTCATATTTACATTTTTTTTTGTGGTTCCATAAACTAGAATGATGTTTATATTGATTCCCACATTCACAAATAAATAATTTGGATCTTTTTTGAACTAAATTTGTAGTATTTGTAGTATTTATATGTTTAGATGTAGATATATGACGCTCGTATTGTGATTTTCTACTTGTAGTATAATCACACATTTTACAAATAAATAAGTTGGAACTTAATGGAACTAAAATTGTAGTCATTTATAGTATATTTATACTACAAAAAAAGTTCCTAAATAAAACGAAAAAAACTAATCATAACAATATTTTTTATATATTTTTCGTAAATTAAAGCATTATGGTCTAAATGTTGAAAAACACTCTTTATTTTAAAAAGTCTTTTAGGTTTTCAAAAATGGACAAAAATAAATGTCCAAAATTCAAAACCTAATTCACTTTTTGGGAAAGAATTGTAAATAATATATATTATTCAATTTTGAACTTAAAGAAAAAATTGAATTAGATTTTTTACTATTTATAAACATAATAATCATAAGAAAGCTTAAACAATGCAATATTATTATAAATTAAGAGATTGGATTCCTTTGGAGAAACTTAATTGGGATTGTTTATCAGAAAATCCAGCAGCCATTTATTTACTAGAACAAAATCCAGACAAAATTGATTGGGATTGCTTATCAAGTAATCCAGCAGCCATTCATATTTTAGAACAAAATCCAGACAAAATTGTTTGGGATATATTAACAGAAATTCCAGAAGCCATTCATTTAATAAGCGAAAAGTTTAAGCAATATCCAGACAAAATTGATTGGAGTATATTATCAAGCAACCCAGCAGCAATTCATTTAATAAGCAAAGTGTTAGAACAATATCCAATAAAAAATAATTGGTTGTGGTTATCGTGTAATCCAGCAGCGATTCACTTATTAGAACAAAACCCAGACAAAATTAGTTGGGGTAGTTTATCAGGTAATCCAGCAGCAATTCATTTAATAAGCAAAGCGTTGGAACAAAACCCATACAAAATTAATTGGTTTTATTTATCAAGAAATCCAGCAGCCATTCATATTTTAGAACAAAATCAAGACAAAATTAATTGGCATTGGTTATCACAAAATCCAGCAGCCATTCATTTACTAGAACAAAATCCAGACAAAATTAATTGGCATTGTTTATCAGAAATTCCAACAGCCATTCATTTACTAGAACAAAATCCAGACAAAATTAATTGGGATATATTATCAAGTAATCCAGCAGCCATTCATTTAATAAGCGAAGCGTTAGAACAAAACCCTAACAAAATTAATTGGATTGAGTTATCAAGAAATCCAGCTATCTTCACTTATGATTATAAATATATCGCGGAACACAGATGGCCTATTAATAAAGAAATTATTCAAAACCGATTCCATCCCAAGAATATGAAATACTTTTCTGGATGGGGCATTGAAGAATTTGATGATTATGAAGAATAATAAAAAATTGAATTGATTTTATTTTTTACTATTTAAAACATTATTATAACAATAATGCAACATTATTATAAATTATTAGATTGGATTCCTTTTGAAAAAATTGATTATTTTCGTTTATCAGAAAATCCATCAGCGATACATTTTTTAGAACAAAACCCAAACAAAATTAATTGGGCTGCGTTATCTAAAAATCCAGCGGCCATTCATCTTCTAGAACAAAACCCAGAGAAAATTTATTGGCCTAATTTATCATTAAATCCAGCAGCAATTCATCTTTTGGAACAAAACCCAGACAAAATTTATTGGTGGTGGTTATCAGGAAATCCAGAAGCCATTCATCTTTTAGAACAGAATCCAGACAAAATTGTTTGGGAATGGTTATCCAGAAATCCTAAAGCAATTCATCTTTTGGAACAGAACCTAGACAAAATTGATTGGTATTGGTTATCACAAATTCCAGAAGCAATTAATTTGTTAGAACAGAACCCAGACAAAATTAATTGGTATGCTTTATCTGAAAATCCAGCAGCAATTCATTTAATAAGCAAAGCGCTAAAACAAAATCCAGATACAGACAAAATTGATTGGAGTAGGTTATCAATGAATCCAGCCGCCATTCATTTGTTAGAACAGAATCCAGTCAAAATTCGTTGGTGGACTTTATCCAGAAATCCAGCAGCGATTCATTTAATAAGCAAAGCGTTAGAACAAAATCTAGACGAAATTTCTTGGTGGAATTTATCTAGAAATCCAGCAATCTTCACTTATAATTATAAACAAATCGCGGAACACAGATGGCCTATTAATAAAGAAATTATTCAAAACCGTTTCCATCCAAAGAATATGAAATACTTTTCTGGATGGGGCATTGAAGAATTTGATGATTATGAAGAATAAAAAAATTGAATTCATTTTATTTTTTACTATTTAAAACATTATTATAACAACAATGCAACATTATTATAAATTATTAGATTGGATTCCTTTTGAAAAAATTGATTATTTTCGTTTATCAGAAAATCCATCAGCGATACATTTATTAGAACAAAACCCAAACAAAATTAATTGGAATTTGTTATCTAGAAATCCAGCGACCATTCATCTAATAAGCAAAGCGTTAGAACAAAACCCAGAGAAAATTTATTGGCCTAATTTATCATTAAATCCAGCAGCAATTCATCTTTTGGAACAAAACCCAGACAAAATTAATTGGTGGAGTTTATCTATGAATCCAGCAGCAATTCATCTTTTAGAACAAAACCTAGACAAAATTGATTGGCTTTGTTTATCATTTAATCCAGCAGCCATTCATTTAATAAGCAAAGCGTTAGAACAAAATCCAGACAAAATTCATTGGCCTAATTTAACACTCAATCCAGCAGCTATTCATCTTTTAGAACAAAATCCAGACAAGATTAATTGGTTTTGGTTATCAGAAAATCCTAAAGCCATTCATTTAATAAGCGAAGCGCTAGAACAAAATCCAGACAAAATTAATTGGTTTATGTTATCCAGAAATCCAGCAGCAATTCATTTACTCGAACAAAATCCAGACAAAATTAATTGGTGTTATTTATCAGGTAATCCAGCAGCTATTCATCTTTTAGAACAAAATCTAGACAAAATTGATTGGGAACTGTTATCTAGAAATCCAGCAGCCATTCATATTTTGGAAAAAAATCCAGACAAAATTGATTGGGATTGGTTATCACAAAATCCAGCAATCTTCACTTATAATTATAAACAAATCGCGGAACATAGATGGCCCATTAATAAAGAGATTATTCAAAACCGATTCCACCCCAAGAATATGAAATACTTTTCTGGATGGGGCATTGAAGAATTTGATGATTATGAAGAATAAAAAATTGAATTCATTTTATTTTTTACTATTTATCAGTAAAATTGTAACAATAACAATGCAACATTATTATAAATTATTAGATTGGATTCCTTTGGAGAGACTTAATTATATTCGGTTATCGGCAAATCCAGCAGCCATTCATTTATTAGAACAAAATCCAGACAAAATTAACTGGTCTCGGTTATCACTAAATCCAGCAGCCATTCATCTTTTAGAACAAAACCCAGACAAAATTGTTTGGTTTATATTATCGGCAAATCCAGCAGCCATTCACCTTTTAGAACAAAATCCAGACAAAATTCATTGGCCTAATTTAACACTCAATCCAGCAGCTATTCACATTTTAGAAAAACATCTAGACAAAATTTATTGGCCTAGGTTATCAGAAAATCCAGCAGCCATTCAATTGTTAGAACAAAATCCAGAAAAAATTAATTGGATTTCGTTATCAGCCAATCCAGCAGCAATTCATCTTCTAGAACAAAACCCAGACAAAATTGATTGGTGGAGTTTATCAGAAAATCCAGCAGCGATTCATTTATTAGAACAGAATCCAGACAAAATTGATTGGTATTGGGCATCACTCAATCCAGCAGCCATTCATTTGTTGGAACAGAACCAAGACAATATTGATTGGGAATATTTATCTTTTAATCCATCCATCTTCACATATGATTACAAACAAATTGCAGAACAACGATGGCCCATTAATAAAGAGATTATTCAAAACCGATTTCATCCAAAGAATATGAAATACTTTTCTGGATGGGGTATTGAAGAATTTGATGATTATGAAGAATAAAAAAATTGAATTGATTTTATTTTTTACTAATTAAAACATTATTATAACAACAATGCAACATTATTATAAATTATTAGATTGGATTCCTTTGGAGAAACTTAATTATATTCGGTTATCCAGAAATCCAGCAGCCATTCATCTATTGGAACAAAATCAATATAAAATTAATTGGAAATATTTATCATACAATCCAGCAGCCATTTATCTTCTAGAACAAAATCCAGACAAAATTAATTGGAAATATTTATCATACAATCCAGCAGCCATTCATCTTCTAGAACAAAATCCAGACAAAATTAATTGGGATTGGTTATCGTGTAATCCAGCAGCAATTCATCTTCTAGAACAAAACCCAGACAAAATTTATTGGTGGCGTTTATCAAGAAATCCAGCAGCCATTCATTTAATAAGCGAAGCGCTTGAACAAAATCCAGACAAAATAAATTGGTATAATTTATCAAGAAATCCAGCAGCCATTCATATATTAGAACAAAATCCAGACAAAATTGATTGGGTTTGGTTATCGTCAAATCCAGCAGCTATTCATTTGCTGGAACAAAATCCAGACAAAATTAATTGGAATGAGTTATCAAGAAATCCAGCAGCCATTCATCTTTTGGAACAAAATCTAGACAAAATTTATTGGGTTTATTTATCCGAAAATCCAGCAATCTTCACTTATAATTATAAACAGATTGCGGAACATAGATGGCCTATTAATAAAGAAATTATTCAAAACCGATTCCATCCAAAGAATATGAAATACTTTTCTGGATGGGGCATTGAAGAATTTGATGATTATGAAGAATGATAATGGAATTATTATAAACTCGTTTTATTAATAATCACTTCTTTTGCAACATTGCTAATAATTTTTTCAATATTTTTACTACTCTCATCTATTGTTAAACCATTCATGGAATTACTAACAATTTTTAAATATAAATTATTTTTCTTTGAATCAGCATCAGTGCAATCTGGGTATTTGTCTCTCCAGCATTTTATTTGTTTCATATTTTCATTTGAAATTACTTTTATTGCTTTTGTTAGTATAGCTTTATTCTCATTTTCCTTTTTCCATTCATTATTTTCTTTAATATAAAAAACTTCGCGTTTTAAATCTGAACAATGAAGTGGTCTAAAATGTTGTTCCAACTTATTTAAACGCTTTAAGATTATACTGGATATACCCTCAATATAACCTTGCCTTCCAGTATTCTCTAATTCATCAAGATTAACATTGATAGAACTAACAAATTCATTAATATTCATTGCATCTTTACATGTTTCATTTAAAAAGAATTGTAAGTTAAATATTTTATTATCATTATTTGTTGTATTGTTATTATTATTATTGCTGTTAGTTGTATTATTAATCATCCCACTCTTAACTAAATCCATTAATTCTTTATTTTGAGTAAGTAATAAAGTAATTAAATCATCTTTGTTTTCTTTATCATTATTACAATTTGTTTCATTTATACACTTTTTTTTATGTCTCCATAGACCAGTACGTTCCTTGAAAATTTTATCACAATTGTCACAAGTATATATTTTTGGGCTTAAAAATGGCTTATTTTCGTTGATATTTGTTGATAAACATCTGTATTTATGTTTAATGCTTTCACAATGATTATTAAAATTACTTTTTTTACTCGTCCCATAGTCACAATTTTCACAGAAATATTTACTGCTTATTTTTTTATCCAAATTGTTGCTAAATGTTGACATATATTATCAACATAAAAATAAGCTTTTTATTTTACGCAAAAAATAAAAATTTATGGTAACACTTTTTTAGTTCTTTAAAATAATTTTTAGAGCATTATGGTCTAAATGTTGAAAAACACACTTTATTTTAAAAAGTCTTTTGGGTTTTCAAAAATGGACAAAAATAAATGTCCAAAATTCAAAACCTAATTCACTTTTTGGGAAAGAATTGTAAATAATATATATTATTCAATTTTGAACTTAAAGAAAAAATTGATTTTATTTTTTACTGTATTTAAAACATATTATTCATAATAATAACAATGTCACATCATTATTATAAATTAAGAGATTGGATTCCTTTGGAGAAACTTAATTGGGAAATGTTATCACTAAATCCAGCAGCCATTCATCTATTAGAACAGAACCTAGACAAAATTTATTGGTGTATGTTATCACTAAATTCAGCAGCCATTCATTTAATAAGCAAAGCGTTAGAACAAAATCCACACAAAATTTGTTGGCAATGGTTATCCAGAAATCCAGCGGCGATTCATTTACTCGAACAAAACAAAGATAAAATTGATTGGTATTGGTTATCATCTAATCCAGCAGCAATTCATTTACTAGAACAAAACCAAGACAAAATTAATTGGTTTCATTTATCAAAAAATCCAGCAGCCATTTATCTATTAGAACAAAATTTAGACAAAATTAATTGGTCTCAGTTATCACGAAATCCAGCAGCCATTCATATTTTGGAAAAAAATCCAGACAAAATTGATTGGTTTGGGTTATCAACTAATCCAGCAGCCATTCATCTATTAGAACAAAACCCAGACAAAATTAGTTGGTATTGGTTATCACTTAATCAAGCAGTCATTCATTTACTCGAAAAAAATCCAGACAAAATTAATTGGAAAATGTTATCTGTAAATCCAGCCATATTTATATATGATTATAAACAAATTGCAGAACAACGATGGCCTATTAATAAAGAAATTATTCAAAACCGATTCCATCCAAAGAATATGAAATACTTTTCTGGATGGGGCATTGAAGAATTTGATGATTATGAAGAATAATAAAAAATTGAATTGATTTTATTTTTTACTATTTATCAGTAAAATTGTAACAACAACAATGCAACATTATAATAAATTATTAGATTGGATTCCTTTGGAGAAACTTAATTGGGCTTTGTTATCATTAAATCCTAAAGCAATTCATATTTTGGAACAGAATCCAGACAAAATTAATTGGCGTGAGTTATCATTGAATCCAGCAGCCATTCATCTATTAGAACAAAACCCAGACAAAATTCATTGGTTTAATTTATTATTCAATCCAGCAGCCATTCATATTTTAGAACAAAATCTAGACAAAATTGATTGGTTTTGGTTATCACAAAATCCAGCAGCCATTCATTTACTCGAACAAAATCCAGACAAAATTAATTGGCGTTGGTTATCAGAAAATCCTAAAGCAATTCATCTTCTAGAACAAAACCTAGACAAAATTAATTGGGAATATTTATCAAGCAATCCTAAAGCAATTCATCTTCTAGAACAAAATCCAGACAAAATTCATTGGTATAATTTATCAAGAAATCCAACAGCAATTCAATTGTTGGAACAGAACCCAGACAAAATTAATTGGGGTATGTTATCACTTAATCCAAAAGCCATTCATTTAATAAGCAAAGAGTTGGAACAAAATCCAGACAAAATTGATTGGCCTTTGTTATTTGTAAATCCAGCAGAAATTCGTTTGCTGAAAAAAACCCCAGGCAAAATTTCTTGGCATAATTTATCAATGAATCCAGCAGCCATTCACATTTTGGAACAAAATCCAGACAAAATTGATTGGTATAATTTATCAAGAAATCCAGCCATATTCACTTATGATTATAAATATATTGCGGAACAACGATGGCCAATCAATAAAGAGATTATTCAAAACCGTTTCCATCCAAAGAATATGAAATACTTTTCTGGATGGGGTATTGAAGAATTTGATGATTATGAAGAATAAAAAATTGAATTGATTTTATTTTTTACTGTATTTAAAACATTATTATAACAATAATGCAACATTATTATAAATTATTAGA
>Ga0315900_10008692_pt1 | contig 13033 bp, 13 predicted proteins | sample LakEriMetagenome_FD_203521 | JGI IMG/M metagenome (GOLD analysis project Ga0315900, IMG submission 203521) | Freshwater fungal communities from buoy surface, Lake Erie, Ohio, United States - Buoy 12 MA114 | ecosystem: Environmental > Aquatic > Freshwater > Lake > Lake biofilm | place: USA: Lake...
GCAATTCTATGCACAGGCCCTGATGGTCAGCGGCATCGAGTTCGACATGATCTTCGGCCCCGCCTACAAAGGCATACCGCTAGGCGCGGCGGTGTCGATTGAGCTGGCCCGTCTGGGCAAGAACGTGCCCTTTGCCTACAACCGCAAGGAAGCCAAGGACCACGGCGAAGGCGGCAGCCTGGTCGGTGCGCCGCTCAAGGGCCGCGTGCTGATCGTCGACGATGTGATGCGCGCAGGCACCGCAGCGCGCGAATCGATCGCCCTGATCCAGGCCGCGGGCGCCACGGCCCATGCCGTGGCGATTGCCCTGGACCGCCAGGAAATGGCCACCGAAAAACAGGCCGATGGTTCCACCAAAGACGTGCCACACAGCGCCGTGCAATACGTGCGCAACACGCTCGGCCTGCAGGTCTGCGCCATTGCCCAACTGCAAGACCTGCTGGCCTACCTGGCCCGTCAGGGCGGCAGTGAGCTGGGTCAGCACCTGCCCAAGGTGCAGGCTTACCGCGACCGCTACGGGGTGTGAGTCTTCAGGCCGCAGCGCCTGCCAGATAGTCGGCCTTGCCCAGCACCACCCCGTTGTGGCGCAGAATGACGTACGCCGTGGTGATGTGGAAAAACACATTGGGCAAGGCCCAGGTCTTGAGGTAGGCCTCGGCGCTCATCGTGCGCGTGGCGGTCTTGCCCACCGGGAAGGTGATCTCCTTGGCCTCTTGGCCATCGATGGCCGCAGCCGGCACGGTCTGCAACCACGCCACGGTCTTGTCGATGCGTGCGATCAGTTCGGCCAGCGTGTTCTCGGTGTTCTCGTACTTGGGCGCATCGAGCCCGCCGATGCGCGCCGCGCACAGCTTGGCCGCGTCGCAGGCGATGCAAATCTGCGTCTTGAAGGGCAGCATGTCCGGCGCCAGGCGGTACTGCACCAGCGCCTGCTCGTCGTAGCCACGCGCGGCCACGTCGGCCTGGGCCTTGACCAGCAGGTGGCGCAGATTGCCCAGAAATTGCGTGAAGACGGGCACGGAAGCGGAATGCAGGGTGATGGACATGGCTTCTCCTGGTTTCAAGCGAGTTTTTTCTTCAGCAGCTCATTGACCTGTGCCGGATTGGCCTTGCCCTTGCTGGCCTTCATGATCGGGCCGACCAGGCCGTTGAGGGCCTTGGCGTTGCCTGCCTTGAACTCCTCGACGTTCTTGGGGTTGGCGGCCAGCACCTCGTCGATGATTTTTTCGAGCTCGCCCGTGTCGTTCATCTGTTTGAGGCCTTTGGCCTCGATGAGGGCATCGACTTCGCCACCCTCGGTCCACAGCGCTTCGAACACCTGGCGCGCGGCGCTGTTGCTGATGGTGTTGTCGCTGATGCGGCCAATCAGGGCCGCCAGCTGCGCGGCGCTCACGGGGGCCTGCTCGATGCCAATGTCCGCGGCATTGAGACGGCGCGAGACTTCGCCCATGATCCAGTTGCTGGCCAGCTTGGGCTGGCCGCAGGCTTTGGCCGTGGCTTCAAAGTAGGCGGACATGGCCTTGCTCTGGGTCAGCGTGGTGGCGTCGTATTCGGGCAGGGCATAGTCCTTGACGAAGCGCTCGGCCATCACCCGCGGCAGCTCGGTCATTTCGCCTTTGACGCGCTCGACCCAGTCGCGGCCAATCACCAGCGGCGGCAGGTCCGGGTCGGGGAAGTAGCGGTAGTCGGCCGAGTCTTCCTTGGTGCGCATGGCGCGCGTCTCGCCGGTGTCGGGGTCGAACAGCACGGTGGCCTGCTGGATGGCGCGACCGTCTTCGATTTCTTCGATCTGCCAGCGCACCTCGTAGTCGATGGCCTGCTGCATGAACTTGAAGGAGTTCAGGTTTTTGATTTCGCGGCGCGTGCCCAGCGGCTGCCCGGGCTTGCGCACCGAGACATTGGCGTCGCAGCGGAAGCTGCCCTCTTGCATGTTGCCGTCGCAAATGCCGATCCAGGTGACGATCTTGTGCAGCTCTTTGGCGTAGGCCACGGCTTCTTCGCTGCTGCGGATGTCAGGCTCTGTGACGATTTCGAGCAGCGGGGTGCCGGCGCGGTTGAGGTCGATGCCCGACTGCCCAATGAAGTCTTCGTGCAGCGACTTGCCCGCGTCTTCTTCGAGGTGGGCGCGCACGAGACGGACCGTTTTGCGCACCGTTTCTTTGCCCTCTTCGAGGTAGAACGAGACCTCGCCGCCCTGCACCACCGGGATCTCGAACTGGCTGATCTGGTAGCCCTTGGGCAGGTCAGGATAGAAGTAGTTCTTGCGCGCGAAGATGCTGCGTTCGGCCACATGCGCGTTGACCGCCAGGCCAAACGCGATGGCGCGCGCCACCGCGCCTTTGTTCATCACCGGCAGCGTGCCCGGCAGGGCCATGTCCAGGGCGCAGGCCTGGGTGTTGGGCTCGGCGCCAAAGGCCACGCTGGCGCGGCTGAAGATCTTGCTGTTCGTCGACAGTTGGGCATGGGTTTCGAAGCCGATCACGACTTCGTAGCCCTGGATGAGTTTGGTGGTCATGTCAGACACCCTCCGGCTTGCGAAGGTGGAAATCGGTGGCTTGCTGCAGGCGGTGCGCCACGTTCAGCAGCTGCGCTTCCTTGAAATAGTTGCCAATCAGCTGCAGGCCCACGGGCATGTGGTGGGCGCCAAAGCCTGCGGGCACGCTCATGCCCGGCAAACCCGCCAGCGATGCGGGCAAGGTGAAGATGTCGGCCAAATAGTCGGCCACCGGGTCGTTGGCGTTCTCACCATGCTTCCAGGCGACTTTGGGCGCCACCGGGCCGGCAATCACATCGCACTGCTGGAACGCTTGCTGGAAATCGTCCGCGATCATGCGGCGGATTTTTTGCGCCTGCAGGTAGTAGGCGTCGTAGTAGCCGTGGGAGAGCACATAGGTGCCGGTCATGATGCGGCGCTTGACCTCGGGGCCAAAACCCTCGGCACGCGAGCGTTTGTACATGCTCTCCAGATCCGTGAAATCCTTGGCGCGGTGGCCGAACTTCACGCCGTCAAAGCGGCTCAGGTTGGAGCTGGCTTCGGCCGGGGCGATGATGTAGTAGACCGGAATCGACAGCTCGGTGCGCGGCAGGCGGATGGGCACCAGCTTGGCGCCCAGGCGGGTCAGCTCGGCCAGTGCGCCATCGACGGCAGCGCGCACATCGGCCGCCAGACCCTCGCCAAAGAATTCCTGGGGGACGCCGATGCGCAGGCCCTGGAGGTCGGCGTTGAGCTGCGCCGTGAAGTCTTCGGCCGGCACGTCCAGCGAGGTGGAGTCACGGTCCGGGTCGGGGCCGCACATGGCGCTGAGCAAGAGCGCACAGTCTTCGGCGGTGCGGGCCATGGGGCCGCCTTGGTCGAGGCTGGAGGCGTAGGCGATCATGCCGTAGCGGCTGGCGCGGCCATAAGTGGGCTTGATGCCGGTGATGCCGCAAAAGCTGGCGGGCTGGCGGATCGAGCCGCCCGTGTCGGTGCCGGTGGCGGCCGGCACCAGGCGCGCCGCGATCGCAGCGGCACTGCCTCCCGAAGAGCCACCCGGCACGCGGCTGGCGTCCCAGGGGTTTTTCACCGGGCCGTAGGCGCAGTTTTCGTTGCCCGAACCCATGGCGAATTCGTCGCAGCTGAGCTTGCCCACGGTGACCATGCCCGCTTCGGCCAGGCGACGCACCAGCGTGGCATCGAAGGGCGAGCGGTAGCCTTCGAGCATTTTCGAACCGGCCGTGGTCGGAAAGTCACGGGTGACAAAGATGTCCTTGTGGCCCAGCGGCACGCCTTCCAGGGCACCGGCCTGACCCGCCGCAATGCGTGCGTCCGAAGCCTGGGCCTGCGCCAGCGTGGCCTCGGGGTTGAGGGCCAGGAAACTGCCCGTCTGGTCCGCCTGGGCGCGGGCCACCAGCTGCTGCGCCAGCTCGGTGGCGGAAAAGGTTTTGGCCTTCAGACCGGCGGCCAGTTCGGCCACGGTCATGTCATGCAAGGGCTTGGAAGTGCTGTTCATCGCCGGCCTCACTCGATCACTTTGGGCACGAGGAACAGGCCGCGCTCGACGGCCGGGGCGCTTTGCTGGTTGGCCTCGCGCTGGTTGGCTTCACTCACCACATCCTCGCGCAGGCGCAGTTGCACCTCCTGGATGGTCGCCACGGGGTGGGCCAGCGGCTCGATGCCGGTGGTGTCGACCGCCTGCATGGCCTCAACAATCGAGAAAAAGCCGTTGATCTGGGCGAGCATGCGCCCGCTTTCTTCTGGCTTGAGTTCCAGCCGGGCCAGGTTGGCAATCCGGTCGATATCCTGGGGGGTCAGGGACATGGTGGTTTCAACTCGGGAGATTCACATTTTTTGACCCCGGGCAAGGCCTGCGAAGGCGGGGAAAACGCGGGGGATCAGGTATTATCCTGTGTTTGTTTTGCAGGCAGGGTTTATTGCTGGCCCTGTCCCTGGCTGACGCGGGTTGCCGCCGGTCGCCCCGACCCGAATCGGCACCTGATCTGCCGCGCTCAAGCCACCTAAGGATTCGCACATGTTTTCCTCGTTCCGCCGCTATTTTTCGAGTGACCTGGCCATCGACCTGGGCACCGCCAACACCCTGATCTTCGTGCGCGACAAAGGCATTGTTCTGGACGAGCCTTCGGTCGTCGCCATCCGCCACGAAGGCGGCCCCCAGGGCAAGAAAACCCTGCAGGCCGTGGGCCACGAAGCCAAAGCCATGCTGGGCAAGGTGCCCGGCAACATCGAGGCCATTCGCCCGATGAAAGACGGCGTGATCGCCGACTTCACCGTCACCGAGCAGATGCTCAAGCAGTTCATCCGCATGGTGCACCCGCGCAGCACCTTCCGCCCCAGCCCGCGCATCATCATTTGCGTGCCCTGCGGCTCCACCCAGGTTGAGCGCCGCGCCATCCGCGAATCGGCGCTGGGCGCTGGCGCATCGGAGGTCTACCTGATCGAAGAACCCATGGCCGCGGCCATCGGTGCGGGCCTGCCGGTCTCCGAAGCCTCGGGCTCCATGGTGGTGGACATTGGGGGCGGCACCACCGAAGTGGGCGTGATCTCGCTGGGCGGCATGGTCTTCAAGGGCAGCGTGCGCGTGGGCGGCGACAAGTTCGACGAAGCCATCATCAACTACATCCGCCGCAACTACGGCATGCTGATCGGTGAACCGACGGCCGAAGCCATCAAGAAACAGATTGGCTCGGCTTTCCCGGGCAGCGAAGTCAAGGAAATGGAAGTCAAGGGCCGCAACCTCTCCGAAGGCGTACCGCGTAGCTTCACCATCAGCTCCAACGAAATCCTCGAAGCCCTGACCGATCCGCTCAACCAGATTGTCTCGGCCGTCAAGACCGCCCTGGAGCAAACCCCGCCCGAGCTGGGTGCCGACATCGCCGAGCGCGGCATGATGCTGACCGGCGGCGGCGCCTTGCTGCGCGACCTCGACCGCTTGCTGGCCGAAGAAACCGGCTTGCCGGTGCTGGTGGCCGAAGACCCGCTGACCTGCGTGGCCCGCGGCTGCGGTCTGGCGCTCGAACGCATGGAGCAGCTGGGCAACATCTTCACCAGCGAGTGATCCGCAACCGGCGGCCCACCGGTCACCGCGGCCCTCGCACCGACGCAGACGCACCCCCATGGCCCTGGACATCGACGGCAGCCCGCCACCCATCTTCAGGCAAGGCTTTCCAGTCTTGTCCAAGCTGGTGTTGTTCGGCCTCTTGAGCGTGCTGCTGATGTCGGCGGACCACCGCCTGGGCCTGTCACAGCCCATCCGTTCGGCCGTGAGTGTGGTGCTGGCCCCGCTCCAATGGGCGGTGCTGCTGCCCGAGCGCGCAAGCGCCGCCCTGCAGGACTACTTCACCGGTGTGGACGAAGCGCGCGATGCCGCCCGCCAGTACCAAAGCCGCACCATCGCCCAGGCCCAGCGCCTGCAGCAGGCCGAGCAACTGCTGCAGGAAAACCGCCAGCTGCGCGAACTGCTGCAGCTCATGCAGGACACCCCCGGCCCAGCCAAGGCGGTGCAGCTGCTCTACAAGACGGCCGACCCCTACAGCCACACCATCGTGGTCGACAAAGGGGCCCTCTCGGGCATCGTGACGGGCTCTGCCGTCATCGATGTGGCCGGTGTGGTCGGACAGGTCACACGGGTCTATCCGCACCTGAGCGAGGTGACGCTGCTGACCGATCGCAACCAGAACATCCCGGTGCTCAATGCACGCACCGGGCAGCGGTTCATTGCCGCGGGCGATCCGCAAACCCTCGGGGGCTCCCTGGAGTTGCGCTTTGTACCGGCCAGCGCCGACCTGCAGGAAGGGGATCTGCTGACCACCAGCGGCATCGACGGCATTTACCCGGCCGGCCTGCAGGTGGCCCATGTTCGCCTGATCGACCGCCGCATCGACACCGCATTCGCCAAGGTCCATGCCTTGCCCATTGCACAGGGACGCGGGCGGCACATGCTGGTGCTCGCGCCGGTGAGTGACTGGCCGGCACGCCCGGCCAGGACAGAGGCGCCCGCACAGCCGCCGCGCGGCAAATCGCACAGCCCCGCGCAGGCGGCCACCCCCAGAACATCGGCCGGGAGCGCACCATGATCATGCCCGCTGGCCGGCCCCTGCTGCTGCCCGCCAACCCGCGCTTCATCGCCCTGAGCCTGCTGCTGGCCTTGATGCTGCACATGCTGCTGGGCCTGGCCAACCAGGGCTGGATGCCCGACGTGCTGGCCCTGGTGCTGGTGTTCTGGACAGTCCACCAACCCCGGCGCGTGGGCATGCTGACGGCCTTTTTGCTGGGCCTGGCCGTCGATGTGCACGAGTCCGCCTTGCTGGGCCAGAATGCGCTGGCCTACATCGCCATGAGCCACTTTGCCAGCGTGATCAGCCGCCGCGTGCTCTGGTTCCCCCTGCGCCAGCAAGCCCTGCAGGTGCTGCCGCTGTTTGTGCTGGCCGCCGTGCTCGAATGGGTGGTCCGGCTGGTCACGGATGACCTCTGGCCGCAATGGCCCCAACTCATCGCCCCGCTGCTGCAAACCGCGCTCTGGCCCGTGTTCGGCCATGTGCTGCTGGCGCCGCAGCGGCGGCCGGTGGAGCGCGATGACATCCGGCCGCTCTGACCATGTCGCTGCACCTGCCTTCACTCGCCGAGCTGCGCAACACCCAGGCCGAGCTGCACCGCTTCAAGCAACGCGTGTCCGTCATGCAGGTGGTGGTGGCGGTGTGCTTTGTGCTGCTGGTCTTGCGGCTGGCCTATCTGCAAATCGTGGCCCACGAGAGCTTGCTTGAGCAGGCCGAGAACAACCGTACCGCCGTCCTGCCCACCGTGCCGCCACGGGGCGCCATCCTCGATCGCAACGGCGTGGTGCTGGCAAGCAACTACTCGGCCTACACGCTGGAGATCACGCCATCGAAGGTGGCCGACCTCGAGGCCACCATCCAGGAACTCTCGACCGTGGTGGACATCCAGCAGCGCGACCGCAGGCGCTTCAAGCGCCTGCGCGAGGAGTCCCGCAGCTTTGACTCTCTGCCCATCCGCACCCGCCTGAGCGAGGAGGAAGTGGCACGTTTTTCTGCACAGCATTTCCGCTTTCCTGGCGTCGAGATCAAGGCCCGGCTGTTCCGGCAGTATCCCTATGGCGAGCTCGCCAGCCATGTGGTCGGCTACATCGGCCGCATCAATGCCCGCGAGAAGGCCCGCATCGAGGAAGAAGATGAGGAAGGCAACTACCGCGGCACCGAATACATCGGCAAGCTCGGGGTCGAGCAAAGCTACGAACGCGAGCTGCACGGCATCACCGGGGTGCAGCAGGTCGAGACCTCGGCCGGTGGCCGGGCCACGCGGCGGCTGTCCAGCCGGCCCGCCATTCCTGGCCAAAACGTGGTCCTGTCCATCGACATCAAACTCCAAAAGCTGGTGGAAGAGCTCTACGGGCAGCGCCGCGGCGCGCTGGTGGCGATGGACCCGCAGACCGGCGAGGTGCTGGCCTTCGTGAGCAAGCCCACCTTTGACCCCAACCTTTTCGTCGAAGGCATCGATGTCGAGAGCTGGCAGATGCTCAACGAATCCATCGACAAGCCCTTGCTCAACCGCGCACTGCGTGGCACCTACCCGCCGGGCTCGACCTACAAGCCCTTCATGGCCCTGGGCGCCCTGGCCACCGGCAAGCGCAGTGCGAGTGCCATCGTGTACGACGCGGGCACATGGACGTATGGCGGTCACACCTTCCGCAGCCACGGCGACCACGGCCTGGGCCCGGTCGACATGGTCCGCTCCATCGTGCTCTCGAGCAATGTGTACTACTACTCGCTGGCCAACGAAATGGGGGTGGACACCATCCACGACTTCATGAAGCCGCTCGGCTTTGGCCAGCTGACTGGCATTGACCTGCCCGGCGAGGTGCGCGGGGTACTGCCCAGCACCGAATGGAAGCGCAACACCTACAAGCGCGCCGAACAGCAGCGCTGGTACGGCGGTGAAACCATCTCGCTGGGCATCGGTCAGGGCTACAACACCTTCACCATGCTGCAACTGGCCACGGCCACCTCCGCCTTGGCCAATGGGGGCGTCCGCGTCACGCCGCGGGTGGTGCGTGCCACGCAGGACCCGCTGACGCATCAGAAACAGCCGATCGCATCGGCTGCCCCTGTGAACCTGAACTACAAGCCCGAGCACCTCGAAGTGATCCGCAACGGCCTGGTGGGCGTGACCACCGGCGGCACCTCGACCCAGGTGTTTGCCGGTGCGGCCTACACCAGCGCCGGCAAGACCGGTACCGCCCAGGCCGTGACCATCGGTCAGAAAGACAAGTACAACGCCGCCAAAATGGCCGAGCACCAGCGCGACCATGCGCTCTACATGGCCTTCGCGCCTGCCGACGCCCCACGCATCGCGGTGGCGGCCATCGTCGAGAACGCCGGTTTTGGTGCTGCCCACGCGGCGCCGATCGTGCGGCGGGTGTTCGACTACTGGCTGCTCGACCAGTACCCCAGTGCCGAAGACATCGCGGCCACCCAGCAAGGGCAAAGCAGCCGCCCCATCGGCACCCCGCGCCACAAGAACGACATCTCTCTGAACCGCTGAGCCGGTCGGGTCCGGGCGCAGGGTGCCTGCACAAGCCAAAACGCCACCGCAAAGGGTGGCGTTGTCGTGTTTGGCGCGGCTGGCGGGGATCGAACCCACGACCCTTGGCTTCGGAGGCCAATACTCTATCCACTGAGCTACAGCCGCATTGCGTAAATGCGGATTGATTATCGCACGCCCATGGCCGATGGCCTCGCGCGGCCAGGTCGGTGAAAGACGGCCCGTTATAATCACGGGTTGATTTCGGTTCACACCTGCCCCGGCGCGGGGCGATTCACCAGAGGATGCCATGAGCAACAGCCACGATCAGCACGAAGCCCACACGGGCCCCATCAAGAGCCCCAAACAACTGGTCTGGGCCAGCATCGCCTCTTTCGTGCTGCCGGTGTTCATCATCATCGGCCTGGTCTACTTTGTCACCTCTGGCAACAAGGAGGCTCCGGGTTCGAGCGACGCCGAGCGCGCCCTGGCCACCCGCATCCAGAAAATCGGCACGGTCGAGGTGCGCGACGCCAACCGCCCGCTCAAGGCCGGTGAAGAGGTCTACAAGGCCCAGTGCGCCGCCTGCCACAACGCAGGCGCAGCGGGTGCGCCCAAGTTTGCCGACGCCGGCGCCTGGGGCGCGCGCCTCAAGCAGGGGCTGGACACCCTGGTCAATTCCGCCCTCAAGGGCAAGGGCGCCATGGGTGCCCAGGCGGGTGGCGACTTCACCGACACCGAGATCGCCCGTGCCGTGGTGTACATGGCCAACAGCGCCGGTGGGAAATTCGAAGAGCCCAAGGCACCTGCCGCAGCCGACGCGGAAAAGAAATAAACGGTCTTTACGCCGTGCCAGCCAGCCGACCTGCGGGTCGGCTTTTTTTTAGCTCTGCAGCTGCTGCTGCGGACTGGGCACGTAGCCGTAGCGTTCGGGCAGCGCCTGGCTGTGGCACTCGAGCAGGGTCCAGCGGCCCTGCTCGATCCGTTCGGCGGCCAGGCCCACGTCCTGCGTGTGGACCAGGCCCAGCCCCAGTGCGGTGTGCAAGTAAAGACGGCCCGCCTCGTCGACCAGGCAGGCCTGCACTTCGCTGACGCGTCCGGTGTGGGCGGTGATACGGCCATCGAGCTCGATGCGCCAGATCAGCGGGGTGCTTTCGAGCTCGACGTACACACGCTGTGGCCCGTTCTGGAAATACCAGCGGCCCTGCGCGTCGGCCTCGTAGTTGCGCTGGATGAATTCAATCAGCTTGTCATGGCGCAACACCGAACCCTTGCTGCCCGGCAGGCCGCTCTGGAAGCTGCCCAGGGCCTGCACCCGGTCGTCACGCATATGCCATTGGCCCCGGCTGTCCAGGCCGAGCCAGCCGTAGCAGTCGGGCACATTCGGCCATTTGGCCATGGCCTGGCGGACGATGTCATCCATGGGCGTCTCCAGCGCGGTCTGCGGCCGCTTGCAGCAACCAGTTGCCGACGCGGTCGGGCAGCTCGCGCACATGCCCGGGCCAGGGCCCGGCCGCAAAGCCCACGTGGCCGCCATGGCGCGGCTGCCAGAGGGTGACGCTGGGGCTGACCTCGTGCGGGCGCGGCAGGCTGTGGGCGGGCACAAAGGGGTCATTGAGCGGGTTGACCAGCAGGGCCGGTACGCGCACGCGGTGCAGCAGGGGCTTGGCCGAAGCACGCCGCCAGTAGTCGTGCGTGTCCTTGAAGCCGTGCAGGGGCGCGGTGAACACATTGTCGAATTCGAACAGGTCGCGCGCCGCACGCAGCCGCTGCGCACTGAACAGGCCCGGGTGCTGCCGCAGCTTGGCCAGGGCCTTGGGCTTCATGCTGCGCAGGAACATGCGGGTGTAGACCTGCCGGTTGAAGCCTCGTCCGATGGCCTGGCCGCTGGCGGCCAGATCGAGCGGGGAACAGATGGCGGCCACCGCATCGACCACCTCCTGCGCCGATTGGCCGTGTTCGCCGGCCCAGCGCATCAGGGCGTTGCCGCCCAGCGAGACGCCGGCCGCCACCAGTTGTCGGCCGCCCTGGGCGCTGTGCTGCTGGCGCAGCCGGCGCAGTATCCAGTCGATTTCCTGGTGGTCCCCCGAGTGGTAGGCGCGGGGCGCATGGTTAAGCTCGCCACCGCAGCCGCGAAAGTGGGGCATGACCCAGTGCACATCGTGTTCAGCGGCCCAGTCGGCGCAGGCCTGGGCATAGTGGCTGCCCGAAGAGCCCTCGAGGCCATGGAACATGACCACCAAGGGGCGCGTGTCGCTGCTCGCCTGCTGTCGGTCCACCTGGATGAAATCGCCATCGGGGGTCGACCAGCGCTCGCGCTGCAAGGGCCGGGGGCGGGCACGGCGCGGCCGGGCATACAAGGCCGACCAGATGGTTTGCAGATGACCGCCAGGCAGCCACCAGGGGGCTTGGTACTGCATCAGTGGAGCACCGACGGTCGCAGGGGCTGGTCAGGGATGTCCTGTGCCGCGCCAGGACTGGCATGGTGGGCGACCATGCGCCAGCCCAGTGCCGTCTTGTGGTAGACGTTGGTGGCAGACACCCAGGCGGTCTGCTCGCCCTGCGCGGTGCGCACCGCCACCCGTTCCATCAGGTGGTGCACCGCGCTGGCCAGGGCGTCGATGCGGTGCACACGCTCGGGACGGGCCAACACCGCGCCCTGGGCGAACAGCGCCTCGAAGGCGCTGCGGATGGCGCCATGCCCGATCAGCCGCTGACCGCCGGGGGGAATGCAGACCACGTCTTCCTCTTCGGCCCAGCAGGCCATGAGCTGCTCGATGTCGCCCTGCTGGAGCGCTTCGTAAAAGGCCTGCTCCACATCGTCAGGCGTGCCGCCAAGCGTGGCGGCTTGAAGTCGTTGGCGTTTCATGGTCTGCAGTGTGGTCGAGAACCGGATTTTGCCGCGTGCGACGGGCAACAAAAAACCCGGTCACATCGCTGTGCCGGGTTGTTGCGCCGTGGCGTGAAGGTTCACTTCTTGCCGCGGTACTTGCGCAGGGCAGACAGCTGGGCCGCCAGCACCGCCAGTTCGGCCTGGGCGGCGGCCAGGTCCACTTCGCTCTTGGCGTTGCGGACGGCTTCCTGCGCCGCCTGCTTGGCGGCATTGGCTTTCTCTTCGTCGAGGTCCTTGCCGCGGATGGCGGTGTCGGACAGCACAGTCACACAGTGGGGCTGCACTTCCAGAATCCCGCCGGCCACGAAGACAAATTCCTCGCCGCCATCGGCTGTCTCGATGCGAACAGACCCCGCCTTGATGCGGGTGATCAGCGGCGTGTGGCGCGGGTAGATGCCCAGTTCGCCAGCTTCACCGGGCAGGGCCACGAACCGGGCTTCGCCCGAGTAGATGGACTCTTCTGCACTGACCACATCAACGTGGATGGTGTTCATGTTTGCTCCAGTTCAAAAAGGGGATGAAGGTCAAAGCGCGGGGGAAGGCCCCCCGGACGCTCAGGCCAGCTTCTTCGCCTTCTCGAAAGCTTCGTCGATGGTGCCGACCATGTAGAAGGCCTGCTCGGGCAGGTGGTCACACTCGCCGTTGACGATCATCTTGAAACCACGGATGGTTTCGGCCAGGGTCACGTACTTGCCGGGCGAGCCGGTGAACACTTCGGCCACGTGGAAGGGCTGCGACAGGAAACGCTGCATCTTGCGAGCGCGAGCCACGGTCAGCTTGTCTTCGGGGGCCAGTTCGTCCATGCCCAGAATCGCGATGATGTCGCGCAGTTCCTTGTAGCGCTGCAGCGTGCCCTGCACGGCGCGGGCGGTGGTGTAGTGCTCTTCGCCGACCACGTGCGGGTCGAGCTGGCGGCTGGTGGAGTCCAGGGGGTCCACAGCGGGGTAGATGCCCAGGGCGGCAATGTCACGGCTCAGCACCACGGTGGAGTCCAGGTGGGCAAAGGTGGTGGCGGGCGAGGGGTCGGTCAAGTCGTCGGCGGGCACGTAAACGGCCTGGATCGACGTGATGGAGCCGACCTTGGTAGAGGTGATGCGCTCTTGCAGGCG